>Ga0315284_10005092_pt1 | contig 18678 bp, 23 predicted proteins | sample YL17G09_16_MG_FD_203696 | JGI IMG/M metagenome (GOLD analysis project Ga0315284, IMG submission 203696) | Sediment microbial communities from Yellowstone Lake, YNP, Wyoming, USA - YL17G09_16 | ecosystem: Environmental > Aquatic > Freshwater > Lake > Sediment | place: USA: Wyoming | collected... | reverse complement strand
TAGAAAAGGGTTAGTTACAAAGGAGGGGGGAATGAGAACCTTAGGAGTAATATTTTATGCTTCGGTTTTGGTTTTAATCGGCATAATGATGATTGTTTTTTCTATCGTATTTTCTTTTCAAAGCCTACAGCCCCAATATATACAATATATCCAAGACCTTTTGTTTTATACGCAAACGAGCCTAAGCACCAGAGTTATCATTGGCCTTTGTGGCGTACTCTTGATCTTAATCAGTTTTTCTTTTGCGCAACTTATCTTAGGCAGGCTTCAACGGGAAAAGACAATCGCCTTTAATAATCCCACGGGGCAGGTGACTATTTCTCTTGCCGCAGTTGAAGACCTCATCAAACGCACCACCAGCGGAATTGCGGAAATCAAAGAAGCCAGGCCTGATGTCATCGCCGGAAAAAAAGGTATCGAGGTAAACTTAAGATTAATTTTAAAATCAGAGGCAAATATACCGGAGCTTACCAACCAACTGCAAGATTTAATCAAAAATAAAATTCAGGAAATATTGGGGATTGAAGAGCAGATCCTGGTAAAAATCCATGTTGCCAAGATCGTCTCTTTTGAAGAAAGGGAAAGAAGGAAAAAAGAATCAGACCGGGAAGACCGCCCCATACCGTTTAGCGGCTATGGTAGGGTATAAATAAAATAGTTAAGGCTAAGGTTAAGAGAGAGGAGAGAGATTATTATGAAAATAGGTATACTTACCGGAGGAGGAGACTGCCCGGGATTAAACGCGGTAATCAGGGCAGTGGTGAGAAAGGCTTATAATGAAGGTTATGAAACCGTGGGGATAAAAAACGGCTGGAGGGGCCTCATCGAAGCAGAAACGATGAAATTAGACCTTTCCAATATCTCCGGTATCTTACCGAAAGGCGGAACTATTCTTGGGACAAGCCGAACCAACCCTTACAAAAAAGAAGGCGACCTAGAAAAATTAAAAGACAACTATAAAAAATTGGGCCTAGACGCCCTGATTGTAGTCGGCGGAGAAGATACGCTGGGAGCGGCGAATAAGCTGCTCAAGGATGGCATAACCAATATCGTGGGCGTTCCGAAAACTATTGATAATGATTTATCTGGCACGGACTTCACCTTTGGCTTTGACACCGCAATCAATACCGCTACCGAATGCATTGACCGCCTGCACACCACAGCCGAGAGCCACCACCGCATTATCGTCGTGGAAGTAATGGGCAGGCACGCCGGATGGATTGCCACCGAGGCAGGTATTGCCGGAGGCGCAGATGCGATTCTCATTCCGGAATTAGCCATTGACATTGATGAGGTATGCGCGATGATTAAAAAAAGGCATCAGCGCGGCAAGACCTTCAGCATCATTGTTGTCGCCGAAGGAGCACAGTTTAAAGACAAGTCCTTAGTCACCCAGGAAGAGAAACTCGATCAATTCGGCCATGTAAGATTAGGCGGAATAGGCGAGATACTCGGACAGGAAATAGAGAAGCGCACCGGATACGAAACCAGGGTCAGTGTCTTAGGCCATATCCAAAGAGGCGGGACACCTACCGCCTTTGACCGCGTACTGGGTACCCGTTTCGGCGTAAAGGCAGTAGAGTTGGTAAAAAATAAAAAGTTCGGCAGGATGGTTACCCTAAACGGCAATAAAATTCTTGACGTGCCCATCTCTGATGCAGTTAAAGAATTAAAAACCGTGGATACGGAACTGTATGATATAGCCAAAGAATTTTTTGGTTAAACATAACTTTAAGGAGTGCGATGAGAGATAAAATTAAAGATATATTGTTGGAGAGTATCCAGGTTAAAGAAGAATTACTGCACAACTCAATCGAAGAAATCATCGAAATCACCAACATCTTAATCAACTGCCTTAAGAACGGTAACAAGGTAATCCTGTTCGGCAACGGCGGTAGTGCCTCGGATAGCCAGCATATCGCCGCAGAGTTAATCGGCAGATTCACCAAAGACAGGGTTTCCCTTCCCGCCATTGCCTTGACGACGAATACATCTGTGTTGACGTCCCTGAGTAATGATTATTCCTTTGAAGTTGTCTTTGCCAAACAAATCGAGGCGCTGGCTAAGCCCGGCGACGTAGTGGTCGGAATATCCACCAGCGGCAAGGCAAAAAATGTCAATGCCGGTATCCGGCAGGCAAAAAAGATGGGGATTAAAACCGTGGCACTTACCGGCGGGGTTGGCGGCGAATTGGCAAAAACCGCAGATGTCGCTTTAATCGTTCCTTCCAATAGCACCGCAAGGATACAGGAAGCCCATATTACCATAGGGCATATCTTCTGCCAGTTGATAGAAGAAAAAATATTCGAAGGTTAAAAATTGATTGCCGATAAAATTAAGACTATTCATCAATTAAAAAAGGCCGTTGCCTTGCTTAAAGCAAAAGGCAAACGGATAGTCTTTACTAACGGCTGTTTTGACCTCTTACACTGGGGCCATGCAAAATACTTAGAAGAGGCAAAGAAAAAAGGCGATATTTTAATTGTAGCCGTAAACTCGGACAGCTCGGTAAAAAAACTAAAGGGTATGGGCAGGCCGGTAACTGCCGAAAAACAAAGAATCTCTCTGGTGGCGGCACTGGAAACTGTAGATTATGTAATAACCTTTAGCCAATCAACGCCGCTAAGATTAATAAAAGTGCTTAAACCCGATGTGCTGGTTAAGGGAAGCGATTGGAAAAGTGAAAATATAGTCGGGAAAAAAATTGTTGAGTCTTACGGCGGCAGGGTATTGACTGTCCCTTTTGTTCCCGGACTCTCCAGCAGTAACTTAATAAAAAAAATTGCCAAAAAATTTTAAAACAAAAGTTTTTTACCGCATCCTTGATGCCAATATAAATCGTGCCAAGGAGGGGCTGCGTGTCTGCGAAGAATTTGCACGCTTTATCTTAAATGATTACCGCCTGACGGCAAATTTAAAAAATATACGGCATAGGCTTAAGGAAACCCTCAACCGGCTGCCGATTGAAAAATTCAGGTTAATTGAAGAAAGGGATAGCCGCCGGGATGTGGGAAAGGGAATTCAGGGAAAAGAGTTACAGCGCAAGGGCTACCTTGATATCCTAATGGCAAATCTGGGAAGGACAAAGGAATCCATCAGGGTAATGGAGGAATTTGCAAAATTGCTTAGCCAAAGAGAAGCGCTGAATCTAAAAAAAATCAGGTATGCCGTATACGAAATCGAGAAAAAAATTATTAAAAAAATCAAGGCCCTGCGTAATCTTAAATAAATGACCCAATTAGAATCGGCAAAAAAACAGATAACTACTCACTTAATGCGCAAGGTCTCAGCCAGCGAAGGAATTAACCCTAAGATTCTTCGGGGGCGTCTCGCCAATGGCAAGGTTGTCATCCCTAATAATAAAAATCATAAAATAGCGCGCCCCTGCGCTGTCGGCCTGGGCTTAAAAACCAAAATCAATGCCAATATCGGTACCTCGACGGATAAATCAGAAATCAAGGACGAATTAAATAAACTAAAGGTAGCGGTAATAAACGGCACAGATACAATTATGGATTTAAGTGTCGGGGGCTCCTTAAGAAAAATCAGGAAGGCAATCATCAAGCACGCGCCGGTGCCGGTGGGAACAGTCCCGATTTACGAAGCAGCGGTAAACGCGCAAAGAAAATACGGTTCTTTTCTGAAATTAAAAGTCGATGAGTTATTTGAAGTAATCGAGGAGCAAGCAGAAGACGGTGTAGACTTTTTTACCATCCACTCCGGAGTCACCCGCAATACCCTCAAAACCCTAAAAAAAACAACCCGGCTATTAGGCATTGTCAGCAGGGGAGCAGCGATTATCTCTTCTTGGATGGCTTATCACCAAAAAGAAAATCCCCTCTTCGAGCATTTTGACCGGGTTTTAGACATTGCCTATAAATATGATATTACCTTGAGCCTGGGTGACGGATTAAGGCCGGGTTCAATATGGGACGCTACCGACCAGGCGCAACTTGCAGAACTGAAGGTCTTAGGAGAACTGAGGCGTATAGCGAATAAAAAAAATGTGCAGGTAATGATTGAAGGCCCGGGCCATATACCCATCAATCAAATAGAAAAAAATATCCGCTTGGAGAAAAAAATTTGCCATGGCGCGCCGTTTTATGTCTTGGGGCCCCTGGTGACGGATGTGGCTGCCGGCTATGACCATATTTCCTCGGCTATCGGAGCTGGCCTGGCAGCAAGCTTAGGCGCAGATTTTCTCTGTTACGTTACTGCCTCAGAACACCTCAGGCACCCCTCCATCGAAGACGTGAGGGAAGGAGTAATCGCCAGTAAAATCGCTGCTCACGCCGCTGATTTAGCCAAAGGAATAAAATCGGCCTGGGAATGGGATAGGCAAATGTCTATTGCCAGAAGAAATCGCAACTGGCAAAGGCAAATTAAGCTGGCGATAGATACAGATAAAGCCAAAGAATACCGGAATTCCTCGCCGCCGAACTTAGCGGATGTCTGTACGATGTGCGGCGATTATTGCTCGATAAAATTAATGGAGAAGTGCCTGAAGATGTAAGGCGGCCATGTTGCGAGCGTAGTTCAGTGGTAGAACACCAGCTTCCCAAGCTGGACATGGGGGTTCGATTCCCCTCGCTCGCTTTTGGAAGATGCAAAAAAATATTTTACTGGTTACTGGTTACTGGTTACTGGTTACTGGCATAATCGGCTGCGCCAGCGCACCCTATTATGCTCCTCTACCCGTCGAAGGAATGCCGGGACTTTACCATCGCGTAGAAAAAGGACAGACCCTCTGGCGAATCGCGAAAATCTATAGTATTGACTTGGATGAATTAGTGAGAATAAACCGTATCTGTGAACCGACAAAAATAGAAAGCGGCCAACTCATCTTTATCCCGAAGACGAGAAATTTGGGCAGCGCTGTGGGAGCTTACCAGCAAAACCTGCAACTTGGCAGCGAAGATTTTATCTGGCCGCTAAAAGGAACGGTCATTTCCCGATTTGGCCAAAACATCAATAATGTTATCAACCAGGGTATTGATATAGAAGCTGCCTACGGCAATGACGTGGTTGCTGCTCGTTCGGGAAGAGTAAGTTTCTATAAGGAACAGATGGGTGGGCTAGGCAAGACCATCATTATTGACCACGGAGATAATTTTATGACCGTCTACGCCAGGAATGCGGATATTTTGGTGACGGTTGACGAGAAGGTAACGCAGGGAAAGGTCATTGCCAAGGTCGGTAATGCCGGAAGGGAAAAAAAGAGTTTCCTGCATTTTGAAATCAGGAAAGGCCATATTCCGCAAAACCCATATTATTATTTGCCCTAGAATGAATAAAGACAGATTTTTCGACCGCAGGTATTATCTAGAAGTCTTGGAAAAACGGCTCAAGGGCCTAAAAGAGGGTTATCGCCAGAATATTGCATTTATTGGCGATGAATCCGTCGGTAAGACCGCAATGGTCTTAAAGTTTTTGAATTATTATAACGATAATGCGATTTTGCCGCTCTATCTGGAAGTCAGGCCTGCGTCCTTAGAACATTTTGCGAAAAGATTTATCGGTGTATTGCTCTATAGTTTCTTGCGTAATAGCGATATTCTCTTAAAAGAAGACTTGGAATTTCTGCTTAGGAAATCGGAGAAATATATCCCGAAGACCACGGAAAAAATAAAATCGATATTAGCCTGTCTGGGTAAAAAACAAAAAACTTCCGTATTTTCGGATTTGCTTTCCTTATGCGAGACGATAAATCAGGAAACCAGAAAGAACTGTGTTGTAATCTTTGATGAGTTCCACCATTTAGAAAGCTTAGGGATTAAGAATCTCTACCGGGAGTGGTCTAAGGCCTTAGTCCTTCAGAAAAACACGATGTACATCATTATGAGTTCCGCTAAATTCAAAACCAGGCGCATCCTTTCCGAAGGCCTGTCTTTACTCTTTGGCAATTTTCAGATCATTGAAGTTGACCCCTTTGATCTAGGGACAAGCGAAGAATTTCTCGAAATACGCTTCCTGCCGAACCAGATAGAAAAGTCATTGAAGAAATTCCTGATCCACTTTACCGGCGGACACCCTTTCTACCTCGAAGTCATCTCTGAGGCCTTGGCCAAGTCGCTGGCAAAGGCCGAGGGTAGTACCAATAATATCAACTATTTAAATTTTACCTCCACACTCGAAGAATTATTATTTGAGGAGTCCGGGCTGCTTAACCAAAAATTCTCGCATTACCTAAGAAGGCTAAGCGAAAACCGTAATGTCTTAGATTACACTCCGATATTATATTTAATTGCCAGCGGCCATAACCGCATAAAAGACATTGCGCATATTTTGCGCAAACAGAAAAAAGAAGTATTACAAAAGATTAACTATCTATTGGAAACAGATACCCTGACCAGAAACCAGGATTTTTTAAAAATTAACGACCGCGTATTCGGTTTTTGGCTTAAATCCGTTTATAAAGAAAGGATGGAGGCCTTGAACTTTGACGTCTGCGAAAAAAAGAGTATGTTTAAAAATAAAATCGATGAGATGGTCAAAGAATTTGTTATAAATTCCGATAAACCGCTTCCCGAGAGGATGATAGAGCTTCTGCGCCTTTTTGAAAATGAGGCCGTGAGCGTCGATAGAAAACGTTTAAGGCTATCCACTTTTAGAGAAATAAAACCGCTGGGGCTGCTGAACTGTAAAAATTTAAAGGAAGGCCTATTAGCGCGCTCTACGGATAGCCTGTGGATTATTGCCTTTAAAAAAGACTCAATCACCGAAGATGACATCGCAGATTTTACCAAAGAATGCAAAAAATACCGGCAAAGAGTCCAGAAAAAGATTGTCATCACCTCTGACGGCATAGATACGAATGCGCGCCTTAAGGCGATGGAAGAAAAAATCTGGACCTGGAACCTGAATAATCTAAACCAACTGCTGGATTTATTCAATAAACCGCGAGTAGTAGTATAAAATGAAAATCGGCGTCATTTCGGATACGCATATTCCTGAACGAGCCAGCCACATACCGCAAGGCATATTAGAGGAGTTTGCAAAGATGGATCTCCTCTTGCACGCAGGAGACTTAGTAGAACTTCAGGTATTGGAAGGGCTACGCAAAGTCTGCTCCAGGGTAGTAGCGGTAAGGGGCAATATGGATAGCCGGAAAGTAAAAGATATATTGCCGGAAAAAGAAATCATTAAAATAAACGGCAAAAAAATCGGCCTCATTCACGGCTTTGGCCATCCTAATAAATTAATCGAATCAGTAAGCGCGGTATTCCAAAACGAAGCCGTAGACGTAATTGTCTTCGGGCATTCACACACACCGGTAAATGAAACGAGGGCCGGCATACTCTATTTTAACCCCGGCAGCCCTACAGACAAAATTTTTTCTCCGTTTAATTCTTACGGCATATTAGAGATTAAAGAAGAGAAGGTCGAAGGAAAAATAATCAGATTATAAGCGAGGGCATAAGTTATGGACAGGCTTTGGGCTCCCTGGAGGCTTGGATACATACAAAGAAAAAAGCAAAAGTCCTGCGTTTTCTGCATCCGTAAAAAAAGCGTATCCAAAAAATATGTCTTCATAAAAAATAAATTATCTTTTGCCATTTTAAATAAATTTCCTTATAATAACGGCCATGTTTTGGTGGCGCCTTTAAGGCATATAAAAGATATTTCCCGGCTTAAATACGACGAGGTGGCCGATTTGTTCAAAACAATAACTGAGGCAAAGGATATTTTAAACCGGATATTAGGACCCTGCGGATTCAATATCGGCATAAATATTTCCCGGCCGGCCGGCGCAGGCATAACCGGCCATCTGCATATTCATATTGTTCCGCGGTTTAGCGGCGACACAAATTTCATGCCGGTAATATCCGGTACCCGCATCATCTCGCAATCATTAGATGATCTATATAAAAGAATAAAAAAAGTCAGAAAACTATGTTAACCCAGCAGGAAATAAAAAAATACGAAGATTATCTTCTGGCCGCTTACGCCATGAAGAGTTATCAAAGCAGGGGCCGCGTCTATAAAGAAGCGGAACATTCCTATCGCTCGGCTTACCAACGCGACCGGGACAGGATTATCCATTCCGCGGCATTCAGAAGGCTGGAGTACAAAACCCAGGTATTCGTCAATCACGAAGGAGACTATTATCGCACACGGCTGACCCATACCTTAGAAGTAGCACAGATTGCCAGAACCATTGCCTATGCCTTAAGATTAAATGTTGACCTGGTAGAAGCCATTGCCCTGGCGCACGACCTGGGGCACACGCCCTTTGGGCACGCCGGAGAAGAAGCCTTAGATGAAATCATGCGCCGCTGGGGAGGTTTTAATCATAATCTGCAGGGGCTACGCGTCGTTGATATTCTCGAAGAAAGATACCCCGAGTTTCCCGGATTAAACTTAAGCTGGGAGGTAAGGGAGGGGATAGTTAAACACTCTTCGGCCTTTGACCGTATGGCGGAAATCAAAGAATTCAATCCCAAAGAAATGCCGACTCTGGAAACGCAGGTAGTAGACATTGCCGACGAAATCGCCTATGATAACCACGATTTAGACGACGGCATTACCTGCGGGCTCATCCGCGAAGAAGATTTAGCAAGCCTTGCCTTGTGGGATGGCGTCTATAAAAAAATTGTCGCTAAATATACTAAAATAGACGAGGAAAGGCGAAAATTCCAGATTATCAAGTCCCTGATTGATATCCAGGTAACTGATTTGATCCGCGAGACGGAAAACACCCTGAAAAAAATTAAATTGAAATCCTGGCAGGAAGTAAAAAAAATCGATAAAAAAATCGTGTCTTTTAGCAAAGATATGTTAAAATTAAGGATGCCGTTTCGTACCTTCCTCATGGAAAAACTCTACCATCACTATCGCGTGATGCGCATGTCGAATAAGGCGAAACGTTTTATCAAAGAACTCTTTAAAATCTATCTGGAACAGCCGCAACAGTTACCGTTGCATATTCAAAAAAGAATAAAGATTGACGGCGTAGAAAGGGTAGTTTGTGATTATATCGCCGGAATGACCGACAGGTTCGCATTAGATGAATACAAAAAACTCTTCGACCCTTACGAAAAAGTATAGGCTATTAATCTCATCGATCCACAGTATTTACAGATTAATAAATTCTACTTTTGATACCCGCGACCTCTTGAATGGCCTGGCCAAGCTCATCTGCCATGTCCTGGATGCGCAATATTGCCTCATCCTCTTGCTTGACCCGCTCAAGAAATGTTCGCTATTTAGATGCGTCGTAGCGACACGCAAAAGGTACTTTATCGACAGAAGGTTTAAAATCATTAACCGCATAGAAAGAAAAATCGTCAGAACCTGCTCCTCAGTAAGATATAACGGCGTATTGGGCGTGCCGCTGGTTGCAGAAGATTTAATCGGGTTAATCATTGTGCGCAAAAATAAATCGAATAATTTTGATGTCAATGACGAAAAAATATTGATGACCCTAGCGGAACAGTCGGTAATGGGAATCAGAAACCTGCAGTTATACGAAGAGCAGCAAAAAATTGTTTTGGGCAGCATCAAATCGCTGGTGATGTTATTGGATACGCGCGTTCCCCAGGAATACACGCATTCACCGTATTTTAGCCGGCTGGTTAAGGCAATCGCCCGCGAAATGCAGCTCGATGAAAGGCAGATTCAAAGCATAGAATACGCAAGCATGCTGCACGATGCGGGAAAGGTGGATATACCGCTGGAGATCCTTACGAAAACAACCAAATTAACCCCGCGAGAAGTTAATATCATCAAACATCATCCGGTCAAGGGGGCACAGATCCTGAAGCACCTGCAGATATTAAGGCCGGCAATCCCCATCATTATGCATCACCACGAAAAATATAACGGAACCGGTTATCCTTCAAAATTAAAAAAGGGCCAAATTCCGTTAGGGGCGCGGATTATGGCAGTCGCCGATGCCTTTGAAGCCATGGTCTATGGCCGCCCCTATCGAGAGAGGATAAGTGTAGCGGCAGCAATCAAAGAAATAGAAAGAAAAAGCGGCAGCCAATTTGACCCGAAAGTAGTAGAGGCTTTTTTAAAAACTATCGATCCCAGTAGCTCGACCTCTAAAAACAAACCGTACTCAATAAAGGGCTTACAAATAAAAAAATACTTGAAATTAATTCGATAGGAAGTATATAATATTTTTTAATGGATAAAATGCCGCAAAAAGAAAATTCGCAGCAATTAGAAATATTTTCTCTGGAGCATACCGGATCCCGGCCGATAAAAAAACAAACCTCTTTTTTAAGTTTTGTCTGGGGCCACGAAAAAATTATCCTGATGATTATCGCTTTGTTAGCGGGGTGCGTTATTTCTTTTTCTTTAGGCGTTGAAAGGGGCAAAAAAAGCGTTTTAAAAAAAGAGCCGATATCGAATATTGCCAGCCAGAATCTTAATCTTCAACAAAATCTAAAGCAACTACCCGTAAAAGAAGCCGTCATCCAAAATAAACCTCTCAATCAACCGGCGACGGTTGTGACGACGGCCAAGTCAGCGGCTACGGCAAAAGGATTCCAAAATTACACTATTCAGGTAGCTACCTATAAATCCAAAAACAGCGCGCAGAAAGAAGTGCGGGATTTAAAAAATAAAGGGTTTAAACCGATGGTCTTCTCTAAGGATGACCGCATCCAGCTATGTGTGGGTCAATTTTTTACCAAGGATGAAGCTCAGTCTTATTTGAAAGAACTGAAGAAACGTTATCAGGACTGCTTTATAAGGAGATTATAATCATGTCGATACACCCATCGCTCAGTGCTGCCGCGCAGAATAAAAAACAAAAATCGGTATTAAAACGCAGTGAAAGAATCAGGGCCATGTTGGAAAAGGGGACCTGGAAAGAAGGGCAATCGGTTTTTGGCCTACCCAAAATAAAAACCGTGCGTATAAAAATAAAGAAAGAGAAGGCGGCAGAAAAACCTGCTGAGGCCGCAGTCGCAGAAGGAGCCGCAACCCCGGCTACCGCTCCCGGAACACCGGCACAGGCTACTCCTAAGGCGCAAAAAAGCTCCGGAACCAAACCCGAAAAAACAACCAAGTAAAATTAGAGGGGGACTCTTAAGCATTGAATATCTTTGGACTTTTTATATCCTTTGGATTACTGCTGGTAGCAATGAGCATCCATGAATTTTCTCACGGTTGGATTGCCTATAAATTAGGGGACACTACCGCAAAATACCAGGGCAGGCTTACCCTGAACCCCCTAGCGCACATCGATCCCATAGGCACGATACTCCTACCGATATTTCTTTTCATCGTCAGCAGGGGCCAGTTTGTCTTTGGGGCGGCAAAGCCCGTGCCGATAAACTACTGGGCCTTAAAAAACCCTAAAAAGGACATGCTCTGGATTGGTTTAGCGGGGCCTGCGGCAAACCTTTTGGCAGCGCTTCTTTGCAGTCAAATTTTAAAGATTCTACCAGAGGCAAATATCCTTGCGGTTTTATTAAAGAATTTTGCTATCATTAATATTGTCCTCGGAGTGTTTAATCTTATCCCGATTCCGCCTTTAGATGGCTCGCGCATCCTGACGGCAGTCTTGCCCTCTGAAATGGCAAGAGGCTATGCCCGCTTAGAGTCATTCGGTTTTTTCATCATTATGATTTTTATTGCCTTTGGCCTTTTTGACTTTATCGTCTGGCCAATCGTATACCGGATAATTGCAATCCTGGGGTTATAAAGAATGAAGGCCATCAGAATAAATCTTAAAGAGCGCAGCCATAATCTCCTTATCGGTAAAGGATTATTACATTCTACGGGAAGGCTTATCCGCAAACTCAACATCGGAAAAGACGCCTTTATCATCACCAATCCTTTAATCAAAAATAAATATGCCAAGGCCTTAAATGATTCCTTAAAAAATGCGGGTTATACGGCAAGATACAGATTGGTTGCGGATACGGAAAAGTCTAAATCTATAGAGGCAGCTTTTTCTATAATCAGGGAACTCTTAGATTATGATAAAGGCAAGCAGGTATTTATTATCGCATTTGGCGGAGGGGTTATCGGAGACCTTGCCGGGTTTGTGGCTTCGGTTTACAAGCGCGGGGTTCCTTACCTGCAAATTCCCACAACCTTGCTTGCCCAAATCGACTCCGCTATCGGAGGCAAAACCGCCATTGATTTAATCCAGGGCAAAAATCTCGTCGGAGCTTTCTATCAACCAAGGCTAATCGTAAGCGACACATCATTATTGAAGTCACTCGCAAGGAGGCAGCTAAAAGCGGGTTTATCCGAGGCGATCAAATACGGGATTATCAAGGATAAGGCCTTATTTATTTTCCTGGAAAAAAATTATCCGGATATCTTTAAATTTAAGGATAGGCAGATTGGTTTTTTAGTCTATCGCTGCAGTAAGATTAAGGCAAGGATAATTGAGCGGGACGAAAAGGAAAAGAAGGGATTACGCACAATTTTAAATTTTGGCCATACCCTCGGGCACGCCATTGAAGCAGCGTCAAACTTTAGCGGTTATAACCACGGCGAGGCAATAGCCTTAGGGATGCTGGCTGCCGCTTATATCAGTAAAAAGATGGGCTTTGTAGACGACGCCCTTTATCAAAGGATTAAAAACCTGATTAAATCGGTTGGACTGCCGACAAGATTAAAAAGAATATCCATCCCGAAAATTATCCAGGCACATTATAAGGATAAAAAATTTATTGGCCGGGAAAACAGGTTTGTGCTGATAAGGGGGATAGGAAAACCATTCGTGGCTAAAAATATTCAACTGAAAATAATCAAGCAGGCCCTGGAAGAATTAAAATAATCTATTTGGTTAGTTTAAGTTTGATCGGCTCGCCTTCGAATTCCAAATCCACACGGGAAGCAGTTATCTCCACGACTTTGGCCCCGCCTACCGAATCTCCCTTTTTTACAATCTGATTGTTGATTAAGGCGTAGGATTGTTGCTCGTCGTAAAAGATGCCGCTTAATGATAATACCGGCAGGGGTTTTTTCTCTTCGCTAACTTGGGGCGATAGATTGGTTTCTTCGGATGCTGCTTCCGGCGCTGGAGGTTGTGTCTGCGCGGGAATCTCTACCGGGGAAGAGGCTTTTTTTTCGCTGATGCTAACTTCTGCTTTTGGCGTAAACCTGGCTAAGAGAAATTTAGCCAGAAAAATACCTACGCATAAAACCAATATATATACTAAGTAAATCCGCTTGGCTTGTTTTTGCTCTTTCTTGCTATTATCACTGGTTTCCATATTTGCTCCTGAATGTATTATATCAGAAAACGAGAATTTGTAAAGTATTTGATACATTCGGCGACAAATTCAATGTTTTTATTTGTTGCCTCAGTATCAACACTGAATATAATCAATATAGAAACGAAGATACATGATGTGTTGACATGATTATAATTATGTGTTATAGTTACAACTAGGATGAAAGCCACGGCGTCCTCTTAACCTCTTAGGAGGCAAGCGGATGCAATCAGTAAGCGATGAAAAAAGACAGAACAATAGGCTCAGGCTTGCTGTTCCCTTAAGATACCAGTTACGAGGAAAGCAAGTATTTGGTAATACCATCACAAAAAACATTAGTACCTGCGGCGTAAGTTTTGTCAGCGATAAATTTATCAAGCCGCAAACCTACCTGGCATTAGAATTCAACCTGCTTAGCAGAAACATTAGCTCCGTCGCCACGGTGAGATGGGCAGGCGTGCTGCCGCATTCGGATAAATATCAAGTAGGTTTAGAGTTTGCCGAAATTGGCTCAGAAGATAAAAATTATCTTTCTGATTTTATAGATATGCGTTTTCATAAAGCGATCTAAGAGAAGGAGCGATCAATGGCAGAAGAAGCCAGTAAACCTGTAGCCGCACCCGCACCACCAAAAAAAGAAGAAGCAGCAGCCCCCGCTGAAAAACAAACCAACTGCCCGGCGTGCGGGAAACCAATTAAGAAACTGAAACATTATTACCGCAACGGCAAGTTTTACTGCACGAAAAAATGCTGGCGCAAAGCCATAAAACCCAAAGAAGAAAAGCAATGAAAGCGCATCCATCCGAAAGAAGGCGGCATCCGCGCGTAAAAAAAGAGTTAGCGCTTAAGGTTGCCACCGACGGATACGATTTTTCTACGCAGACCAAGGATTTAAGCTGTATTGGCGCGTATTGCTATGTCGATAAATTTATCCCGCCGATGACAAAACTCTCGGTTAAGCTCATGTTGCCTGCCGAAACCTTCGAAAATAACTCAACGCAAAAGGTACAATGCAAGGGTGTTGTCGTGCGCACAGACGCCTGCCCGCCTGGCGGTTTTAATATTGCTATATTTTTTAATCAGATCTCCGTTCGCAGCAAAGATAAAATATCGCAATATGTAAATCGCTTACTTACCCAAATCAACTGCGCTCTTTAATGGGGAAAATAAAGAAACCCTTATCCGTAAAACTGGTCAGCGGCTTTATTTTTCATAACCACGATTGTTTTCTTAAAGCAAAAAATGTTTTAAAGAAGAAGTTCGGCGAAATTGATTTCGAAAGCCCACTCCTGCCATTTACCCATACGGATTATTATCAAAAAGAGTTTGGCAGCGACCTTACGCGAAGCTTCCTCAGTTTCCGCCGGCTGATCAAACCCGAAAACCTGCCGGAAATTAAAATCTACACCAATAAAATAGAAGCAAGGCTGTCAAAGGCAGGGAAGAGGCAAATCAATATTGACCCCGGCTACCTTACTCTTGCTAAATTAGTCCTCGCCACTACCAAAGACTATAAGCACAGGATATACCTTAACCAGGGGATTTGGGCAGAGGTAACGCTCTTTTACCAGAACGGCACATTCGCTGCCTGGAGCTGGACTTATCCCGATTATCAAACCGAGACTTATCTGCAAATATTTAACCAAATCAGAAAAATATATGCTCGGCAAATTTAAATTAATTAGCCTTAGTTTTATCTGCTTACTGCTTGGCTGCACCACCATATATAACCCTGCCACAGAAAGAAACGAAATCATTCTTATTGATAGCAAAAGCGAAGTAGCCTTGGGCCGCAATATGGACAGGCAGGTAAGGCAAAAATACGAAATAGTGGATGATGCGGCAGCGATTTCGCGCCTGAATCGTATCGGCCAGAAAGTTGCCGCCAATTGCGACAGAAAAGATATTGCCTACCACTTTAGTATCATCAAAGATAAAGAATTTAATGCCTTTGCCAGCCCGGGGGGTTTTATTTATGTAAACAGCGGATTAATAGAGGCCGCAACCGATGACGAGCTTGCCTGTGTAGTTGCCCACGAAATCGGCCACGTGGCTGCCCGGCACAGCGTAAAAAGAATCCAAACCGTCTTGGGTTACCAAATCGTGATGAGTATCGCTCTGGGATTAAGCGGCGCAGAAAACGTCAGCAGTGCTGTCAATGTAGCCTTTAATGTGATTAACTTAGGGTACAGCCGCTCTGATGAAAATCTCGCCGATAAACTCTCGGTAAAATATGCAAAACGCAGCGGTTTTAATCCCTATGGAATGGTTACCTTCTTTGAAAAACTCAGAAAAGAATCAGAAAGAAAAGGGCCGCGCTTACAGATTGAGTTTCTCAGCTCGCACCCCAACATTGAGGAAAGAATAAAAAATGTTAAAAACGAAATCGCGAAATTAGAACAGCAAAAACAATGAGCTATCCTGCCTATCTTGAATCAGCTAAAAACGGTAAATTAAATAGCCTCATCGAAGAGGCCTATAAACTGCTTGAGTCCTGCACCATCTGCCCAAGAAGATGTAAAGTCAACCGCTTGAAAAATGAAAAAGGATTCTGTAATACCGGAATTAACCCTAAGGTCTGTAGTTTCTTGCCCCATCACGGAGAAGAACCGCCCATCTCCGGATATAACGGCTCCGGCACCATATTTTTCTCGCAATGCAATATGGCCTGTGCCTATTGCCAAAACTACGAATTTAGCCAGATGGAGGAGGGCAGGGAAGTAGAGTTAGAGGAGCTTGCGGATTTTATGCTGCAATTACAGAAACTAAACTGCCATAACCTCAATCTGGTTACGCCCACGCATGTGATGCCGCAGATCTTAAAGGCATTGAGCCTGGCCATAGTTAATGGATTTAAGCTGCCGATAGTGTATAATACGGGTGGATATGAGCTGGCGCAAATCCTGAAATTACTGGAGGGAATCGTAGATATCTATCTTCCGGATATGCGCTATGCCGAGGCTGCCGCGTCGCTTAAATATTCAAGTGCACCCGATTATCCTAAGTACAACCAGGAGGCATTAAAAGAGATGCACCGTCAGGTAGGCATTGCGCAAATCAACAAATCCGGCGTAATCGAAAAAGGCTTAATCATCCGGCATCTCGTCTTACCCAATAATATTTCCGGAACAGATAAAGTCATGCGATTTATTGCTCAGGAATTATCCAAAGATACCTACATTAGCCTGATGAGTCAATATTATCCCTGTTTTAAGGCAGGGGAATTCCCTGAATTATCGCGGCGTATAACACAAGAGGAATACCAAGAGGCGCAAAAGGCCATGGAAAGCCACGGCCTCTCTAACGGCTGGATTCAAGAATCCGGCGGCTTAGAAAGGTTCGCCGGCACGAATATAAAACCCAGCATTAAATAAAAAATGAAATTAAATATGGTAAGATTTTTTCTGGTTTTTTTGCTCTTTACAAACCTTGCCTGTGCCCGCTTTATAAGTAATAAGCAATATGACGACGCCCTGGAAGAGGGCAGGAGCGGCAATCTTCATTTTGCATTCATGAAATTCAAGAATTATTTAGCGGAAAATCCCGATTCAATTTACGCTAAAAATATAAAGTTTGCGCTCGCTGAATATTACTTCCAGGTGAAAGATTACCGGGAGGCAATAAATAGCCTGGTTGATTATATTACGGCTTTCCGGAAAGACGAAAGCTCCATATTTGCGCAGGCAATGCTTTACAACATACTGCTTGAATACAAAAAAGAGCCGCAACTAACCGAAAAAATAAAAGCGGATTTTTTTGCCGCACCGCTTTTTTTAGTTTTTTCCGAATTTAAATCCAAATATTACAAATCAATTTTAAATAATACCTATGAAATTATTGATTACATTGACAGAGTAGAGTTTTTTAAAAACAATGAGCTTTTCCTTAAAATCACGCCTTAATTTAATCGTTGTTTGCATCCTCGCATTTTTTGTATTAGCGGCCGCCTTACAAATCGCAATCTCTAAATTCCTACTGCAGTCAAAACCATTATTGACTAAGTACCTGATTGAATCTTTTGGCTATACTATTAAATTAGACGGTATCTCATTCAGCTGGCTAAGAGGAATACACCTTAAGGGCCTGTCTTTTTTTTACCGCCCCGATGATAGCGCAACGGTGTTCCTTAAGGACGCATTCATTACCCTAAGGCCCCTGCCTCTTTTTTTAAAAAAATTAAGCATCAACAGGATAAATATTAACGAAGCAACATTATCGTTAAAAAGGGGTGACGGCGGACTTAACTTACAAATTATTGTTAGTGACATATATAAAAATCTCTGCGAATCCAAATCCGCAAAATTTCAAATCGATATCCGTAATCTCTCCATTTATACCCGCTATGCCACGCTGATTTACGCCGATGAAGAATCTCCCATAAAAGGAGCAAAACTTTTTTTTAGGAATGCCAATATTGATATCTATAAATCTGGCAAGCTTAACTTTAAAAGCGAATTAAAATTTATCCAGCAAATACCCAAAGGACATTATCTATTTCGCTTTTTAAATCGCGAAGCTATCGAGCAGGATTTAAAGTGCTCCCTCCAAGGAACCCTTAACAACCAAGACCTCAATATTGATATGCTCCTCATCAATCTGGCAAAAGAACAACTCATTGGCATGGGCCGCATCAAAGATTCGCTGGGAAGAAACCCTGATGTAAATATTGTTTTTATTCCCTCGACTCTTTCCCTCGACAGTATTACCTTTTTGAAAGATAATTTTTCCCCTGACGGCCAGATGCTGGTTTCCTTAAATTTTTTGGGGAAGATGGATGATATAAAGCCATGGATCAGCGCAAATCTGGATAATTGTAATTTTAGTTACCATGTGACAAACAATGAGATATTCGATATCGAAAATATGAACGGAAAGATAGAATATATCGACGGATCGATAAAATTGGAAAATATCTTTCTAAAATTAAATAGCGTACCTTTAAATATTACCCTGGAAACAAACGTATCCCAAGAGCCGCCTATTTTACTGAGGGTGGCTTTACCGCAGGAGTTTCTCTTAACACAGAAACTTCCCATAGAAAATTTAGAGGCTAATTTTAAAGGCAGGTTAAAGAATACCTTAACCGGAGAACTGGATATTAAAACACTGTACCGCAGAATGGACTCGGTTTTCCAAATGCAGGCCTATTTTAAAAATTTAGATTTTGATTATCGCAATTTGCAAGAAAAGTATTTGCGCTGTGATAGCTTAACCTTAATAAAAAATGATGGCGCTAACCTGCAAAAATTAAATTTTATTAATTTTGATTCAAAGGCTATTCTCACTAAAAATCGGCTCAATCTAAAAGATATCAGCTTCACGGGATATAACGGTGCGGTTGGGGCAGATATCAATATAAACCTGAAGGATAAGCCGGTATTAAGCTTTACTATAGAAGGGCAGGGGCTGGATATCAAAAAAATAATGTCGGATACGCATATTACGAAAAAATTATTATCCGGCACCCTTGATGTAGAAATTACCTTCAATA
>Ga0315284_10005091_pt1 | contig 18679 bp, 10 predicted proteins | sample YL17G09_16_MG_FD_203696 | JGI IMG/M metagenome (GOLD analysis project Ga0315284, IMG submission 203696) | Sediment microbial communities from Yellowstone Lake, YNP, Wyoming, USA - YL17G09_16 | ecosystem: Environmental > Aquatic > Freshwater > Lake > Sediment | place: USA: Wyoming | collected... | reverse complement strand
CGCAAAGGGTTGGTATGCGCGCGATCCAAACTAACGAGGATGTGCCTGTGCGGAACAAGAAGCTTGACAACGAAGATGAGAGAAGACGATTTCTGATGGAGCTGCGCGCGGGTCTCCGCGACGATCTAGATCCTGTGGCAAATCTGTCGGGAGTCGCTTGCACGGCTCATGACCAGACTCTGCAGAAGGCCGCTCTGGCGGGGTTGGCGGTGCATGGGACGAAGGAAGCCGTTCTCGCAATCGCCAAAAGGCTGCTCGACTCATGGGGGGTGGGAACGATTAGCCGGTGCATCCAATTGTGTGGACGGCTAGTTGACCAGGGCGGCCTCGTCGTTCTTTCGTCAACGTTGTTATACGACGACCGTTTTATCACAGAGAAGATCGGCGTCATGAAAAAGGCTCTTGCCAAGAGCGGCGACGACCTCGCCTTGCTGGCGTTAGACAGACTGGGAGATGAATCTGAGCTTCACCGTGAACCAAAACTCGTCAACCAGTGGCGCGAGAAACTAAGCCATATCACCAATCTGGATATCAGAGAGGGAGTAATCTTCGGAACTGAGTGGCAGGGCACCTGCGGGTGGATAGGACGAGTCCCCGCGGCATTCTCTCCGACAGACATGTTCCGAGCTCGACGATACGTTGACGGACGCGTGCCGGGCCTCGTGGACTTGTATCAAAGCACACTCAAGCACATGGACAAGTAGATTAGTCTTGGCCGTATCAGGCTAACTTCCTGCCATTTCGCATCCCCGCAATCGAGGAGCGCAATCATTCTGTCCATGATCAGGCTCCCCAATGACCCTTGTTGTGCTACCCCAAATACCCGGCACAAAGGTTGGGGTGAGATGGTGGACGGCGGGGCAACGAAAATGGCCGCTTTGACAATAACTGGTAGAAACCAGCAGAATTCCTTCCGTAGCCGAAAAGCGCATGGTTCGCAAAGAGGCATCGAAGATGACGGAACAGTGTCCGGCGCGGATTATCCCGAAGACCGGCTGAAAGTCTTGAAAGCGGCGCCGAAGACGCACATCCGTCCGCCACTTCAGTCTCGAATCGAGGAATGTCTGGGTGGACTAACAAAGACCAGGGAACCTGGAGAAGTCCGGGCCGTGCTGGAGCAAATTCACGCATGAAGGCCACCGAGAGCGAATTGAAAAACCTTCTTTCGCAGGGCGAGACCCTCGCGATTGAATTCAAGAGTGATCGAAAGCCGCTGCCTGATCGGGAACTGGTGGCGGCGGTTGTCGCTCTGGCCAACACGGAAGGGGGCAAGCTGTTTCTTGGCGTTGAAGATGACGGAACCGTGACCGGTATTCATCCCGACCACCAAGACCCCAGCGGGCTTGTCGCCTTGGTCGGCAACAAAACCAATCCGCCGGTGACGGTTCGGGCCGAACAGGTTAATGTAGATGACAAGCCGATTGTCATCGTCCAAGTGCCAAAGACGCGCTCCATTGTTTCCACATCCGATGGATTACTCCTGCGCCGGAGGCTACTGGCGAACGGAAAGCCCGAAGCTGTTCCGTTCTACCCCCACGAGTTCATGCAACGGCAGTCCGCGATGGGGCTTGTCGATCCTTCTGCAACCCCGCTGACATCGCTTACCGCTGACGATCTGAATCCGCTGGAGCGCCAACGGATACGCGAGGCGATCCGCCGATATGGGGGCGATATGTCCTTGTTGCCCCTGGCTGACGAAGAGCTGGACGGCGCGCTGGGCCTCGTAACCATAGTGGAAGGCGTTCGACGTCCGACAGTGGCCGGTCTTCTCGCCATGGGGCGCGAAGAAACACTGCGACAGCATATGCCCGCCCACGAAGTCGCCTTTCAGGTCCTTGAAGGCACCGATGTGCGCATCAACGAGTTTTTCCGAAAACCTCTCTTGCAGACCTTTGAGGAGGTAGAACTGCTTTTCAAAGCCCGAGTCGAAGAGCACGAACTTCAAGTCGGACTCTTTCGCGTGCCGATCCCGAACTATGACCGCCGGGCATTTCGCGAGGCGTTCGTCAACGCCCTGGTGCACCGCGATTATTCCCAACTCGGCGCGGTGCATGTGCGCCTTGACGATGATGGTTTGACCCTTTCGAGCCCGGGCGGGTTTGTCGAAGGGATCAACCTGAACAACTTCTTGGTGGCCGCGCCACGTTCCCGGAATCCCCTTCTGGCCGATGTGGTCAAGCGCATCGGACTCGCCGAACGAACCGGCCGCGGCATTGACCGGATTTATGAAGGCATGCTGCGCTATGGCCGGCCGGCGCCCGATTACACGATGTCGGACACCTCCTCGGTAGTGCTCATGATGCCCAAGTCCGACGCCGACACCGCGTTTCTGGAAATGATCCTGCGGCACGAGGAGCGAACCGGAACCGCCATGCCCCTCGACAGCCTGATCATCCTCTCACGACTCCGGCACGAACGCCGCCTGACAACGCCAGATCTGGCCTCGGATACGCAAAAAAGCGAACAGGTGACCCGTACGGCACTCGAAAAACTGGTAGAGGCCGGTCTGGTCGAGGCCCATGGAACAGGCCGTGGCCGTTCCTACACGCTTAGCGCCAATGTTTATCGGAACGTCGGGCAAAAGGCAGCCTACGTCCGGCAGGCCGGATTCGATGTCATCCAGCAGGAGCAAATGGTCTTGGCCTATCTCGCCAAGCACGGTTCCATTAAGCGTGCCGACGTGGCTGACCTGTGCAGAATCAGCCCGTTTCAGGCGACCCGTCTTTTGAAACGGTTGGCTCAGGAAGAGAAGATCACCCCGAACGGGAAAGGCAAAGGCACCGTTTATGAGCAGCGCTCGTAAAATACGTGCGCGCTCGTATTTTATGAGCGGTATTAGCAGCGCGCACGTAAGTCCTTTGACAACTCATGGCATCGTTGCTAGACTTGAGCAAGGCGGGTGACGTAACTGCCGCCGATCATTCCCCGGCATAAAGACATATAGGCCGTCGTTTGGCAGAGGTTTCTGACATGTCAGCCATTACTTGCGCGGAAGAGATCGCATACATGGAGATTAAGCAGCGAATCCTGGATGGACGCCTGCGGCCAGGGGCGCGGCTGGTCCATCGCAGTGTGGCGAAAGAACTGGGCATGAGTTCCAATCCCGTCGTGCCTGCGCTACGAATGCTGGAGCGGGAAGGACTCGTTACAAACACGCCTGGCTTGGGCGCGTGCGTCAGGCGGTGGAGCCGGGAAGAGATTATCGATTCGTATCGGATACGCGCGTTTCAGGAAGCGTTGGCCGCACGGCTTTGCGCGGAGCGGGCTGGTCCAGCAGACCTAGCGGTCATTGAGGCGGCGAATGAAGCCATTCAGCAGTCCGTGGATGACAATGATCCAGAACAGAATGTGCGGGCCGAACTCGCGTTTCACATGGCCATCGTCCGCGGCGCGCATTGTCCTGACCTGGAGCGCATAGTCGAGAACCTATCCGTTGTGCACCGCAGTATGACGGCGTTCGGCGTGAACCTCAATGTTCCCCGGTTGCTTACCCCTAGCATCCGGAAGATCCACAAGCCCATTATAGACGCCATAAAGCGAAAGGATCCAGATGCGGCGGAGCGAGTTGCGAGAAAACACGTTGAGGATTCACTCGCCCGCAACTTGGCCTGGATTGACAAGGTTTCCGCCGCGATGTCCAACGAGAGTGCACGGCCGACAACGCGGTCTTCTGGGGAACAGCCCGGGACATCCTGAGCGGTCAGGATACGGGATATGAAGAATGGCGGACATGAGAGTGGCGCCAATTCATGCAATATCCCCATCGACCGCCTTTCCCATCTCCAGGCCCCTTTTTGTGTCCGTCGCGTGTTACGGCCAGTCATCAAGCTGATTGCTGTCTTGCGGCAGACAGAATGCGATCAATGAAGCCACCCGGACCGCATGCCGTGGTAATATCCTGGCTAAGAAACGCCAATGGCAAAGCCCAGAGTATCATCATCTGATAGAAATCGGTTCCATAGGCGACTTCACCTGTTTCACGATCAATGATGTTGGGCATATCCCACGCGGCGCGCTGGCGCAGCGCGATATTCTCCATGAGCTTGTGCGCTATTTCCTCCGCCGTTTCCGAATCGCCGGCGCAGGCGAAGGTACATGCCAGGCAGATAGTCTCGCCCGTGAAAATATCCGTCGAATGACGTCCGCCTGATTCATCAACAGAGCCGTCAGGCCGAGTGGCGTTCAGGACGCCCCACGGGGAGGCCGGGAGGGCCATGCGCCTGACCGTTTCAAGCGTTTGTTGGACGTGGTCCGGCGGAAACACGTGCGGCAAACCGTGCAAGCTTGCCAACCATTGCCCGGCCAGTTGATTCGACAGTATCGTGTCCGACTGTTCGCCCGTCTTCGTATCGTGATACAGAAGATAATAAGTACCGTTCCAGAGTTTTGTTTCGAGCGATTCTCTGGCCTTATCCAACACGATCCGGCAATCATGCGCAAAAGCAACGTCGCCCGCCGCGTGGGCCATTTGCTCGGCTATGAGCAGTGCCGCGATCCAAAACCCGTTCGGGTGCGCAGCCGTTCCCACCCAGTGCCACGCGCCATAGAACTGATTCCCAGTGGGCCAAGGATCGAGGTCCAACAGGCCATCATGGTCCCGGTCCAGCGTTTGCATGAACGCCACGGCTTTTTTCACTGCAGGCAGGAATTCCACGAGTGTCTTCTCGTCCCGGTTCCGGTGCCAAAGGCGTCCTACAAGGTCAACAAAATTGGAGCCGTTCGTCGTGCGCAGGAAATCGTAGATGGGTGATCCCAGATCGGCGTTCCACCCCAATCCCAGCGGGATCTCTCCGGTTGAGAGTTGATAATGCGCGTAACCACGGAGCAGCGAAGCGAACAAATCCGGAAAGAAGAAGACCAAGGGCAGGGATCCGTACCAATCGCTGGGAATGGCGACATGAGGAACGGACCGCGGGCTTTCGGTAAGCCCAAAGATGCCGCCATGCGTGCACCAGTCCGAGGAGGGAATGCTGTCACGCGCCCAGAATGCATCCTCGGTAATCGTGTGCAAGACGTTTACCAATTGGTCGCGCAGCCAAACGGGAAGCTCTTCCGCGGAAAACACGACCCCCTGCCAAGCGAGGATGCGTTTGAGGAGGTGGTCATGTTCCCGGGCGAGAAACTCCGCTACGTCGGAAGCGCTGGTGAATCGTTCGCTATAGGCGTGAAGGTAGTGGCGATACTCTGTCCCTTTCCAGCACGGGCAATACCACGTGAGGACAAAACGGACGGTCCGCGCCTCGTAGGGAGCCAGGGTGAAGTCAAGGGCAACCGATGCACCTGCGTCGTCGTCGGAACTATCAGGTAATTGCCGGACGATTTCACCCCAGCTTCTGTTTGCCGCCGATAGTTTGCCGCCCCTTCGAATCCTCTCCTCCCCGATCGCCGCCAGAACATAACCGACATCCTTGGCTGCGGTGACTTCGACTCCGTTCGTGAGGCCGGTCAACGCGCGGCGACGGTATGCCGAGGCGCCGGATTCCTGATCTTCAGGACCGGGGAAACCGAGCGCAAGGGAACCCGTTACAGCTATATTCGTTACGTTTCTCAGCCGTACTTCGAACACGATGCCAGGGGTGTTGGAGAGCGCTGAATCGCCGGGCAAGAACGGGCTCCATGCCCTCAGTCCGGCGCTTACAGGGGCATCCAATTCGAACTCGATATCGGCGACTGGATAGTGGCCCCAGTAATGCGTTTCACGGACACTTTCCGAACCGGGAACCGTCTGTTTGGCGAGTATCCAAACACGATCTCTCACTGCAATCGCTAAGAAAGGCGCGCTCAGAACGCGTGGCGGGGTAAAGCTGTTGAAGATGGAGCAGCGGCCGAGTGTTCCGTCCGTATCCAGGTCCATGCATCCCGTGCCGATGCCCCCGAGAGGCATGCCGCAGGAGGATTCTCCACCACGGTAGATGACGCCGCAAACCCGTCCGGAGAATCCATCCGCCGGGAAATCACGCCATCTCGGTCCCTCTCCATCGATCGTGAAAAGCTTTGCGTCCAAGTTCACCCCTGCAGGCTGTTGGCGTACGCCAAGATGGCCATGCCGAGGATGAGTACGCCAATCCCCGCGCAAATGGTCCGCACCGAGCTTCTCGATGCCCCTTTCCACTCGCCCGTGAAGAATCCGAGCGAAGCCGCCACAATCAGCGCCATGCCGATATTGATACCCCATCCGACCGTCGTTCCCAGGGCGCCCAGGTAGAATGCGCCGATGCCGTAAGGGATCTGGGCCAGGAAGTGAACTCCCCCCATCGAGGACGCCACCAGGAAATCACGGAGCGAACCCCGGACGAAGTAGTTTCTCCAGGTCCCTTTTCTTATCATGGAGCCGCCCATGAAGACGGCTAAAGCGGTGATGCCGCCCCAATACATCGGCATCCACCGGATCAGCGTGGCGCGCCATGCCAGGTTACCCCCCATGGCCTTTTCGAGCGGGTCGGCGAATTCGTAGCCCAGATTGGCGCACGAGCTGAGGATGCCCGAAAACAAACAACTGGCCAGGCCGATCCAGAATATCTTCCCCGTGGGATTGAACGTGACCGTCGCGGAGCCTGGCCCTTTCGTCTTTCCGACATCTTCCTTCATCTCCCTCTCGCGCATGACCCCCGCCTTGCCCGCGAACCATGTTCCGGCCAATAACACGCCAATCCCCAAGAGGGTCACTCCGCGGGCTTGGCTCGATACCTCGTTCCAATGCCGGATGAGGGGTATTCCCGATCCGATACCCACCGTGAGTCCTTTGAGCAACGCGGCGGCGAGCGCCATGCCCAGCAGGTTGAATCCAAAGGCGTAGGTGATGGCGCCCAGACCCCAGCCAAAGCCCAGGACGAACACCAGCAGATTGGCTCTGAATCCGGCCGCGTGGATAGCCGTGGTCCAGCCGGGCAGGATGAAATGGATGGCGATCAGGGGCACGATTATCGTGGCGACGAAAATGGATAGAAGCGACGCGTTTTCCACCGTGTACCGGCGCATGATCCGGTACTGGAGACCAAACGCGCCCCCAGAGACCGCCGCGATGAAAATCATTGTGAAGCCGAGTGCAAGATTCATAATTCAGATCCTTCTCTTTGGCTGCGTGTGTCTTCGGCCACTCTCGCCGCTTTGATCATTTTGTCCACGAGACTGCCCGGTTTGCACGACGACTGGAGATCCTGACATTCGATAGCCGCCGGCAAGCCCCAGAGGCTCATGCACTGGTAGTAGTCGAACCCGTATATCCGGCGCATGTTTCCCTTGTCGCCCCGCACCATGTTCGGCATGTCCCAAGTCATCCCCTGCATGTTGACCAGATTGTTCAGGCACTTGTGGGCAATCTCCATCCCGGACTCGCGATCACCTTCATAAAGATAGTTCATCGCCGTGATGAACACAGACGCGGGCATCGTGCAGTAGCGCCCCATTCGCCCGCCGAAGTCCGTGACCTTGCCGTCCGGCTGGATGACGTTGATCAGTCCACACTCCGTCACGCTGCCGCTAAGGTTCTTGATTGTCCTGAGCGTCCGATCAATACGGTCCTTCTGGAATACGCCCGGAACTTCGTGCAAGTCCGCCATCCACTCTCCGTCGAGCTGGTAGGCCAGAATGAGGTCGGATTTCGTTCCCGACTTGGGATCGTCAAAGAGCAGGTAGTGTGTGCCGCCCCACAGTCTATTCTCCAGCAGGTCGCTCGCCTGTTGGCGCCACTTCTGGCATTGCTCGGCAAATGCCTCATCGCCCATCTTCCGGGCCATCCGCTCCGCCATTCGGAAATGGGCCAGCCGGACGCCAGCAATATGGCTCGACATCCCTACGATTCCCATTCCCTCGTACCACTCCTGACCCGCGTTACTGATTATGCCTTCCCGCGTCTGGATGAGGCCCACAACATATTGGGTTGTCTTCTTGGCTGCAGGGTAGAACTCGCTCAGCACGCTATCATCGCCGGTCCGCTGCCAGAGGCGGTCGACCAGATCCACAAAGCAACACGGGTTAAGCGTCTTCTGATAGTCGTACTGGTAGGGTCCCAACAGATCGAGGCCCTGGCCCAGGGTCATCGGTACGGCGCCGTCCGGGCTCATCCCGTGCGCGTAAGCTCGCAGGGTGCTTTTGGCCAAGCCGGGGAAGAAATAAACGATGGGTAGGTTGCCGTACCAGTCGCAGGGAATGCACGATTGCTGCCCATCAGCATCCGTCCCCTCGACGAGCGAGAAGACACCATCCTCCGGCTTGCACCATCCGCCGATGGGGGGCGCGGCAGCGCCCCAATAGGATTCTTCCGCTATCAAATGGAGGATATTCACAAGACTATCGGCCAGCCACCCCGGGGTGGCTTTGTCGGTGTAGATAACCTGCTGCCAAGCCAGAACCGACTTGAGCAGGGATTCGTGGTTCTGAGCCAGGTACTTCGCCACATCGAGCGCGTTGTGAAAACGCGCAGTGTACATCTGGGTGAAGGCGTTGGAAGTTTTCGCGTGGGGCCAGTCGGATTGCCAGGTCGGCGCATACCACGCCAGGATGAAGCGGACCACCTTTGATTCGTTGGGGGATAATTGACAATCGACGGCTACGGTGGCGCTACCATCGTTAGGGTCTTGCGCTTCACCTGATGTTGGAAAATTGGCGATGTTCGCCCAGGCGCCAGGACTTTCGCACAGGCCTGGGCCGCTTCGGGCGGCTTGGGTTCCCAGGGCGGCCAGAACGTAGCCGAGGTCTTTAGGCGTGGCTACCATGACGCCGGAAAGGCCGCCGGAGTTCACCGGCTTACGGTTGAAGCCTTGCCCCTGCCTCTCGCGTACGCGCGGACCGGGGAACGTCAGGGCCAGCGTACACTTCTGTGCCTCATCCGCCGAGGGATTCCGCAGATGCACGTCAAATATGGCGCCGGGCACGTTCGACCGAACGGCATCGCCCAGAATCAAGGGTGACCAGGCTCGCAGGGCCACCTCCACGGGAGCGCCAGCGCCAAAGTGCAAGTCCGCGACGGGGTAATGGCCCCAGTAATCGATCGCACGGCACGGCTCCAGATTCTCCGTCGCTTTCACCGTCGGTGCGGTGGTGAGCAGCCAGACTTTCTTTCCCACTGCCAGGCCCAGGAACGGCGCGTTCATCGGGCCGCGAGTCGGATCTTTGATATCGACAACCTTTCCTTCAGACCCCACGATCCGGTCGCGATAAATCCGGTTGCCGTCGTCGCCGTCGCCATGGCCCCAGACACGGCTGAATAGCGTGCAATAGCCGAGCGTGCCGTCGCCTTCAATATCGAGGCATCCGGTTCCGATCCCACCCAATGGCATACCACACTGCGGCTTGTTGTCGCCACTGTAGATGGTCCCCCACACCGGCGCGGTGAACCCGGCTGCCTTGAACTGAACCCACTGCCTGTGCGGCAAGCCTGTCGGGAAAAGGGTCGGCGCGGAGGAAACGGCCGCAACCGTTGCGCCCACCCACGTGCTTAACCAGAGGGCGTAAATAACAGTTCTATGCACGGTTCATTTTCCTCGCGCCGCCCGCAGAATCTTGTCCACCAGCCCGCCGGGCTTGCAGGGGCCGCCAAAATCCTGGCCCGCAATGGCCGCCGGCAGCGACCATAGCATCATGTTCTGATAATAGTCGTGTCCAAAAGCGCGTTCGCCCGTATCCTTGTCCCCCCGCAAGATGTTAGGCAGGTCCCATGTATAACGCAAGACGCAAATCTGTCGTTCCCAACACCGGCGCGCGAGATCCAGGCCGAATTCGCGGCGGCCCTCGTACATATAGGTCATCGCCAGCATCAGCAGTTCGGGCGGGAAATAGCTATATGCGCCGTACCCTTTGATATCCGTGGCCGAGCCATCGGCGTTGGCATAGTTTATCGCTCCGATCTTGCTCAGGGCCACGTTGCATCGGGCGATGGTATCGAGCGTGGTCTGGACCCGATCCGGTCGAAACACCCCCGGCAACCCGTGATGCCGGGCCGCCCACTGGCCGTCCAACTGATATCCGAAGACCAGGTCGGATTTCTTCCCGGTTTCCGGCTCCCAGAAATTGAGATAATAGGAGTTGTTCCACATCTTGGATTCCATGGCGCGCGAACCCGCTTCAATCCATTCCCGGCACTGTTTCGCGAACGGCTTGTCGCCCATCTGTTTCGCCATGCGTTCCGCGATACGGAGTTGGGCCAGATGCAGTCCGCCCAAATGCGCGGCCATGCCGGACCAATCCGGCTCAGGGGCTTCAAACCACTCCGAGCCGCGGTTGCCCGTTGGCATGCTGATGACCCGTTCGCCGATCTCGGCCTCGGGGCGCAGGTTCACGGTGTAGATGGCGTTTTGTTTCACCATGTCGTAGAACTCTCGAAGGAAATTTTTGTTTCCCCAACACAACCCGTATCGGTCCACCATGGAGGCAAGGCTGATGCCGTTCGTCGCGTCCTGGTATTCCCACAACGGGTCGCAGAACTCCATGTTGACGTCCAATTCGGTACCGCCGCCCCACTTGAAGACCGCACCGCCGTTCTTGGCTAAGTAGCCTTTGTAGCCCCGCAACTGAGACAGGGCGAGTTTCGGGAAGAAGTACACCACCGGTTGGTTGCCGTAGAAGGAACAGGGCAAGCACTCGATCTGGGGACAGTCCCGCGGGCTTTCGCAAAGCCCGAACATGCCGTCTTCAGGCCGGACCCAGGACGGGATGGGCGGTTCCGCGGCGGCCCACAACGAGGTTTCGGTAATCAGGTTCAAATTGTTCACGAGCGATTCGCGCAGCCAAACAGGCAGCTTGTCTTCCGTGTAGATCGTCTGTTGCCAGGCCAGGATGCGTTTGAGAAGATCTTCATGGTTCTTGGCGAGGAGTTCGGCGGTCTCCGCCGGATTCGGATACTTCTTGGCATACGTATGCGTAAAGGTGTTGCCGTAAGGGGAAGTCGGATGGCCGCCGCCTTTCCATTGCGGGCTGACCCAGGTGAGGACAAATCGTACCACGCGCGTATCGCCTGGTTTGAGAGTGAAATCAATCGCCATGGAAGAGCCTGGCTGATCTTCGCGTGCTTCCGGCAATTCTTGCGCAATTTTCGACCAACGCAACGCGTCCGAACCTATTTCACCACCCAGGCGGGCTTTTGGTTCTTGAATCGCGCCGAGCGCATAGCTGGCTTTGGGAGCCGATACCACTACCCCGCTGAAATCCTGGCTGATCTGCTGGCGCGGGAATACAAACGCGCCGGCTTCGTTTCGCGTGGGCCCTGGGAAACTGAAGGCAAGCGTGCCTTGCTCCTCCTTCTCGCCGGCGTTGCGCAGATGCACTTCGAATACAAGCCCCGGCAGGATGGACTTTTCCACGTCGCCGGGAAGGAACGGGGCCCATGCCCGCAACGCCACTTGTACGGGCGCATCGGTTTCGTATTCAAGGTCCGCAACCGGGTAGTGGCCCCAATACCGGATCCCTTTCACGGAACGCAGATGGTCCCGGTCAAGATGCAGCCTCGTGGGTATGTTCTCCACGGGTTCAAACTTGGTCAATCCATATTTCTCATACTGTTTTATCTTTGTGTAGTCGCACAGCACCCAGGTTTGCCCGCCGACGCTCAGGCCCAGAAAGGGCAAGTTCACCGGTCCCCGGCGCGGAACCAGGGTATTGAAAAGGGTGCAATAGCCCCAAAGCCCGCTGACTTCCAGATCGATGCATCCCGTGTCGATTCCGCCCAGCGGCATTCCGTCCGTCGCGGGCGCAGCCAGATCGTAGATGACCCCGCAAACCGATTTGGAGAATCCCAATGCATGGAACTCCGCCCATTCGCTCGGGCGCACTTCTTTCGGAAACAGCGCCCCCTGGGCTTCTTCAAGAGATGAGGCCCGGGCCGTCATGGCGGAACCCAAGATGAGACAGATCGCAACAGCACACAAAGCCAAGTAACTTATTCGCATGTCTTGTCCCTTCACTTCACACATGGCCTAGCCTCTCGCCTTTCCGGGTCACGCAGCCTCTGCTGCGCTACCACTTTAAGTCCCGTGTACTCACGAACCGGGTAACCTTCTTCATCTCCGCTTTGCTGGCCCGGTACTTTGCCGGCCGCTCCTTGTAGAACGGCGAGCCCGGCAGAAGTTCCGGCGATATCTCGATCAAAGTATTGCCCCTGAACGTGCAGGTATACGTCACGTTGCCCGGATACTTGGCCCACTCATTTCTCAGAGTGCCTGAAGCGGTCAGCTTCTCAACGGTCGTTTCGACCGGAAACTCGATAGTCACAATATCCGCATGATTGAGTTTGCCGATTCTCAAGTACCTGCCAAACCATTTAGGCGGCATAGCCTTGTGTCCGACGCGGCATTTCACCGTCTTCAAGTCCACCCATAGCGGGATCCGCACAAGCGCCTCGCGCGCCTTCTTGTTCTTCAGGACAACCTTGCCTTCATACGGGAGATAGCTGTCCACGTCCATCCAAGGGGAGGCCCTGTTCAGGAGAAGGTTGATGTGAGCGACCCCATCCGAGTATTTCAGTATCCCGTCCCAAGCATAGAAAAGTCCCATGTTGCCGTGCGAGGAACAACACTCGCCCCAACCGCTCTTGAACGGATCGCCGGCGAAGGCGCCAATCCTTGAGTCCATGACGCCCGGAGCATCTTCCTGAGTGAACTGATATTCCGTCCCCTGATTTCGGATATAACTGTCCACATCCTCCCAGTAGTCTCCTACTCCGGCGTAGCACAACTTGACCGCCAACCCGATCAGTCTTGCGCAACCACACCCCTGGCCGTCGCCGACGTAGCCGATGCGCGCGATGAAGCCCTGCCTGGCCCACTCGTAGCCGTCCCGCACAAACTCCTTGAGACGGGTGTCGTTGGCGGCTATGGCGTACTCGAGGATCGCGCGCAATGTGTTGACGTATCCGTGGAAATGGCCCTGCCAATGAGCATGCTCCGATCCGACAATCCCCGGGTACTCGCCGCCCGGAAAGTCCGCCCAGAACTTCGGCTTCGTCAAAAACCGTACAAGTTCCCCGGACAGCCTCAGGGCTTGTGCATTTCCGGTGAGAATATACCAGTTCGCTAGAACCCCTGCGATATGCCCCTGGTGGTTGAACAAGGATCCTTCCTCGCCGGACTTTTCATTGGCCGGTTCGGTCGTGTCCTTCCAGCCGCGATCCTTGATATAACAGGAGCGAAGGTACTCGTCGGGCAACCAGCCGAGAACGGGAAAGTAGGCATAATCCTCCTTGTGCACCACCATCACCTTGTCCATCCCGTTTACCATGCGATCGACAAGGTCCTTCCACTTGCGATCACCGGTATACTGGTACCAGATGGCCATCGCCCTCATCATCCTCCCCTGGCCGTGCACATTGGCGTAAGGCATATTGTCCTTCGGCCCGAGCCACGGCTTGTTTTCGTACCGGGGCACCCAATAGACGCCGTCGGGTCCGATGTGGCTGGCCAACATATTGACCATCGCGGCCTCAACATCGAGACCTTGCCGGCTGCCGCTCATCATGCGCTCCATGGCCAGCGCCTCCATACACTTCGGCTGGCAAGCCATAAGGGACGACCACCAGAAGTTTAGGTTCGGCTTGCCGTTGCAGAGCAGGTCGCCACCCCAGTACATCTCATAATCCTGCTCCGGGCTGATAATGGACGTAAAGTGGTTGATTCCGAGCTTGGCACGCTCGGCCAAGTCGAGAGTGTCGGGCGCCGTGGCTTCGTAATATGTGCCCAGGGAAGCGGGCAACGGGCTTGTGTCCGCCGATTCGGCGCCATGTCCCACCGAAAGGAAAGCGAGCGACAGCAGCGCCATCAAGAGATGTCCTGTAAGCGAATGCACGCTATCCATCCTCTCGTTTATGGCGCACGTCCGCGCTTATGCTTGATTTTGCCGCTTCGATATCTCATGATTTGGTTTCTTTCGCTGCGCGAATCACCCGGTCGACCAATCCGCCGGATTTCACAGGCGCGCTCAAATCCTGGCCCTCCATGGCGGCTGGAAGCGACCACAGCATCATGTCTTGATAGTAGTCATTGCCGAAAGTCCGCTCGCCGGTGTCAACGTCCCCGCGCATGATGTTCGGCATATCCCAGGTATATCCCTGGAGGCAGAGCAGGTTGTGCCACACCTTCCGCGCGAGTTCGACGCCGAATTCCCGCTGGCCGTTGTACATGTAGGTCATCGCCAGCATCAGGGCTTCCGGCGGGAAGTAACTGTACGTGCCGTAGCCCTTCAATACGGCCGCGGTTCCATCCGCATTGGCGTAGTTAACGGCGCCGTATTTAGTGACCGTAACGTTGCACTTCTTGATGGTCTCGAGCGTGGTCTTAACGCGATCCTTGGGGACGGTGCCCGGCAAGCCGTGATGATCGGTGACCCATTCGCCATCCAACTGATAACCGAAGACGAGTTCCGATTTGCGGCTTGTTTCAGGTTCCAGGTAGTTTAGGTAATAGGAGCCTGTCCACAGCTTCTTTTCCATGGCCTCGCCGGCGGCCTTGATCCACTCGGCGCATTGCGCGGCAAATTCCGTATCGCCAACGTTTTTGGCCATCCGCTCGGCGATGCGCAACTCCGCCAGGTGAAGGCCGCCGATGTGCGCCGTCATCCCGCACCAGCCCGGCTCGGGCGCTTCGAACCATTCGGTGCCTACATTTTTGTCCGGCATCGAGATGAGCCGCTCGCCGACGGTGTATTCGGGAGTAGTCCGCAGGTTAGCGGTATGGATTACGCTTTTCTTAACCATCGGGTAAAGTTCCTTGAGGAACTCTTTGTCCGGCGTGTCGCGGCACATCAGAAACTGGTCCACCAGGGCGGCCAAGGAAATGCCGTTCGACGCGAATTGATAGCCCGGCGTCGGATAGGCGAAGTCAATATAGGGCGTACCCCCTGTACATCCGCCGAAGATCCAGGTCGGCGCGCCATCCGGGAACTGATAGCCTTTGTACCCGCGCAACGTCGTGAGTTCGAGTTCCGGGAAGAAATAGGCCAATGGAAGGCTACCGTAGAAGCTGCACGGGATGCACTCGATTTGCGGGCAGCCCCGCGGACATTCGTTCATTCCGAAGAGGCCGTCTTCTTCGCGCACCCAGTCGGGCAGCGGCGGTTTCTTCTGCGCCCAATACCCGTCTTCGGTAATCATATACAACACGTTGATGAGCGAATCTCGTAGCCACACGGGCAGCTTGTTTTCCGTGTAGATCACCTGTTGCCACGCCAGCACGCGCTTCAAGAGCGACTCATGAGTCTTGGCCAGCAATTGGGCGGTTTGTTCGGCGCTGGGGTAATGCTTGGCGTACATGTGGGTGAACGTGCGCGGTTCGCCCTTCAGATTCTCCACCAACTTCGTGGCCCCATTGCGGCCCGCCCCGTTCCAAGTGGGTGCGCACCACGTCAGCACGAAACGGACAACTTTCTCCGTGCCGGGTGGCAGCGAGAAATCCACGGCCACGGAACTGCCCGGCTGCGATGCTTGCGGCGCCGGTAACGCGTCGGCGATTTTCGCCCACGCCTTCGCGTCCGGTCCCAGTTCGCCGCCGGAGCGCGACTTGTCCTCACCTATCGCTCCAATTGCGTACGAAGCGAGCGGCGCACTTACCTCGACTCCCCTGAGACTTCCCTGAACGTCCTTTCGCTCAAACGTGCCGGCCCCGGCTTCTTCCGTTGTGGGACCGGGAAAAGAGAAGGCAATAGTTCCTTGCTGCGCGGCAGCGCCAGTATTGCGGAGATGTGTCTCAAACACGATCCCTGGGATCATGGAATCCGCCACCGCGCCGGGCAGGAACGAATTCCATGCCCGAAGACTCACGCTCACCGGCGCGTCGGTTTCGAACTCGAGGTCGGCGACAGGATAGTGCCCCCAATAATGAATCTGCTTTACCGTACGCACCCCGTCGAGATGGAGATCGGCCCATACCGGTTCGGGGGGCTTTCTGCCGGGAATGCCCATCGACCCGTTCTGGTAGTCCCCCCATCCTTGTTTCATCTGCTTGGGATCGCAGAACACCCAAGTCTGGCCGCCCACGCTCATGCCCAGGATCGGCAAGTTGATCGGGCCACGTCTGGGAGCATGTGAGTTGAAAATCGTGCAATAACCAAGCAGGCCGCTGGTTTCCAGGTCGATGCAGCCCGTGTCGACGCCGCCAAGCGCCATGCCATTGGTCACCGTGTCATTGAGCCGGTAGACCACTCCGCATACGGGTTCGGTGAATCCTTGGGCCTTGAAATGCACCCAGTCGCGCTGAGGCAAATCCGTGGGGAAAAGCCCCGCGGATTGCGCGAAAGAAACTGACGAAACCATCAGAACCGATCCCAGGGCCGCCCACAACGTTATCGCTCGTGTCATTGAAGTTCTCCGCCTTTCCTTTTGGAAACCAGTTTAATACAGCCTATTTGATGTACTGCTCCATGCGTGCCTTGGTCTCGCGGGCGATTTCGGCCAAGTCCCACTCCCAGTGTCTCGGACTCAACAATTCGCTCGACCAGTATCCGTCGAACCCCGTGGATTTCACTGCCGCTACCCAGGCAGGGATGTCAATGTCACCCTCGCCGGGCAAGTAACTGCGCAAGCCCGGTTCGTCGTTTTCGTCCCATTTTGCGCCCTTGGCCAGGCGTTTGCCGTCGCAGAAGTGGATGCCGTAAATCATCGTCGCGGGCAGCGCAGCCACGTCCTCCGGCGTCGTTTCATACCCCGCCCAGAGGTGCCAAAAGTCAATGACCATCCCCACATTACCGGGCTTGCCCGCGGCATCAAGCAACTCAAGGCTCTGCCGTACGGAATGGATCGGCGACCAGGCGATCGGTTCGAGTTGGAACCGAATTCCGTAACTTCTGCCAATAGTAGCGATCTCCGCGACGTTCTTGGCCGTCAGCCGGATTACCTCGTCGTACGGCTTATCGGCCAGCAAACAGAACGGCACCAGTTGAACCTGTGGACAACCGATGTCTTTTGCCGCCGCGCACAAACGCTCCGCCTCTTTCATGAGCGCATTGCGCGCCGCCGATTCGCTGCGCTCTATCCATTTGAGCGCGTTGATCATGCAACAGCGCATCTTGTACTTCTCAAACAATGGGACCAATTCCTTCGCTTCGTAACCCTGGTCCAAGTAGCGCAGCAGCTTGGATTCGACCAGTTCAACCGCGTCGAACCCGCACTCACTTGCCATCCGGATCTCCGTGGCGACGTTACAGTACATCGTCGACAAACCGTGCATCGCGACAATCATGGCAGTCTCCTCTCTCCCTCTCGAAGGGGGTACATTCTTACTCGGTTTTCACCCCGGAGCCAAAGGTTTCACGCTCACACTGATGGCTCTTCAATCCGCCGGCGTCCACCCAGTCCTTGATCGCCCGGACGGAATCGGCCAAGGTGTATTTCGGTTCGAAATTCATTCGTTCTTTCGCTTTGGCCATGCTAAACGCGATCTCGCCGCCTTGTGCCATGCTCCACGGGAATCCGCATTCCACGGTGATTCCCGGCGCCACGTTTCGCACCGCCTCTGCAAATTCCGTTCCGCGCGTGGGGCCAGGACCGCAACAGTTGAAGATCTGTCCGACGGCGCCCGGATTTTCGCCCGCGACGATGTGCATGCGGCCCACGTCCCGGTAATCCACGTAATGACACAACTCCTCCAACGAGAAGTGGGGGATCTGCACGTGCTGGCCCTCAGCCAATTTCTCGGCGAACTCGCGCCAGCCGCGACCGCCACCCCGGCCCCGAGGACCGACCACGGCCGTCAGCCGAAGCACCGCCACCAGCAGGCCATATTGATGGAAGTACGTCATGGCCAGCAACTCTTGCATCCGCTTCGTGGTCGAGTACATGTCCCGCGGACGGCAGGGATGGTCCTCATCCACAGGCATGTAGTCCGGCGGGCTGAACTTCGTTGCCGGATACCACTCGTAAGCGGAGATGCTGCTCGATAACACGAATCGTTTTGTCTCCGATTTCCGGGCGAACTCGAGCAGATTCAGGCAGCCGTTGACGTTTACGCGCACCATCTCGGCGGGGTCACCCGTGTCTCCCGGGAGTGACCCGATATGCATGATGCAGTCGAACGATCTCCCGTCAAGCGCTCCTGTCAGCCGCTCGGCGTCCGTGAAATCCGCCAGGATATGCTCCGCGTCATCCTCCGGCGTCGTCCGGCTGAGGGTCGTGACCGTTTTGCCGCACTCAAACAACTGCCGCACGACTTCGCACCCGACGTACCCGGTTGCACCCGTCACCAATACCGTCTTCATATCAATCCTCCTTCGATAACGGTTCATAGAAAGGTGGAATGACCTCCTCCTTGAGAGGCAGGTCCGTCCAAGCGCCCGTCTCCATGCTTTTCAGGGCCGCGCACATAACCTCGATCGCCCGCGCCCCGTCCTCGCCGCTAACCAGCGGCTCCTTATCATTGATAATGCAATCGAGATAATGTTCCGTCATCCGGTCGTAGTTGCTGGGTAATCGCGGCGGGCAAATAGGCACCCACCGGTTCCGCACCGTGGGATTCACAATGTCCTCAACCCAGAACAGCTCCGGCCAACGGTAATTCTTCAGAATAGGCGGAAGGGTTTCGACGGTGTACTCTTTGCTGGTATATACGGCCATCGGGCAACTTTGGAACGGGTTGGTCGCGTCGGTTGCCGTGAAAATCGTCCCCTCGGTTCCACAGAGTTCCGTCGCCTGATTCACGGCCGGGGAAAACCGATTGCAACTGATCGTGCCATACGCGCCGTTTTCGAACTCCATCATGACCAG
>Ga0315284_10005090_pt1 | contig 18679 bp, 21 predicted proteins | sample YL17G09_16_MG_FD_203696 | JGI IMG/M metagenome (GOLD analysis project Ga0315284, IMG submission 203696) | Sediment microbial communities from Yellowstone Lake, YNP, Wyoming, USA - YL17G09_16 | ecosystem: Environmental > Aquatic > Freshwater > Lake > Sediment | place: USA: Wyoming | collected... | reverse complement strand
TGATCTTGGCTATGTCCTCACGTTTATAATAAATAGTAACAGAAACCGACTGATCAGACCAGTATTTTTGAGCAGTTAGCAGAGTTTCTAGTTGCGCCCAGGTATCGTGCCCCTCGTCAGAGCATGGAACTTGAGCCGGAGTTTCCGAATAAAAATCAACAACTAGGGTATTAGGGTCTAAAGATCCGTCAAATCGCATCACCGGCTCCATGTAATGCCCGGCCTCTTTTAGAAACGGAATTAACGGATCGTTGGAGGCAAATCGCATCCGCTGGATCATATATCTTGAATAGCCGCCGTGAATGCCCGGCGCCCAGAGGTGGTCCATGACCTTGCTGAGAGTCCCGCTAGGCTTAACCACAGTAGTGCGAATACTTTCTGGAACTCCTAACTCAGCAGAATAACTAGTATTTTCGTTCTGGATCGTATTATAAACGCGATCCAAGACATTTTTGGTGAAAAGGTGCGGGGCTGCCATGCAGCCCGTAATGCCTATTCCGACACGCTGATTCTTGGATATAGCACTTTGAGACAATCCATGATGATATTTCTCTTGGGCAACCCGTTTTGCATAACGAAATCCAAGCTTTGCGGCTTGATGAACGGCATCTTCGTTAGCCAGATTAAAAAGAGAAAGCTCAAACAAATTACAGGCTTCGCCGGACACAAGAGTAGCCTCTCCGCACGGATTCACGCCAACCGCGTTATCCTTTTTAAGCTCCCCCATCCTTCCGTACTTTTGGATATTTTTGCGATTGACTAGGCCGAAGGCCTCGCCATGCTCATAAGTAGCCCAAAACAATGGGTGTAAATCCTCCACAGACTCGGCAATAACAGACCAGTTGGCCATACCTCTTTGTGTCGGCAGAACCCCAAGATCCCACCTCTTGGCCTTTAGATACTCCTTATCCCACGGATCTCCAAGGAGGATGATGGCGCTGCGGCGAACATTCCCAGCAACAACCATTTCGCCAATAGCGCAAATCATATCGGCAACATCAATTGGCCTCAGGTGTTTGCCGGATCTTGACAATAAAATCGCACATATTTTTTGAACAAAAGTGATTAGAGGCAAAGGGCCTGATGCCTTGCCCCCGAAACCCTTGATCTTTTCACCCGCCCCGCGAATACATACAGTGGAGTAATTAAACCCCCTGCCGCTCACAAGAAAGGATTCAAGTATTCGTCTAGTAAGTTCACACCATCCTTCGCGACTATCGGGGATGATAAAGTCTGCATCTTTCGTCTCTTTATTAAAGATTTCAACATTTCTCTTAACTCCCGGTAACTTAGAGACAAACCTGTGCTCGACAGAGGCGCCGGTCCCGCCGCCAAGCATGAGCATATCTTGGATGAGGACAAAATTAGTCCAATCATCCATAGAGAAATACCAGCAATTATTGAGAGCTGCGCCGCCAAAACGAGAATGTCCAGGGCTGCCGCTAAACCAGATACCGCGCCCGGCTGGCATGGCTTTGCGCTCTAGCATGAGCGCCTTTAGCTGGTCAAGTTCGCCCGGCATTAGGTGCTTAGGGTCTGCAATCTGAGCGTTACCGCGAATAACGCGGTCAGTGGTATCCTCCCACCGTTCCGAAACATTGCTATCAGTGCGAGAGTACGTGCGACGATAGACAATTTTAGCTAGATTGCTCCACTGAGTCACATAATCTCCGCAACTAGTTATTTTTACTTAGGTAGTTTGCCCTTAGACTCACAACCCAGATTTAGGCATTTATAGTACGGAAGGCCGCGCAACTCAAGGATATTAATATCCTTTGAGCCGCACTGGGGGCACGGAGTAGCATCCCGACGGACCTCTGGAGTCTCTTCCTGGAGGGATTCATACACCACTTCATCTCGAAACTCTGCGAAATCATTCTCAATTCTCGAATTCCTTTTGCGTAATTGGGCGTTTTCGCGCTTCAGCCGAATGACCTGTTTGCGTAATTCACGAAGCTCGCGGGATTCCAGTCTTTGCTCTGGAGTTTTCATAGAGATTTTATCCTCTTACAGCCTGTCCTGAGCCCCACGTCTCATTGATTCATTTTACCATGAACGGCCGGTCAACACAAGGCGTAAGTTTACGTAATTATTAGAAAATAAAGGCCGCCGACCAGCAAACGCTTGGTCGGCGGCAGTGACAAAAAACTGGCGTTTGAGCGCCAACTTTATTTTACCATCAAATCTTAGCGCCCCAGTGCCGTAGGACCGCTTTGCACTGCTCTGCCGTTCCCGTTCCAAGGAACCCCATGGTTTTGGCATGGGCTGCAATCGCCGGCCACCAGTGATCTTTAAAGCCAGGAATGAATCGACGGGCCGCATCCTTCAGTTCAAGCTGTTGCTCTTCTGGGGCTGCCGGGGCTGGGGCTGCCGGGGCTGGGGCTACTTCGCTAACAGGGGCAGCACTTTCGTCGGTTTCCGGCGCTGAAGAGGTTTCTTTTGCTTTGTATTTCTCGGGAGCTTTGGCCATCTTGAGTATCCTTTGAGTGAAAATACGTTACTATCCGTAATAGTATATTTTACCTTTGCCTCGGGGTCAACTGATTGATATTCAATCAAGAAGATTGCTAAGGTTTCGGGGTCTTGCACCAAAACGTGGTATTCAAAAAGCTCGATTACTTCGAAGCTTTCGCCACAAACTTGTACGATTTCCATAGGTTATTCCAATTCATTTCTAGTCCTCCTGGTTGGCTCTTCACCAACATCAACTATTTCGCGGCCTTCAACCGGCTCACCCGGCACGGCGTCAAGATCCATAACCAATTTCTTAGTAGAATCACTAAGATCGAACTCTCTCTCGATCCAGAGATCAGTATACTTCGCTTCAATGGTCGCTGTCGATTCAAATTCAGCCTCAGTCTCATCCGTGGCTGCCATGGGAGTAAAGCTGAAGGTGGCCACCTGGAGCCCATACTGATCGAAAAGCAGACGCCCGCGCTTGAGGCAATAGCGCAGAACGATTGCTAAAAGTCGATGTACGCCCATATCTCCAGTCGTGGTCAACTTAAGCTGAATCGTCACAAGGTCCGTCGAGGCGTTGCAGATGATCCCCTTTTCAAGTCGCTGACTTTGGGTGCGCCAGCCCGAGAGGCGAACATCTGCCGGCAAGGCATCGGCGACAAAGATCGTATCCGGAGAGGTCGATGAGCCGGGTAAAATTCCCGTAACCCTTGAAGTAAATTGATCATTTGTCACGATTTGGCCTGGCCACATCTTTTCAGATAGCTTGAAGGCATTAGCGGCCAAAAGACCGGTCAGATCAGAAGTTACGCCAACTGCATCAAACCGAGAATAGATGCGCGGCGGCAAGATCATATCCGGGTTGTTCGGATTGGCCGTAGTGCCATAATCGCCAATGTATTGCTGCTCTTCCCGACCAGAACTGATCACGCCGATGGCAGGGCGCCGCTTGATATCAAGCTGATAGAACGGAGCGACGTGAATCCTGTTTTTCGTAACAAAATCAATACATTGCTTGATGTGCTCGACGCCAACAATGCTCTGAAGCGGCTCTCTGGTGAACGCACCCAGGATGAATTCCAGGTGGAATGGATTTCTGGACAGGTGTTGAAGCCCATCATTGATCACAGCAACCGCTAAAAGATCAGCCATTCCCATCATTTATGTTTCTCCGTTTAGGCGGCTGGCAATAGACGATATCTCGGCATCCAGAAATGATTCTAACAGAGGTTCAAGGTTTTGGCCAAGCCAAGTGTCCACGGCACGCAGAATGTTGGCTGGTTTGATGCCGGGATGAATCCATTGTCCACGAGCCTCCGGATTCTCAGACATAACTCGAAACATAACGTGATCCCAGCGGGGCTTACTCTTGCCGCCGTGGTACGCCGCCGCTGACTCAAACTTGCGGGTACGATACAGGCCTTTGACCATAGGATCGTCCGTAAGTATCTGTTGTGACTCCTGAATAGCGCCAGTCATCAAAGTCTTAAGCTTTTTGATCCCGAATTTCGGCTTGTCTAAGACTTCATTGATCTTTTTCTGGAATTCTTGGCCCTTCTCGGTGCTGCCGCCGTCGGCGCCCTTCTGTTTTCCCAGCGGAATCACACGATAGCGATAGCCCTTTTTGGAAACCTTGGACTTGGCGCTGGCGAGCATCTTGGCCTTCATATCGAAGGCACCGATGCCGCTCTCAAGAGCCATCGTCAACCAGTCATCCTGGTCAAGCTCTACTATAAGGATATAGTTAGACATTTTGACCTTAGCGTGGTCAAGGAAGTGGTCCGCAGTCGAGTTAAGTCGCTTATTTGTCTCAGCTTTTAGCTGCTGTTTGGTATAAATTGGAACGGCACGAATGAATTTATCTACGCCGCGATTCAAAGCCTCGGCGTAGTTATTCATTTGTTCAACGATTTTAAGGAGTTCCTTCATAATACCTACTATTTTACCGCGAACATGCACAAGAGACTCAAGTTTTTCACCGAAAAGCCGATAAGAGACTTGCTGGACGGCAATGAAGCTGGACAGAAATGAAGAGCCAACTTCCAATGAAATCCCCCTTCCAAGTTTCCAAAGAGTTCAACGCTGACATTGGTGCCATAGTTTGGACGCTAACCCGCACCGATGGCCAGGCTATCAACACCGATGGCGCCATAGGCTATAACTACGACACCGAAAACGCCGCCATCGACTCCTTGCGCGGTCTTTCTCATTGGTACTACCAAGCCCAAGCGGGATGCTAAAGTTTTTCACCGAAAAGCCGATAAAGCCTTTGTGGTTAAAATAAGGAGTCTTAAATGGATGCCAATAATCTCAAAGATATTCTAGATAAGCATTCGAAATGGTTGCGTAAAGAAAAGGGTGGCGAAAAGGCCGATCTATCTGGGGCCAATCTAACTAGGGCCAATCTAACTAGGGCCAATCTAACTGGGGCCAATCTATCTGAGGCCGATCTAACTTGGGCCGATCTATCTGGGGCCAATCTAACTGGGGCCAATCTATCTGAGGCCAATCTATTTGAGGCCTATCTATCTGAGGCCGATCTAACTAGGGCCAATCTAACTGGGGCCAATCTAACTGGGGCCTATCTATCTGGGGCCAATCTAACTTGGGCCAATCTAACTGGGGCCAATCTGTCTTGGGCCAATCTGTCTTGGGCCAATCTATCTAGGGCCGATCTAACTGGGGCCAATCTAACTAGGGCCAATCTAACTTGGGCCGATCTATTTGGGGCCAATCTATCTGGGGCCGATCTGAAAGATGTGAAAAATATGCCATGTTTCCAAATAGTTCCAGAAGTTGGCAGCTTCATGGCCTTCAAAGCAGTTCGCGCCGATAATGGCGCCGGGTCCGTCCTGAGAGTTAGGATTGATGCTGAGACGGCCCGCACAAACAGCATAGGCTCGCGCAAATGTCGCGCAGAGAATGTTTTCGTTGTTGCTCTTGAAAGCGGAGCCAAGTCAGAAATATACAAATCACCGACTGTCGCGCAAACAGACGCTCTCCAGTATCGTATCGGAGAGTACACATGCTCAGAATCATACAATGATGATCCGCGCCTTGAATACACTGACGGGATTCACTTCTTCATGACTCTCGAAGAAGCGAAAGAGTGGGTCAGCTAAAAAGAGAAACGCCCGCTCGGGGTTAACCAAGCTCTTGAACTTCACCTTCAGCCGCCTCGTCGCCCTCAATGGGACCGGGGCCACCATCATCGTTTTCATCGCCAGAGACTAGGCCAAGCTTGGCCAGTTCGCGTCGAACGATAGTCACAATCTTAGGCTCCAGGTCGTCGTCAATCGCCGACAAGGCAGCTTCCATGATCTGACGGATCAAGTCCTGGCCTGGCTCCTGAGGCGGATCTTCCCGGTTCATACCAGCCACGCCGGCCGTGTCTTGGAATTCATGGAGTAGGTCAACACCTGCACCTTGGCTGGGAGCGCCGGGGAGCAGGTCAGGATCGACGGAAACGTCATCATCGGTGTCCGGCATATCCACGGACTTCTCAAGATCACCGTGAAGCGATTTGAGCCTCTGCATGGCAGACCACAGGCGACGTGGCGTGTCGCCGATCATTTCAGCTTTGTCGAGGGCGTTGTAACTCTCGTCATCCATAACGCCGTGGGCAATGGCAGCCACAACGTCCTTTTCATGCTGCTCAATCGGACGACAAGGAAGGTGATCGGCCATAGACGGTCGCCCAAGCTCCCATTCTTGCTTGCCAGTATCGAAGAAACGGCCATCGTGGGTTTCGTAAAACAGGATCTTGCCCGGATCAGGTTTCTTGGTGCCATCAGGACCGGCTGCGCCCATACCAAAATAAATCTTCATGCGGGCGACAGAAGGCAGCGCTTCTTCGCCTTCTTCGTCATCCTTTTTCAGAGGTTCCGACTGGTCCGTATGAGGGGCCATAGTGCCCTGAGCCGGCTTAGTTTCCGTAGCCCGGTCAATGGACCGAGACGCGACTGACTTAGCGGTAACGGGCGTAGGTGTCTGATGCTGCCCAAGATCTTCTTGGCCTTGATTCTCAGGCGACAGCATCTTGGTCAAGTCCTCCATCGTGGCAGGACGACCCAGCTTGTGCTTCGCAACGTTCAGATACGACTCAAGAAGTTTCTTGAGCTGACCTTCATCAGCCTTCGCCTGTTCTTCGGGATTGAGAGGCTTTTTCTTATCAGTCGTCATGTTTCACCTTTAATCAGAACCGCCCGTAGTGTTTGGGCTACTTGGGTAATCATTATACTGCGGTAACGCTGTCCAGTCCATTAAGTTATCTTCTTCGATAATCGTGGAAGGCTTAACCACCAGCAATTGCGGAGCATAAACGGCATCACGAGGGAACGCGCCGTGACCTTCGGGATTCGAAGGGATAATGCGGAGACTGTGGGGCCGACTCGAAACAATGAAAATTGGACAATGATAATAGACGATTGTAAGGACGGCACCCTGATCTGGCTTGCGTCCATCCTTTGTCCAAGCGATGCGACCGTTTTGGATAACAAAGTCCGCGTCTTCATGGAACAAAAGCTTGCCATCTGAGAGATAGTCAACGCCCTTGACGAGATACTGAAGCCGAATCGGACCAGTCGGATTATACTCAACTTGTTGGTCAGTCAAATCAGTCAGAGAAGGAATGACGATCAGGTCACGGTTCCGGATATGAGCAGGCCCCTGATCCCCGTCGCGGTAATGACCAGTAACGTTCATGAGCACTGATCCAACGCCCCAAAGGCCTTGGACTGTTAGCTTATCCTCAAGCTTGAACTGTTGAGGAACAACACCTATGGTTCTAACATCATAGAAGAAAACACCACGCTGAGCGCCTTGCGTATTCGGATTGGCTGGCGCCCCAAGGGTATGACGATCAGGAAGCGGAGCATGGACGTAATGCAAGGCGTCAAAGGCCTTGGTCTGTAAGAGGTTTTCAATGCCTTCGATGTTGAACGAGGCGACCGGAGCCTGATTGGGAATAGTCCCAAGACCAATCAAGCCTGTTCTATAGTTGCGGTCTTTTAATGGCGGTCGAGACATAGTATGAATACCCTCCCGCAGATTTTAGCATGATGGCGGGGCTCAATTTACCAAAACGGGAATCCCATCACTTTGATTTCTTTGGCTTTTTCTTCGGTTTCTTAGGTTTGGTAGCTTTCCGTGCCGCCAACTTAAACACAGAGATCGGGGTATTACTAAGCTTCCAATACCCCGAATTGAAAAAGAATTCTCCAACTTGGTCGTCGCGAAAGGGGAGAAAGGAACAATAAGGATAATCAGGGGTTGTGACTAGAGATATGGCTCGAATAAAGATACAGCCGCACTCATCGTGTTCAACCACAAGAAAGGCGTCGTGTTCGTTACCGTAAACGTTTCCGGGGGATGGGCCAGCGGGATCAGTCATGTTGCAGTACCTCCAGCCTTAGGGTAACTCGACTGACTGGCTAGGTCAATAGGGCTCGTTAGAATACACTCACTCTTCCTACTCTAGGATTGTATGCAGTTTTCTTCAACGAACCCTGGAAACGGGTCGCCCTTTTGTGTTAAGGTTTCTTCGCTGCCTGCCGATACGGGTACGAGGGAGGAATTCCGCTAAAGTGCCCAAGCCAACGAAAACATTATGGTTTTACAAGAAAGCCCCGCAGATTACCCTCAAAGGTGATCCCGAGACTATTAAGTTTTGGCTTGACATAACCAACCTTCCTGACAGGCGATATCACCTCCACTCGTGGTCAACAGGTAGTTGGTCTGGTCACGTAAAGGCCAAGACTGTTGAGCGGGCTCTCAAGAATGGACACCTGGATGTTGAGTGCTGGGTGTACGTTAACCAATTGAAACGATACGCGATTCCGCGAAATGGTAAGAATGGACCTACCTATGAGACACGCTGGGGCTCATTAGAGGCGCCTAAAAACTGGGCTATGGATATGGATGATGTGCCTGGTATCATTGGGAAAACTCCCCAAGACCGAATCGACTGCCTTCTGAAAAAGTTTACCCAGCACAAATGCCCCCATCCTACCATGATCGTTGAAACCTCCAAAGGTTGTTTCCACGTCGTCTATCTGGGCGGCCCAACCAGGGAATGGACTCTGGAGCGGCGCTATGCCACCGCCCTTCGCGCCGCTGGGTGTAGCCGCAAGGTCCGGACCAAACAGGAGCGCGACGAAGCCCTGAAGGCGGGAGGCGTCGATCCAGACTACCTTCGCCAGAACATCGAGAGCGCAAAGATCCGGATGCCAGGCTCAGTGAACGTTCAAAAGTCGTCAGGCTCCCTAGACAATCCGGGTACAGGAACGGTCATAGCCTACGGATGGTACAACCATAATTACCAATTGCCTACTGTAGCTATCTTGGCGGAACTAGATACAGTGGTCGCCCCCAGGCGTGCCACCAGAGAGTCTAAGGCCCCGAAAAGCTTTCCAGATAGTGCCTGGAAGCGGTTCGTGCCGCACATCCGTAATGTTCTCGCGCCTTTGGTAAAGCCAGATCTACTTAAATCTCTTACCGAATATCTTTCCAAGAATTTCAATATGTTACAGAGGGGTGAGTGCCGCATCCTTCAGACCCATATGGCCGAGGCGCTGGGATTGGAACAATGGGCGGTTTCCCGACTGATCAAGAATCTCAAAGAGTGGCAGATCCTTGTTCAAACCCGCGATTATATTCAGAAAAAGAGAGCTAAGTCATATGGCTCTGGGACTGTCTTGAAAGTAGCCTTCGAAGAGGCGCTCTTAGCTGGGACTAAATACGATATAGACAAGCCTTATGAAGCCGGGACGACGAATAGTCATTTCATGGGCGACCTTAGGCACCTGGCCAAGCTCTCGACGCCAGTTGAAATTGTTGTGCAGATTATTGTGCAGAAGTTTGAGCATAAGCCAGCAATCAAGCGGCGATCGGTGAAAGAGATTGAAAGAGCATACGATCTGTGGTTAAATCGACCACAGCACCTTGACGTTGATAAGGCAGGGTGACAGGAGTTTACATGCTTATGTCCAAGGACAGCTTGATCAAAGTCGATCAGGCTCACGATCTTGCCAGTGTCGTTTTTCCGCCAGCGTCGTGGTCTGTGATCAATCTTCCTGTTGATCCGCAAGAGGCCGTGACAATGTTTACAAACCTTTACAACACGCCTACCGCCAGGCACGTATCACTTGCGCTCTGTCGGCATCGCCGCAAGGAACGATTGGCGGCCACGGCGAACGTGGTGGCCTCGGTGGCGACGGGATGGGGCTACCTTGACACTGTTTCGGTCTGGTACGAAAAGCCATCTACTTGCAGCAATAATGGTCTACTGCCCGTTGCGGAGCCGGGCTTTTTATTGTATAAAGGTGATACACCGGACGCTAAGCGAACGGCGTGGTTCGGCGAGAATATAGCCAACGCAACCAATCTCTGGAACATCGCCCCGCAGGAAGCCGAAGATGGCACTTACTCGTATTATCAGAAGTTTTCATGGGAGCTTAACATGCTGCTCATGAGCCTGGCGACCCCTCTTGAGCACACGCGATTCATCTACGCTATGCCAGTTGCCGAGCCGGATTGGCAAACGATATTCAAGTTTTGCAAACACTTCCTGGTTGGAGTGCAATTGTACGTCAAGACCCATACTGAAGCCGAAGCTATTCTTGCCGCCTACGAATCCTATGAGGAAGATAAAGAATGAAGAATGCGAAGCAATCTCGTGAACTTAAGGTCGGTCAAGAAGCCCGCGACACGTTGCTTGAAGCAATGAATTGGATTGCCGAAGCGGTTGGCAGTACCATGGGGCCTGGCGGTCGGCCATTCGGGTTCGACAAACTCGGTCCAGATATGAGACTAACGGCGTCTTTCAGTAAAGACGGACTAACTGTCCTGAAATCTTTGGGATTTGATGATCCAGCATGGCAAGCCGTGCTCCAATACGCTAAGCAAGCTGCCAGTCACTCCGTCATGGCCTCTGGCGACGGCACCACGTCCACGATCGTCCTCGCCAATGCGGTAGCTAAGGCTGTAGCCGGCGCCCAAGGCAGGTCGCCTCAGGCAGCAGCACGCGCCATTGAGGCCGAAGCTGAAGAGGCAATCAGGCTGATCAGGGCCGAGGCGATCAAAAACGAGGACGCCGTTCGGTGCGTAGCGCTCACTTCTTCCAATGGTGACGCAGAGTTGACTGACGTTGTACTTGAGTCGATCAAGAATTCTGGTGCCTTTGGTAGCCTGCTGGTTGAGAAAAACCCAGCCAGTCCAGATCGTTACAAGATTGTGCGCCAGGACGGCTACTCCAATTGTCTGGGGTATAACTACAATCAAACATTCGCCCTTTCAGCCAGCCCCAATGCCGCCAGTTCGAAGCCGATCGAGTGGGAAAGGCCCCACGTCTTGATTTGGAACGGAAATCTGGTCTATGGCGAGCAAATGGACCCGGTGCTCAAGGCCTGGAACGATATGCTTCAGATTGATATCGTTCGAAATCTTGTCATTGTCGCTTATGAAGTGAGCGATGAGGTGACGAACAAACTCCTGGTCGTGAACCGGAAAATGGCCAAACACGGCGTCGGTATTTTCGTAGTTCGGCCTCGGATCTCGGCGGAAGTCGCCTCTGGCCTTCAAGTCCTGCGCGACCTGGCCTCCTTCTGTGGCGTCAAGGAAGAGCATATCGTTGACGGCGGTAACTATGCCGAACTGTCTGATAATTTCTTTGGAACCTGCGAAAAAACCAAGATCGGCCCCAGCAGCACGGCCTTCCTCGGAAGGGCTGGAAATCACTGGGTTGACAAGCGCGTCCAGCAAAACCAATCGACCGTGGACGAGGCTCGTAGCCAGTACGATAAGCAGCTTACGGCTATCCGGAATGCAGAACTAGCCGAAGGGCTGGTCAAGGTCCAAGTCGGTGGCGGGATGTTGCCAGACCTTCAAGAGCGGGCCGATCGATTTGACGATGCCTCGAAAGCAGCACAGTCCTGTATGTGGAACGGAGCACTGCCTGGCGGGGGCGTTTCGTACATTAGGGCAGGCCAGCTTGCCAAAGTAGGCGAGACGCTTCAGAAGGCCCTTTCTGCCATCCTGACGACCATTCTGGAAAACTACGGCGAGGGACTCCAGCTAGTCCTTGACTTCGACGGAAAGCAAGGATACAAACTCAATCGCCAAGGTGTTGAATTTGGAGACGCTACTGCCCTCGGCGTACTTGACGCTACGGAAACCGTTTGCGCTGTAGTAAAAAACGGTGTAGCGTTGGGCGTGAAGGTCGCACTTCTCGGTGGATACTCTTACCGCGACCAGCAATCCGAACCCCAGGACCATGAGTAAATGGCCCTCCGAGAATACAGGTGTCGATGCGGGGAGGTTTGCTACCTCTTCGATAATGAAGATAAAGATGGCGATGGGCATGTATGGCTTCAGATGCCCCCACGCTTTACAACCGTGCTCGCGACGAATATGCTCATGCTGGAAGAGCCTCAACTCGACTCGTTGATCAGTGTCTACGAACTAGACAGACAGCTTACGATCGAGGCCAGGGAACAGAAAGAAATGGAACTGTTCCAAGAGGTTAGGCGAAACGTTTAAGGAGTGATTGTGGCCCAGCATATCATCAACCGATTCGATTTCAATACCATTTGCGGAGGCGTTCTAAGACTGATCGAAAGACCAGATTTGTACCAGAAATACAAACCCTTCCTTGATCATGAATACTTCTTCTACAACGACATTTCTGCCCACGTTAAAGCCCTCAAGAAACTTCTTCAGATCCTCAAGTCCATGGACGGCGAGCACAAGACTGGCGAAATGACAGTCGAAAGCGTGGATTCGTATCTTGCCTATGGCTTGCGAGAGGGCCAGGTCGATATCGACACCAAAGCCCTGTTCGCCCGTATGCGGTCTGAGGACGGAATCAAGAATAAGGCAAATGATCCCGCTTGCTTCAAGATTTTCCTCGATTATCTCAAGGTGCTCCAGATTGCCAAGCATTCTGGCAAAATGTTTCAAGAATATCAGGCTGGTAAGGTCGATGAGGCCGCCAAGCACATGGCCAACGCCCTGGCCGAGATCAATAGCATTCAAGACCCGAACGTCTACACTTTCGATCCGATCGAAAACTACGACGACGTGATGATCGGCAAAGATATTGGGTACATACAGGATAGCCTACCGCTCGGGTGCATTCATCTTGACGCGGCCCTGGGCGGGTTCGAAACCCAGACCCTCAACGTCTTTACAAGTCCCCCGAACGGCGGTAAGTCGGCGATGTGCCACCATCTTATCGCGCAATGCTTTCGGCACCGGAAGCGTATCCATGTGACCTGCGTCGAGGACCGGCCTCGGTCATTCCTGTGCAAGCTCACGGCTGCCTGGACTGGTATCGAAGTTAGACGCCTTCGGAACGAATACCGCAACCTTACGGCTGATGAAAAGCTGAAAGTCGAGCAAGTTCAGCAACTTATGAAGGCCTATCTGAAGGTCGATTTCGTGTACGGCCAAAGCGTTGAAATGATTCAGAAAACCAAGCTCGACTTCGACCTTGAGTGCAAGGTTAAGGGCATTCCGGCGCCAGTGGTTGATATCATTGACTATACTGGCCATATTGCTGGCAGAACGCTTGGTGATAAGATGTACGAGAAACTTCGGACGGCTTACGGCTCTCGGAAGGACTTTGCCCTGGCAAACAACAAAATCTGTTTTGATTTCGCCCAGATCAACCGGGAGGGGAGCAAGCGCGGCCCCCGAGGCGATGAACTGCTCACCATGAGCGACCTGGCGGGAAGCTTTGATATTGCTCAGGTTTGTGACAATATCATTTCGATCAACCGGAACATGCTCGACCGTTCGGACCATAAAGCGACCCTCCACGTCTGTAAGGCGCGGGACGGTGAGGCGGGGGGCAGCTTCCAGGTGGGGACAAAATTCCATTTAGCTCAGTACGATATGGCAGACTGTACGTGGGTCAACCCCCCGTCGGACTATGTTCGGAATCTTCAGGCGGAATTAGGCAATGGCAAAGGGTAAAATGAACCTGGAGCAATTGGAGCGCGACCTCCGAGAGACTCTGGCTAGAAACAATCAGATCTTGGCCATCATGAAGCGTGTCGAAGCAATGCCCGTCCCGGAAGGCAAGACCTCCCTGGAAATCTTGAACGAAGAGCTTGAGGCGGCGGGCCTAACCGGAGTTTTGAATGAAGGTTCGTAAAAGTCAGTCGTATCTTGTCATTTCCTCTGCTCACGTTGGAATGGATGACGATATCCTGAAGGTCTATGCGCAGGTCGCAAAGTATTACAAGGCTAAGGTTATCCACCTGGGGCCGCTTGCGACCGATCAGGAAATCAGGAAGTATGCCAAGTTGAAAAAAGACGTTGAAAACGCGCAACGGATGCGCGACAACGCCTCGACAGATAAGCAGGAACAGGCCTGCGATGATAAGCTCGAAAATCTTGAGGGCGAGTTTCTCAATATCGCCGACGCCCAGAATGATCGAATCGATACCCTGAAGAATGCTTTTGGGAACGTAACACTCGTTACGACTCAGGATATGATGCTGCCTATGAAGCGCCAAAATGCCTTGGCGCCAATAATCTATAACGGCCTGGAATTAAGCAAGTATCTGTTTCTCTCGCCAGTGCCGCCGAAAGGCATGAAAGCAAGTTCCGCGCCAATCACGGCCCGCTCCGTTTCTTACTTGAAAGAGCTTGGAAAAAGCTGGATTGTGGCCCATCCGATCCCAGAGGTTCAGCCTTTCGCCAAGCCGGGCCTGAACGAAGCGCACAGTTATTACACCGTTGGCTGCCTCAAGCACAACAAATTGCCGACACATACCAGCAATCAATACGAATTCTCGCACATGCCGTGCGCCATCATGGTCACGATCGACAAGGATAACGACGAATTCCACGCAGCCCAAATGCACATCGATTATCTTGACAAAGATAGCGGGCATATGGAAAAACACAAACAGTCTCCGGCTGTTCTTCACGACGGGATTGTATTTACCGACAAGGCCGTGATCGAAACCAAGGCAGTCGATCGTGCAACAGTCGGGGCGGATTATCACGCACCCTGGCAGCACTCTGGTGTCGTCGGGGCGCATCGTGCCCTGAACGTTCTGTTCCAGCCCGAGACGCTTATCGATGCGGGCGATGGCGGTAGCTACGAATCTGTTAGCCACTGGGCCGAAGGGCGCCCTGGCGACGTTGAGGGGCTACGCCTGAAAGACGATATCCTGGGCCATCGCACCCTCTTGGACGCCATCAGTAATGTACCCTCGATCAAGAATAAAGTCATGATCGACTCTAACCACGCCGAATGGGTCACGGATTATGTTAGCAAGCACCCGGCCTTGAAGGGCTTTTGCGACTGGAAAGCCCTGGCGACGGACGTATTCCCCGACTGGAACGTGTACCTTCGCGAAGCCGGCGATAATAAGATCCTATGGTTTGGCGACTTTGCGATCCGTCACGGTGATAAAGACGGTGGCGTCAAGAAGGGCGAGGAAAAGACTCCGACCGGCAAATACCTGTGTGGCCACTTCCATAACTACGCCGCCTATCGCCGCGCCATCCAAATGGGCTGCGGAGCCCGCCTTGGCCCTAAATACATTGGCAATTCGATCAGCGCTTGGCAGAGCCAGCTATCGACCTTGACAAAGCACCTTGGCATCGCTGCCTGCGCCGCGAAGATCATTCTTCATGATAAAACCAGAGCGGTTTCGCGGTTTTGCTTCCGTGACAAAATCTACGAGGTTGACGCATATAACGTCAAGGTGTAAGCTTTGACTGTGGTGTGTTAATACTTCATAGGAGAAAGCATGTTCAAGTTTTTGGCTGCGGCCCTTTTGGCTTTGGTTCTGCCGGGTTGTGTCACTATGGCTCCGGAACCCCCGAAGAGCTTCCAGGTTGATCTGGAGACTATCCAAATCGTTGGCATTTTGGACGAAAACCTCATGAGCGAACCTCTCGCTCAACTTCAGCACGTACCCGTTGGCGGCACAGTCAAGATTTTCATAGGATCTCGGGCCGGCGATCCTCGCGTAGCCCCTAAGTTTCTTGAAGCAATGAAGAATAAGACCACTGTCTGCTTTGCGACCGTGGCTGGTGGCGGCGCCTTCACGATCTTTCAGGCCTGTACCATCCGCGTTGTTGGCACCAAGGCGACTCTAGGTTCTGGTAAATATCAAATCAACGGGACGACTGGGAATGCTGAAAAAGATGCCCAAATGCATAAAGACGTTGCTGAGTATGCGACAAACGCAGCCGAACTTGAGGCTGATCGACTTGGCCTGAGTGCGACCGATTATGATGCTCTTTTGTCCAAGGGTTTCGCTTGGTACGGCCCAAAAGCGATCCTTGAGAACAAAGGCGCTGATGCCGTTGTTGATTTTTCTTGTAGCCAAACCGCCGTGTTGGACACCATGGTCCGTTATGTCGCTAACGGTGCCGATCTGCTCAGGCTGGTCATGACTGTGTGCCCGGTGCCGCGTCAACTGCTTGAGCCGCGTATCGATATGCCGGATCAACTTGGCGAATTTATTGGCATTCCGCTTTGGCCTGCCGATCCCACTTAAGTTTTTCCTCCAAATGCCGACAAGAGAGTAACGGCATTTGGAGGTTTCAAATGTATACGGTCCTGAGTATCCACAAAAAACACACGGTTGATAAAAACGATGCATTCCAGATTGGCGTGAACGCCGTTCGTAGGGCCGAACCTGGGACGATCGTTCGGTGGATCGAACTGGACATTCGCGGTGTTGGTGGCCGATGGTCTAACGATTGCTACGTTACCTACTCTCAGCCAGTCGAAAACTCAGCCAAAGCTTTTTCTCAGAAAGAGCTTCGGGACGGCCTCGCCAAGATGAGGACTGACGCCGCTGAAATGCTCAGCCAACTGGAAAACAAATGAGCAATCTCTACGAAATGCTTGGCTGTCGGCCAGGAGCCCATCCAGCCGAGATCGACTTGGCGTACAAGACCATTGCGGGCTCCAAGGAAGCCGGGCTCGATATAGAGCAACAGCTTGAGCTTGCGATGGCCCATAAGACGCTCTTGAACCCCTTGATGCGGGTTCAGTACGATCGTCAATTCATGCAACAGCCGGCTGTCCCAGTCGTTCAGCATCGCACGACCAATCGGCATATGCCGGTTTATATTAACCAAAATCACTACAATTTCACGCCAACCCCGCACTTCCAACCGGCTACGGTTAATTGGTTGACCGCCATGTTTTTCTGGGGTATTGTTGCCTTCACGGCAGTTACCCTCTTGGGGGTCATGCTGCTCTAGCTATACCAGAAAATCAAACCCTTTGTGTGCTTTCTTAGTCCCTTACAGACTAGGCAGATTTTGCTACGAGAAACTCCAAGAGCAATCGCGGCCTCTTTGGCCGAAATATATGTTTGGCCGTTGGAGCACGAAACGGGTTTATTGTGAGCTTGGCGAGTATTATCTCGCCAAGATTGTGGTCTATTTTGTTGATATTTTTTCATTTTATTGATCGTTTCTGGCGATCTTTTTTTACCAGTATTCGCCAGTCCTATTGCCGCCGCGTGATCTGGCGTCAACGGGCGACCCCGATGCTTAGCGGCTATAGCCTCTCTTTGGGCGGGATCAGCCCACCGCCTCTTGGCGGCCTGACTCATACGATCTCTAATACCGTCAGCCTGAACGCCGGAGACGCACTGAACTAAATTATACCCATTGGGATAATATGTGCCTAAAATTGTTGCATAATAATGCTCTCTGGCCGTCAAGTTTGATACCGAGTCAACATTCTCTAAAGTTGAGACTTCAAAAGATTCGGCGCCGTGCAGGATCAAATCTTCTAAAAGCGCAAAATTCTTAGTATACTTCCACCACTTCCCTCCAGGATACCTGCGACGAAATAATCCCCTGGTTTGGCCTATATAAGACTTTCCGTTGACAGTGTTCAAGATACGATAGATAATCACATAGCCTCCTTGGCGAGTGTATTGATTATATCACAGTTTCCAGGATTTTGTATGAAAATTCTTGTCATAGGCGACCCGCATTTTAAAGTCTCGACAATTAGAGAGTCTAGGAACTTCTCTAATAAAATTAAGATCATTTTGACAGAACATAAACCCGACAAGGTTGTTATTCTTGGGGATTTGCACGATTCTTTCGAGAGATTGCACTCGCTCGTAAGTAAGGAAATTTGTTATCTTTTTGAGATAATAACAAGGGTCTGTAGATTGGTATATCTAGTCGGCAATCACTGTCGTATCAATAATTCTGGATTTTTGACCGACGATCATGCTTTTTTGCCTCATAAAAAATGGCAGAATTTGATTATAATTGATACGCCATACACAGATGAGCATGGATTTACTTATGTGCCATACGTATCTCCGGGTCGTTTCCACGAAGCTCTTTCTGTCGCGGAAAATGAGGGCAATGATTGGAAAAAATCGAAGGCTCTTTTCGCACATCAGGAATTTCGCGGCGTCCAGATGGGGCCAATCGCCAGCAAGGTCGGCGACCTGTGGGACGCCAGTAATCCGCTAGTTGTATCTGGCCACATCCATGAATACCAGTGGTTACAAAAGAATATCCTGTACGTTGGCAGCCCGTACCAGACCACCTTCAGTGAAAAAGACGATAAGACCGTGAGCTTGCTTGAGTTTTCAGATGGCGCGGCGCCCATTCATACCAGGATCGACCTGGGAATGCCGAAGCGTGTGACGCTGACTATGACGGTCGAACGGGCTAAAGATGTAGAAGGGTGGATGAAATTCCCGCAAAACGCCATGATTCGAGTCTATCTCACCGGAACCACAGAAGAGCTGACGGCCTTCAAAAAGACTATTGAGTATAAGACGTTGGCGAAACTGGTTAAGCTAATCCCCAAACCTTCCGATCCCGTATCTGTCCGGCGCAATGCAACTGGGCGAGGTTTCATGGATTTGCTGAAAGAGTCAGTCGCGACCGAATCAGAGGCCGTTCAGGAAGCGTTCAAAGAGGTACAAAGTGCGCTTAAGGCTTAAGAATTTCCGTCAACATGAAGAATTGGCCCTCGATCTGCCTGCAACGGGGCTTATCTTGCTTAAGGGCGTTTCTGGCGCCGGCAAGACCACGATCTTTGACGCCTTTTACGAAGCGGTGACTGGTGAGGCTGACGATGTGACCCCTTGGGGCGGATCGAGCAGTCTGGTTGAGCTTCATGAGTTTCAGCCAGATTGGCTAAAGATTACACGCACTCGCGGCCCAAAGACCCTTACGCTTACGATGCCCGACGGTGACTTCA
>Ga0315284_10005084_pt1 | contig 18689 bp, 13 predicted proteins | sample YL17G09_16_MG_FD_203696 | JGI IMG/M metagenome (GOLD analysis project Ga0315284, IMG submission 203696) | Sediment microbial communities from Yellowstone Lake, YNP, Wyoming, USA - YL17G09_16 | ecosystem: Environmental > Aquatic > Freshwater > Lake > Sediment | place: USA: Wyoming | collected... | reverse complement strand
TCTGAAACCTCAAGTCCCGTCAAGGATCTGAATATCGAAGGCTTTTTGGATAGTAGTTTGTAGTTGAGCAAGGTGCCCGCCGTCAGCGAGTTGGCTTTAGAACAAATAAGCCTATCCAACATTCTGGCATATCTCGGGTTAATATGGCGCATAAGTCTAGCTTGTGATCACGTTCTTTTTGCCCAAAACAAGTCCCACTTAATGGCTAACAAGCCAATTGCGCCTAAGGTCTGTTCTATCTAGAAAATGGGCTACACTTTGTCTTTGAGGTACATTTCTGATGGCGTTAAATAGTCTAGCCCTTCATGAGGCCTCGTGTAGTTGTAGATGCGCATGAAGCTCCAGTGCTCCTTGAACAGGTGAGACTCTACTTCGTAGGCTTTGTGGAACGCTTCTATCTTGCCAATCGTTGTAGGCCTGCGTACGCTGCGCGCGCTACTTAGTCACTTTTGTAAAGTTCTTCTATCTTCTGGAGAAGCGATATGTCATGTTTGCAGCGACATTTGTATCTGTGTGGACATTGCGAGTGCACGCGGGGGAACAGGTGGTTGTTCAGAACATAGAAGAGTATTCTATAGAATGTATCATTATCCGAATTATAGAAGAATACTACATATCAGACTAAATAGAGCCGTGCTCAAGGTTTTTTGAGGAAAAAGAAGAGAAGCCGACTTTCATGACGCGGCTGAATGTTGGACTTTGAAATGTCTGGAGATCCGACGAAGGATTAACCTTCATCGAGGTTGGAGAAGGGAAAACATGCGCATGTGCACTGTTGAAAGAGTAGTGAGAAGCGGGGCACTAGCATTGTTTTTGCTGGTGATGGTCGCTTCGGCTCTTGTGCACGTCAGGACTGTTTCGGTGGAAGCTCAATCAGGCAGGGTTGTGGACCTGTTTGCGCAGAGAGGTGGCATAGGGGTGAACCAGTCAAGCGACATGTTTCAGTCTCAAGAGCTGGTGATCCTCTATGCGCTTGTGACCTACAACGACAACCCGATAGCGAACAAGCTTGTTGCTTTTCATGCGGATGGTCCTTTGAACCCGTTTGAGAATGAGACGGCTGGGGGTTCATCGGGCACTAATGAAAGCGGCATAGCCGAATTTTCATTCAGGATGCCTTGGCCTGTTGAGATGCCTGAGACAAAGGTTTTTGGAGAATGGACTGTCATAGCCACGGTCGACGTCGCAGACCAGAGGATCGTGGACACTTTAACATTCAAGGCAGGTTGGGTAATCGAGATAACGGACATGGCAACTCTGAATGCGCAAGGGACCCATGAAGAGCGCTACTTAAGACAGAGCACAATAGCGTTTGACCTGACGGTGGAAAACAATGCGAAGACAGCAAAGCCGGCCACAATAACTATCGACGCGCAGGATTCAGCTGGTCACCCGATAATTCACATACAACTTGACAACCTTGTGGTTCCTCCCGGCTCGAGTCATATCAACGCGTCAACACGTATACCTGTTGAAGCCAGTCTCGGACAGGCCACCGTCCAGGCGGCCCCGGTTGCACACGGCGGTGTCTTGTACAGCCCGGCGGTCTCAACAACGTTCGAGATCATCGAGAACGACATAGCCATAGTCGCGGTCACACCGTCCGAGACTGCGGTTCAGAAAGGCGAGATTGTTGAGATTGGAGTGACAGTGAAGAATAAGGGGAATGAGACAGTATCCTTTGGTGTAGCCGTCTATTATGACCACGCGTTGATTGGCGAAGAACGCATCGAGGACCTGGCGTCGTCAGCGGAGACGCAACTGGTTTTCAAGTGGAACACGACTGATGTCAGTCAAGGAACATACACCATCAGCGCAGTTGCAGAGACAGTTGAAGGAGAAATCGAAACAGCAGACAACACTTTTGTGGACGGCACAGTCACGGTCATGCTGAGCGCCCAGTGGCCGCCTTGCATAATCTACGCATTCCTTGTCGGACTGGTGATCATCGGTGCCCTGGTCTTATTTTTGTTCCTCGGCATCTCGAGGAGACGAAGGAGAAGGAAGAAGCAGCCACAGTCTTTCTATGCCATCATTAGTCGACCCCACATCTGAAACCAGAATCATCCGTAGTCACGCACTCGCCCAGTGCCTAAAGTTCAGACCACACGCTTTGAGATCATGCGCATAGGAGTCGAGGTTGCTTTGTGCTTCAGACGTTCACCGACGATTGCGCATAGACCACACTAAGGTTGTTGGAGTCCGCAAGTTTCGTTCTCTCACAACCTGCCATTCTAGTTCACTACATGATCCAAACAGGCCCGATGTTTAACCTAGGGGGATAATGCATTGCTGATCTTAGGGGCACGCGCCTGCCAGAAAAGAGTTGATCTGAGCGGAAACAGGGGGCTCCGGCTTCTGGACGAGTTGATTGTTGCTTTTCGCCGAGTCATTACATCCATTGCCAAAGGTTCTCTCTGTGTCTTGGTGCGCAGGACCCTGCGAAACCACAAAAAAAGAGATTAGGTGTCCCTAGGTTTTTCCGAATCTCTGGGCGATCAGTGCGATGTCCCGAAGGTTTATGATGTGATCTTTGTTGACGTCAGCGACGGGGTTCCATCGGGAGTGTCCAGGGTAGGAAGGGAAGGCTGCGGCAACGATTGCGATGTCAGCCATGTTCACCTTTCCGTTCCCGTTCAGGTCTCCGAACAGAGAGATCTCGAATGGGCCTGACTTCCCAGGGCTGAATGGTACCCCGCTTGGGGTGTACACGGAGGCGTCGACGCTGCCAATTCCGGGGCGGGCTGACAAAGGAATATCGAAGACTGTACAGAAGTTGGTTTCTCCAACGTCGACAGTCATGTTTTCCAAATGGATGCTGCCGATAAGGATGTCTGAGGAGTCATACATTAGAATATGCAAAGTGGCGTTCTGAGCAACCATGGCAAGGTTAGAAAGTGAAAGCTCTACGCCCAATCGGCCTCCCTGCGGCGGGTCGATGCCGCCGTTCAAGTCTAGGAAGGTGATCTCAACTATCCAGCCGACCTTGAAAGTCAGATAGTCAGAACCTTCATCTGTATCAGCGGTAACATTCCAAGTGCCAAATGACACTATCTTGACGTTTTCACCTAGCGAATTAATCCTGAACTGCACCTGAGCAACGCCATTGTCGTCGGAAAAAGCGGTCAAAGAAAACGTGATGTTATCTACAGGATTCGGGGGGCCATTCACCAAAAAACTCACGTGTATATGATGCACACCTGCACCATTGTACGTAACGTTCGCATACAATAGTACCAGATCGTCCGCCGCGAAAGCGTCGCTTGGCTGTCCAGGTCCTACTCCGCTGTTGGGCTGTTTCTGAGTGTAAACGTCAACCTGCCATCCAAGAGCTTCGGCCTTGACCAGAACAACCACATTTAGTGAGCTGAAAAAGAATGTTACTGAAACCGCTAAGGAAGCAACAATGATCAGTCCTCTTGCTAGTCGCATTCTCCTTCTCCATGTTAAGAAGGACAACTCTTAGTAATAGGGGTTATGGGCAACTCAAATTCGAATAGCTCACGAGATGGAAAACAGTGCAGGAATATGGAGATAACATTCTTTAGTCCAACGGACGCGTCCATGATGTTAAACGGGATGTTGAAGCGTTCGGTTCCTAGCCATTCCGAGATGTCAGGACGTTTCTTTTCTGAATGATTCTCAAGTCGTTCGCCAGGTTAGGAATAGGAAGCAGCTCGTGTGAAAGGAAGTTTGAAATGGAATGAGTCTTGGAGCTTGTTCGAGCGTTAGATCAGTCGCCATGCAATGAATGATCATCGTGTTTCTGGGTGGTTGTCGAACAATCCTGCGTCGGTTTCTTTTCGAAACTGTTGACGTTTATCTCTATTATCTTCGCGCGGGTACAGTCTGCGTGCGCCTTCAATGGTTGGCTTCCTTTGAATTTGCAGCGATCTGCATGTAGAATCTTGTTCCACAATGTTTAATATGATGGTTGATCCCTTTTTGATTGAGGGGAGAATGTTGAAGATGCTAAAAAGCATGATGTTAGCGTTTGCCCTTGTTTGCGTGGTTCTAGTTAAGCCGGCTTGGCCTGCAGATTTGACATTGACCATTGCAACTAGCAAACAAGTGTACAACGCAGGCCAGACGCTTCAGATCAAAGGAAACCTCACAGACAATGGAGTGCCGGTCCCTGACGGGCTTGTGCTCCTGCAGATAAACAACCCTAAGAACGGTATTTGGGTGGTCAGAACGTTGACGACGGGCCAGACGCCTTCTGGACCATTCCCGGTGGAAATCCTGAATGTAACGTCCACTGACTCAAGCGGTCTGCCCAAAGGCTTGTTCAATCGCGGTCAAGATGCTGGGTTCAAAGTTGCGATTAAGAACAATGCTGGTTCGTCTTACCAGGTTCTTGTCATAGTGAATCTTTACTATAGTAATGGTGTCCCCTTCAGGTTGTTCCCGATCTATGAGGGCACGATAGATGCAGGTGCTGTACTAACTGCAAGCACTTGGCCCGTGACGATTCCTGGTGATGCAGTAGCCGGGCAGGCTACCGCCTACGCAAGCATCTCTAATGGTCTTCCGAACGGGACAGGTATGGCCTACGGGCCTGAAAAGAATGGAACGTTCAACATAGTCAGCGGAGGCGGCGTTCCTACACCTCCGACAAATCCGCTGGGTACGTTCAGCCTCACGATTCCTCTCACGTCGATTTCGGTCTGGCTAGGAAACTACAGTGTCTATGCAAGAACCCATTATGGTGTCTCGATTTCATCCAGCACGAATGTGTTCAGGGTCGTACTCACAGGGGACCTGAACCACGACGGAAAAATAGATATGAGAGACATCGCCGCGGTAGCAAGAGCATTCGGCACACGGCCAGGCGACCCCTTATGGAACCCTGCTGCAGACCTTGACAATAGTGGAAAAGTAGACATGAGGGACGTTGCCATCGTTGCCAGAGCATTTGGGATTGTTACAATACCCGAGACATAAAGGTGGACGTAACACATTTGGAAGAAACAGGCATAGTGCACGCAAAATACGCCGGAAAAAACCTGAAGAAAAAGCCTTACATGTATGAAACAAGGGTTTTATAGTCAGAAAACGTGGTGTATGGTATGATCATGAATAGGCATGCTGCCTTAACGGTCCTGCTTATTGTCTTAGTCCTCCCGACGACACATTTCATTGTTGGAATTGCGGAATCCGCAGGAAACACTGTGCTTTCAGTCTTGCCATCCCCGCTTTCGGTCAATTTTCCGCAGTCTTTCACCTTGAACATCTCTGTAGCGGATGTGACGATGCTTGGAGCGTGGCAAGTCAAGATACTGTTCAATCCGTCTGTGTTGGTCTGTGCAAACGTAACTGAGCCATCGGACAACATCCTGGGGAACCCAAATTATACGATTGGACTAGGCGTGACGATAGATAACACGATTGGAAGTGTTGTGGCTCATGACGGAACGTTCAGCACGGGTGGCGTCAACGGTTCAGGCACACTGTGCCAGATACTCTTTAACGTTTCACAACCAGGCATTTCTAGCATAGCATTCGCCAACATCGACATGTACGACGGGACAATGCTCATTGATTCGGTGACTGGAACAGTCCACATACCATTCATCCCGGTCAACGGGTATGTCCAAGTAAACGCGAGCGGCTTCCAGTCAAACGTGTTCCAAGCTGTCAAGAGCGGCGTTACGTACAACGTTACCATATTTGCCAACAGCACGGTCTCGGACTTCAATTACAACCAGACCAGCGACATTATTCGGTTCAACGAGACTGGACCGAACGGATCAAAAGGTTCATGCATGACTCTGGTTCCCATGAACCTCATGAACGCATCGTACCTTGCGGTCTTGGTGAACGGAACTGCATCCTACTTCACGTTTTTCCAAGACGGCACAAACCGTTTCATCACGTTCACATACAACCACAGCACGGTCGAAATAAGAATTCTGTCGACAGTAGGCGGGGACGTTAATGGAGATCGAAGAGTAAACATGAAAGATGTTGCCATCGTTGCGTATTCATTTGGCAGCACCCCAGAAACTGGAAGATGGAACCCGATCGCTGACGTGAACCGTGACAACAAAGTAGACATGAGAGATATTGCATTCACCGCAAAGGCCTTCGGTCAAAGCTACAATCCCTCCTGAGTTGACAGGCAACTCCGTTGCCAACTTGTCCAGAACTGGGAACGCTTGGCGCCTATTTTTTTCATCAGGACCAGGGATAATAACGCAGTGATCTCAGGGCTGGTTTGGAGCTTTGCCCTACTACGCGCGCTGTTACGTTCACCCGACAAGCAAGAATGCTCGACTGAATTCGGGCAGCATGTGAATTACGGCACGTGGAAAAACTCGGCAGGTCCCTGACTGGGCCCTTAACCCCTATTGGTTTCAGCAGCATCCAATAACGATTCACCCCATTGTAACCTGAACCTTAGAGGCTGGATCTGGCTTTGCCGAAAAGCGTTTGGTCTGTTCCTCAAATCACTTTGCACCACTTAACCTCCAATCAAAGAGTTCAGGTTCAATCTGACAATAACCTGTGCGGTCGACCAGGCATTTCCGTGCAACGCTAGCAGGCGTTGCGATGACTTGGACCCTCTTGAAACTCAAACCTATCCAGTCCAGACGGCTTAGCGGCGCACAACGCACCGACCAGCAGCTTCAACGGCTCTTCCACACTAAACAAATCGTCAAGAGCAACGAGAGAAGTAGTCATCCTAAGGCCCTCAGGGTCAACTACTTCTAACCCAAGCCTCTAAACCTTTCTCAGAAACCTTTCAGAGCTTTTCCTCAACTTAGCAGCGACAGCGTCAAGAGAAATCTTGGGCCCAACAAATTCGCCGCATGCCTGTTCCCAAATTCGGTTGTGAAGCAGTTTATGCTTCTGGCTTTGGTTTGTGAGTGTTGAAAGCTGCCGGGGAATGTGAACAGCATTGCTAGCAGGTAGAGTTGAGCGTGGAACCTGATTTTGCAAGTTCCCAAAGGTTTTGCTGGGTAAGGCCCACAAGGATCTTGAGTCTTGCTGAGTACTCGTTACACGATTGTCTGTTTCCTGCAGACTCTCTGCGGCTCTTGAACGTCCTGTGATTTCCAAAAAGACCTCTGTCGCCTCTATTCTGGTTTCTCAAATATAAAACGATTCGCGCTGTTTCCCTCGCCCGCTAGGCTACGCTACACAAGAGAAAGGAAAGTTGAAGTATGTCCGCGTCTGAACAGGGAGGCTTCTGTCTGGAACAGGATCTATCAGGTTCAGAACGGTTTGGCAACTGGAGCAATATCTGTCATGTTTACTGGAACATTGCCATCAAGGTCTCAGGGTTCGTCGCGTCCATTAATCCAGCAATTGCTGAGAATGAGTCGGTTCTCTCTGGTGCGAAGGGTTTGCTTACTTCAGATTCTGATAGGTTCTATTGGGTCAGAACATCACCATCGTCCCGTCATCAACATCTGAATACATGTGGAGAAAAGAAAGAACGCCTGTTGAAATTTGGTCTTGTCCGAATTTAGCAACAGTCTGTTGGGCATTTGACAACATTGTCATCTGCTCAGAATTTAGGATTTCATGAACCTACACCTAGTATTATTAAAAGAAAACAAAAAAAGGGAAGTAAGGTTTGTTTTTTTACCCTATCTAGTATGGCTGTATGGCGATTGTTGGAGGTGGCGTGTATTCTGGAGTCCATGGGGCTCCGCCGAATATTGGCTCCTTGTCAAATATGTTTACGTGTACCGTGGCGTATCCTGTATATGCCCATTTCGGTATCCAGATGCCGCCGCAGAGTGTAGTGTTCTTGTATTGACAGAACACTGTTCCGCCAACGTGTGTTGCGATCTCGAAGTGTCCAAATATTACGCCAAGTTCATCGGCGATGTGGACTTTCAACAGGATCGGGTAGACTTGCTGGGCATGTGATCCGAATGTGACACATACTTCGACGGTTTCGCCGTGGTTGTATTCATACTTGTCCGTAGTCACCTTGAAGATGTTTACGAGGTAGTCATAGTGGTAGTCCATTGTGTCTTGAAGGTATATGTCGGCAAGTTGTACTGAGGCTATGACGTGCCAGACGCCGAATAGGCTTTCTGGGTTCTGGCATGGCCATGGCATTCTGAAGCCGACTGTGGCAACACCGTTCTCATCTGAGAACGCCATCAGGTTAGCATATAGAGTGCCGTCTGGGTAGTTGACTTGGAATCCGACCATCTTGTGCTGTACTGGCCAGTAGTTGTATGTTACGTTTGCGTGCAGCCAAACATATGATTGTTCCTCAACGAGGTCCATTGGGAATTCATGCCACATTTGTTCCGTTTCGTTGAAATAGCGTTGTCCTTGTCCGCCGTATGGGGCTGGGAATTGTAGGTAGTAACCTGTGAGTGGTCCGTAGCCGCTGTTGACTGCTCCGCCGTACAGGTCTATGTTTCTGCCTGGCAGGATTGTGGTTATGGTGTACATGCCGTTATGGGGTGGCATCATTGGTACGTCAACGATGTTTTGGTCAACTAGATTGTCAAGGCCGATCGCGAACTGTTCGATTATGTCGAGTGATCCGGTCCGGTTTGGGTCGCCGAACGATTGGTAGATCACTTTGAAGGTGATTGTAGCTATGACGCCTGCGCCTTTGGGCTGCGGGTCATGCCAGACGCCAAACTCATCGGGCAGGATCATGTTGCCAACGAGTACGTGTGGCGGGGGACCCGGTTCGATGAAGCTTATGAAGAATGTTCCCAAGCTTCCTGGTTGTAGGATTGCAGCTTCTGGCAGGAATGGTCCTTCATACACAGCGACTGGTTCAATCAAGGTTGCCGGATACGATAGTCTGAACTGTAGGCCTAGCATGTTCAAGAATTCGCTGAGGTCGTTGATCGAGACTGTCACGTTGAACAGTTGTCCGATGCTTGGACCTGGACCCATCGTGTAGCTTGAGACACTGAGGTATGGTGGGACCAGTGTCTGATAGACATAGATCTTCACCAAGCCGTCAACAGCTGGGTTCGTAGTGATTGGAATGTTTGCGGTGCTAAACAAGGCATAGGTGTTCAGGTCTAGTGGCGTGTCGTCAGAGGATCCTGGCGCGGGCGGGAATGGGCGTGGCGGAGCAACGTCTTGGAAGAGTATTGTGAATTCGACTGTGGCAATTTTGACTGTTCCACTCGGGCTTGAGGTTGGATCCTTTACTTCCAAGTAGAGGTCGCCTGCAACGCTGCCTGCTGTGCTTGTTGTGCCCCAGATCGGGTCAAACGTTACAGATGTGACCGAAAGCAGTGTACTGATGTATCCCAAGTGTGTGGTTGCGTTGGCAATAAACCATCCAGCGCTCAAGCTTGTAATTACGACATCGCTTGTGAAAGTCGTGCCCACCACAAGAGTTGGCGGTGGATAACCGAAACTCTGTGTGGCCGGAGTGACTTCCAATCGTGCTGGTCCTGGCGCTGTCCACACGAACTCGAAGCTGGTGCCGGCTACGTTTGGTATGACTGTTTCAAGCTCTGGGTCCAGTATGAATGTGTTATCGCCTGGGTCTACAACGTCTATCATGTCGTTGAACGTTTCACCGACGCCTGGTACAGCCATAATCTGGAACTCAATCCAGAATAGACTGTTGCTTGACGCTGGAATAGAGCCTGCTATGAGAGACTCACCGTGCGTGACTGAGCCGGTAACATTGTCTATCTGTGGCGTGACGGGTATCGTTCCTGCGGCGCCAACGAATAGGCTTTTGCCCACTCCGGTGTAGTCTGCACTTGTGGCTTCTATGTGGTTCTGGTCGAAGGTAACTTTAGCCTGCCATGTGAATGTGGCACCTAATGTACTTATCCAGACTGTCACGTTAAATTTGTCGCCTATGTTGGTTGTGGCTGTGTCGAAACTCAAAGTGTCCGGCATGGTCCATATTGCTGGTGGCAATGGTGGGGCCGCGAATGCGGGTGCAATTGTCATTGTTGAGATTATCAGGGCTAATAGGGTTGCTGTTACTTTACGGGATATGTTCATTTTTATTCTCCCTTCTCCTTTCAGCGATAGTATGTGGATCTTTTCCAGATTTAAAGCTTCTGGAATTATCTTCTACGTCGTATAGAAATAGTTACAGGCAAGACATAACTCCATGTTTGACATGTCAAGGATGAGAAGCTTCATGGCGAAAATGGGTAGTGTCCTAATTCGTGATAGTTAATGTTTGGTGTAGAACTTCGTGTCATGTCCATACATGATCTGTTAATCCCTCCATTATGCCTGGAGACCTTTTTCGTTCTAACTCGCTGATGAAATTCCAATAAAACTGGAATACAGTAATGGAACATGTGAGTCTGCGCTTCAGCTTCGCAAAACATTTTGTTTTCCTCACCAACCTGCCGACCCTTTCTCTGAGGTTGCCGTTAAAATTTTCGACATCAGTCGTCTCAATCTCATCAAGGTCCATACGCCCATGGATCATCATCCTCTTTTTGTTCACCACTGTTCCTTTTTAGCCTGATTTTTATGTGCTGGCCATAATTCACGCATGAAACATCATAAAACGGTAGTAAAGCGTAGGTGTAATCGTCATTTTCATCAGTGAAAACGGTCATTTTGCAAAGTTCAGAAGGCTGGCGTATCCTGCGGGACAGCTGCTCTAGCATCAACGCGAGGGTTTCTTGCGTTCATTTCTCGATTGGGAATGCAGCGAAGAAATAGGTGCCGCGTTTTATGGTTGTGTAAATCCATGCGTCGTCTTCTGCAGACCGAGCTGCGCCATCACGTTTAATCTTCTTCGCTTCTTTTAACAAAGGACCACATTTCGTGGCACTCTAGTGCTGTCAAATTCAAGTTTTTTATGAGATACTCGTTTGTTTCTTCTGCATGCTCGGCCATGTCTTCTAGTAATCTTCTTATCGTGTCGCGGTGGTGCCCCGTGTTTCGTTCTATGCTGCGTATTCCGTTTTTCTCAACAAGATGCTTACATATGCTAATTATGTCTTCTTCGGGCAAATGTTTTCTGTAGAGGGCGTGCCCTTTGTCTCCATAAAGTGTACGCCGCAGCGAAGACAATAATATCGTTGATGCCCTGTACGATATTTTCCGCTCTTGTTTATGTCTTTTCCTTTCTCTTCAAGATAAAAGCGGCATCCGCGATTTGGCATACCCCATTTACCTTACTTCTCGGTCTTGACATTATTCCACGAAAGAGAATAGGCAAACAAAACAGGTAAACTATCTTATGTTAGGGCACTACCGTTTATTCAGATTTTGCTCCTGCCGATGGCCGAGCTGACGGTTTTTCCAATGATGCTCTCTTTATTTTGATTTCCTTGCGTCTACGGACTGAACGCAGGATTCCTCTAGCCGCAGAAGCAGCTATGGCCGCCGCCATCAGTGCAAGAACTGTGTAGATGAACGGGGCCCAATTGTAGAGCGGGAGGGCTAATCCTACGAGTAGCGTTTGTTTTGCCGGTGCTGAACTCAATGGTTCGGGGTTTCCGGATGGTTGTCCATTGTCCATAACAACGAGCGTAACGATAAACGTGCCTGTACTGTTGTATGTGTGGGTTATGATAGGGGCACCCATCGCCGTGGCATTGACGGTGGTAATGTTTCCGTCGCCGAAGTTCCATATGTATTGCGTTATGTTTCCGTCAGGATCGTAGGATTCTGAAGCGTCGAAGCTTACTGTGTAGTTCTTGTACGCTCGTTTCCAGTCTGCCACACCTGTGCCTACGTTGCCGTTAACTATGTAGTTAGTAGTGTTGTCGGGCAGAGACGGGTTTGTTTCGAAGGAGGCGGTCGGTTTGGCGTTGCCAGCTCCACTCACTATCGTGCAACCCTTAACGGAGAAGTCAGTAACGGATTCCAGGAAGTCTCCATACATATATTCTGAAGCAAAACTGGTAATCGCGCTAGAGTAAGCGGCACTAGTTTTGGTGGCGATGTAAATAGTCGATTCGCCAGTGTTGATTACGGTGAAGTTGGCCTTAAACAGAACAGCGTTGGACACTGAGGTAACCTTATCGGCGCCTCGCAATGAGAGACCATACAAAGTCCAATTTAGCTTATCACGGAAGTCTCCGAGTGCCTGTGTATCCAACGGTGCTTCAACGGGTATTATCGCATGCCCAGCAAAGATGTTGTCCTCTGGGACCCAGAGTTCAGTGATGTTCAGCACGGTTCCGTTGTATTTGAACACGATTTGCCAAGCAAAGATCTCCGGAACGTTCGTTATGTTGACGGTCATCGTGAAGTTTTCGCCGACGAGCAGCCTCGCAAAGGTCGGATCAATCATGATTGAGGTGTTGGATTCCGCAATGACCATCGGAACAGGTGCAATAAGAGCTAAATAAAACAATGTGCCTGTAATCATCATGCACAGTTTTCTGGAGTTCTTGCTCAAGCGCAAGTTTTCAATTTGACCCTGCATTCTTAATCATCTTCCTTTACTTGTCTGATTCTTGATTAACGGCAAAGCAAGCTACGTAATGCTCGTTTCCCGCATTCGCCAGTTCTGGTTCCTTGCGTTTACATATGTCCATAGCCATGGGACACCTCGGGTGGAAGCGGCAACCGACAGGAGGGTTGACTGGACTCGGAACTTCACCTTTCAACGGCGCGCGTTCCTTTCTCTGGTTAGGGTCAGGAACTGGGAACGAGGCTATGAGCGCTTGAGAATATGGATGTAGTGGCCTGCGGAAAATCTCTTCCGTTGAAGAATATTCGACGAGTTTTCCAACATACATGATTGCAACTCTGTGGCTGATGCATTCAACGATGCCTAAATCATGACTGATAAACATGTAGGTAAGTCCGAACTCCTTCTGCAAATCAGCGAACAGGTTAAGCAATTGTGCTCGAACTGAAACGTCAACCGCGGATGTTGGCTCATCGAGAATGACGAATTCCGGACGGCTGACAAGAGCTCTAGCGATAGCTATCCTCTGCCTTTGGCCCCCACTGAACTCGTGTGGAAACCTGTACAGGGCTCGGTCGGTCATGCCGACTCTTCCAAGAATTTCCATGACCATTTTCTTGGCTTCTTCACCCTTGGCTACTCCTTGGGCCATAAGAGGCTCTGCCACGATGTCCTTGACTAGCATTCTCGGGTCGAGAGACGTTGTGGGATCCTGATAAACGATCTGCATCTTCCTCCGGAGGAATTGCAGGTCTCGCCCTCCATAGGTGGCCACATCATATTGCTCTCGAAGCCTTCTAAGCCTTCTAGACTTGGGATCCTTCTTTCCTAAGGCGTCAATCTCCGAAACGATGTCTCTCGGGACATCGAAGAAGATATTGCCAGCGTCGGGTTTAAGAAGCCTTAACACCGTCTTTCCAAGCGTAGTCTTGCCGCATCCAGATTCGCCGACAAGCCCAAAACATTCACCCTTCGTCACACTCAACGAGACGCCGTCGACGGCTTTTACACTTGCAACTTTCCGCTTAAGGACACCGCCGTATATTGGAAAGTGTTTCTTTAGGTCTCTCAACTCTAACAGTTGACTCATTCAGAACCCCCGTAAAGGAAACATGCGACATAATGCTCCTCTTTAGCCTTTAGGAATACAGGCTTGACCCTGCGGCATACCTCCATCGCATAGGAACACCGATCATTAAATCTGCAACCCTTAGGCGGGTTTACCAAGCTTGGAACAAAACCTGGAATAGACGTGAAGGGTTTTCCCGGCCTTGGAATTGACTCGAGGAGAGCTCTTGCATACGGGTGAAGTGGTGAGTTGAAAAGCTCAAAAACATCTGCGGTTTCAATGATGTTTCCAGCATACATTACCGCGACCCGATCGCACAATTGTGCGACAACACCTAAATCATGAGTAATATATAGTATTGATGACTTGAAACTCTGTTTTAGCCCTCTAATCAGGTTTAGAATCTGAGCTTGCACGGTCACATCAAGATTTGTGGTCGGTTCATCAGCAATCAACAGTGTTGGGTTGCACGATAAAGCCATGGCTATAAGTGTTCTCTGCGCCATTCCGCCGCTCAGCTCGTGCGGATACATTTGTGCAACTCTTTCAGGATCAGGGATCTCCACACTCTTCAGAACTTGCACCACCTCCTTCTTGGCTTCGTTGTTGAAAGTTCGGTTTGAACCGAACTTGGCGATGAGTCTCGTGATCAGCGACTTCGGATTCTTCAGCATTCTCCTGTAGTTGCCACATTCGAACGTTTTGCCCTTGTGTTTCTTCTCGAGAGTATCTACAGCTTTCTTCAGAAGCTCCATTCTTCTGTGGACAAGTATGACCTCGGCAATCTGATCTTCAACGGTGTAGACAGGATTCAGATATGCCCTTGGTTCTTGAAAAATCATTGCGATGTTTTTTCCTCTTAACCCTCTAAGAGAATTATCATCCATCGTCAGGATGTCTTCTTTCTTTCCTTGTTTATCAAACAGAATTTTTCCGCCCTCTATTTTTCCTGGAGGCGGGACCAGCATCATCACTGAGAGGCTAGTAACACTTTTTCCGCATCCGGTTTCTCCCACAAGTCCAAGTATCTCGCCTTCTTTGATGGCAAGGTTCACACCGTCTAATGCTTCAACTACTCCTGAATATGTGTAGAATCTCACTTCGAGGTCTTTGACTTCTGCTATGTTCCTTTGGCTCACCTTATCTCCTCCTCAGCATCGGATCTAATACATCTCTGAGGGCGTCGCCCAACAGGTTCCAGCCCACGACAAAGGTGGAGATGAATAGGCCGGGTATCAGGAACGTATGGATGTTTCTTACCATTAGAGTAGGGTCTGAAATGAGGAATCGACTTCTGCTGATAAGCTGTCCCCAGTCAGCGTAGTACTCAGGGGCACCTATGCCAATAAAGCTTAACGCAGCAGCACTCAACACGATCGAACCAATATCCAACGTGGCAACTATCAGTAGAGGATAGATGCTGTTTGGCAAAATATGATGCATGATTGTTCTGATGTCTGAAGAGCCCGACGCCCTTGATGCTTCAACGTAGTCTTCGTTCTTGATTCTTAGCACTTCTCCTCGGATGACCCTAGCATAGCCTGGCCAACCTACAATGGTTATTGCAACCAACACTTTGTCAAGATTGTTTAATGGGATAGAGATTGAGATTGGGAAAAAGAAGGATGAAGCAAGGCCCAACAACAAGACAAGTTGGTTCATTGCCAGCAAACGTCGATCAGGGTGAACGAAAATCAGAACAAAGGAAACCATCACGGAAATCATTACGAGCGATAATGAAATGCTTATTTCGAGGGTTGGCTGTTGCCACGCCAAGACCAGAGCCATGGCTAGGATTAATCCTGGGAAGGCGATTATGATGTCTGTGAACCTCATGAGTGTTTCATCTAGAATCCCTCCATAATAGGCGGATGCGGTCCCAACAAGCAGACCCACTAGCAAAGATATGGCTACAACAAACACGCCTATGCGGAAGGCTGTTATTGACCCCCATATGCATCCGTAGAAGAGGTCAAACTGATATTGAGTTGTCCCGAATATGTGCCTAAACGTAGGCGGAGTTGGTTGTTCATTTTGAAGCACACGAATCTCTTTGTCTAGGGGTATCGCGAAGGGATCTGACGACTGTGGAGGTGCAATGACAGGAGCAAGAATGGCCATGGCGACATAGCCAAGGATTATGATCAGTCCTGCCATAGCGAGACTGCTGCCCCTCATCCTTTTGAGCATGAATCGCCATTCTTTGATTCTCGGAGTCAGTCCTACCTTGAATTCCTGCCATCTGTTCTTCAAACTCATATGCTACTCCAACCTTATTCTTGGGTCAATATAGGCGTAAAGTATGTCCACAATCAAGTTTGCAACAACGAATACTAAAGCGGATAGTACGGCATAACCCAACACCGCTGGCATGTCTAGACCGATCGCCGCAGATGCAGCCCATGAGCCTAGGCCAGGATATCCGAACACGGTCTCCGTGATCATTAGTCCGCCAAGAAGACCAGCCACAAGCATCCCAGACAGGGTCGCAACGGGTATGAGAGCATTCCTTCGAGCGTGTTTGTAGATTACAACTTTTTTGCTCAATCCTTTGGCTTTCGCAGTTGTTATGTAGGGTTTGTTCAGGGTTTCAAGCATTGATGAGCGCATCACCCTTATCAGAAGAGCAACATCTATCGTGACAATCGTCACGACTGGCAGTATAAGATGTCTAATCGCATCGATAGTCACATCAGGCCGCAGATTCAGAAGGCCGTCGAAAATGTCCACATGTGTATAGCGCATGAAGTTCGGCGATGAAACTGCAACGAACATGTCGCGGGAAAGAGGACCTGGAGGAAACCAATTCAGAACATTGTAGAATACTGTCAGAAGAAGCATGCCTACCCAAAAAGATGGAAGTGACCAGCCAATGATGGATAAAACCCTTGATGCGTGGTCAATCGGATCATTTCTGTGAATGGCGGACTGAACGCCCAAAAAGATTCCCACAAAAATGATTATCGGTGCAGCAAAAAGCACTATCTGAAACGTGTAAGGCCACTTCGTCCTGATTGCATCCGCCACGGGCATGCTGGTGCTCTGAGACCAGCCTAGGTTTCCCTGCAAAACTTCTCCCAGCCATCGCCCGTATTGCATGTAGAAAGGATCTCTCAATCCATACTTCATGACTACGCCTTCAATGCCCTCCTCGTCCATGCGTTGAATGTTCCTCACGTAGAGGTACGCCCTCACCTGCGGGTCAAACATCATCGTTACCGCGAATATTAATGCAGTGACTCCCAAGACTACAAAAACGAGTAGGACTAGCCTCCTAATTATATAAGCGGCCAAGTTAGCCATTCAAAGGACCCGAGAAAAGAAAGTGTGTTCAACAATATTTAAAGCTGTCGAAACGACTCCTGACGCGCTGCCTTGTCCCGAAATCATGTGTTGAAGTATGTTGGTGAGACTGCTTTGTCTGTTCTGTTGATGTTTTCTGCTGCTTCTCTGTTCAGAACCAGGCACAGTAGGCTGTAAAGCGCGTAGGAGGCGACGTTTCTTAGGCCTCTGACCTTGTTGTTGGCTAGGCTGTACTGTGTCTTCAGGAAACTGTAAACGGCTTCTATGTGTGGCCTCTTATGATACTCCATCCTCTGGTTTTCTGGCCCGTAGGTTCTGAACTTCTTGTCGACTCTGAGGAGGCCTTTGACGGTGCGTTTCTGGTTTGTCGGATACGGAATCACCGCCTCGCCAGCAGCGTTTCTGAGTTTGCTGTGGCTGTATTGGCTGTCGGCTATCACGCTTCTCAGTCTGGCTGCACCCCGTTTGAGAATCAGTTTCGTCTTTTCCAGCATGTTCAATGAGTGTTTCTTCTCGTTCTGGTTTGCAGAAGCAAAGACGCTCGTTAACGGAAGCATTGTCTTTGAGTCGATGGCTAAATGAAGCTTGTAGCCTAAGCCGAAGGTTCTGCCTGCTCTTCCAACCCTTGCGTCGCCGTCTGAAAGGCCTTTCTGGTTGTCCAGTGGATGTCGTGTGCTCCAGGCCTTTATGAACGACGCGTCTAATACGGCGTCAACGTTTTTTGCATCGTTCCACCTCAACAGTTTGACCACTTTCTCCTCGATTATTTTGGTGAGTTTGTCTTTTCCGACTTTTCGGATGAACCTGCTGAGAACGCTTCGGGGATAGCCCGCCTCGCCTGTTTTGATGAGGCACAGTCTTCTGAGCCACAGGTCCGTGTCAAGCAGTCTTGTCATTTCTCTTAGGCTACGAACGCCTTTCATTCGCATGACTATGAAGGCCCTGAAAACGCTTAGCGGGTTCCTTGGAGGCCTGTCCGCACCGGAAGCGCGAAAGCATCCGCGCAAGACATTCCATGCAAAGCTCAAGTCCCCGTTTCTGAAGAGAGTTTCAAGGGTCTCGTGTTCATCTTCTCCAGCTGGGATTCACCTCCTGTGCTTGGACGTAAGCCATAAAATACGAGACCCCACTTCTCAAAATAAACATTAAGCTAAGCGCGCGCGCAAGCCTGGCGAACTGTTTCAGTTGAGGCTTCCTGATACTTTCTTCAAAATGTGGCAGAAAATCCTCCACGACGCTTGGATAATTGGCAATTGGCAACAAATTCATCGATCAAGAACTGTGCTGTGAACAGAAATTAAAATTTGCCAAAGTTCAGTAAGACAACAAAAAAAGGGGAAAGAGTTTTTTTGCTAAAGTCTTCAACCTGGCTATGGGGTAGCTACCCACTTAGGACCGGTCTTGCCGAAGTTCTTGGCTACGAAGCCAATGTCTTTCATGTCGATTTTTCTGTCGCCGTTGAAGTCAGCTCTGAAGATCCATCTTGGGTGGATTGGTGGTCCGGCTGTTGCGCCGAAGCTCTTTGCGGTGGTGCCGATGTCTTTCATGTCACATTTGCCGTCGTAGTTGATGTCTGCTGGCATGAAGAAGGATGTTGGTTGTACCACTGGGTCCATGAGGGCGTGCGGGACGTAGTACCACTTCCACAGGTTGTAGCCATACAGTCCTGTGTAGATTGGGTTCATGTACCAGCCAACGACCCAATCACGTTCGAAATGACGCCCAATTGGCTGAAGGATAGTGGTGCTCGGTACGTCCTGCACAGCATACTGTTGAATCTGGGTGTACTTAGCTTGTCTTGCTGGACCGTCAGGGAGCTGGATACCTTCCTCAACCATTTGGTCCATCGTTGGGTTGCTGTACGCTTGCCATTGTGGGAACGAGCCGTAGGTATGATAGAACGAGAAGGCAAAGTTGTGTGGGTCTGGATAGTCAGCCAGCCAGCCGATAATGAATAGGCCTAGCTGCCGT
>Ga0315284_10005083_pt1 | contig 18693 bp, 21 predicted proteins | sample YL17G09_16_MG_FD_203696 | JGI IMG/M metagenome (GOLD analysis project Ga0315284, IMG submission 203696) | Sediment microbial communities from Yellowstone Lake, YNP, Wyoming, USA - YL17G09_16 | ecosystem: Environmental > Aquatic > Freshwater > Lake > Sediment | place: USA: Wyoming | collected... | reverse complement strand
GGTCGTAGGCATTAATGCTGCTATTATGAGTCCCAATGCCGGCTTTCTTGGCGGTGCAGCAGGGAACGTAGGTATAGGTCTTGCCATACCAATCAATATGGCAAAATCCGTCTACGAACAGTTGGCGGCAGGCGGACCCGTTACCCGCGGCTTTTTGGGAGTAAACATTCAAGACCTCACGGCTGAGACGGCGGCGTCATTAGGCATTGATAAAGATACCAAAGGCGTTGTCATACCCGATGTTACAGCAGATTCGGCGGCGGATAAGGCGGGGATGAAACCTTATGACGTTGTGGTGGAGTTTAACGGACAAGCCGTTGAAAAGGCCAGGGTGCTGCAGAACAAGGTAGCAATGCTCAAACCCGGCACCAAGGTCGAAGTGGTCGTGCTGCGGGACGACAAACGAAAGACCCTTACAGTTGAACTCGGCGAACGGCCCAAACAGGAGACAGCATCGGCAGGTAAATCGAACACCTTAGAGCAGATGGGTATTACCGTACAGGACCTGAATGGCGAGCTGTCTGAGCGATTCGGCTATAAGGGTTTGAGCGGCGTTGTCGTGACCGACGTGGATTCGGGCTCGCCGGCAGCTTTGGTGGGGATTGAACCCGGCGCATTAATTATGGAGATAAACCGCACAGCGGTTACAAATGTAAAAGAGTTTAACGAGGCCGTCAGCAAGGCAACGGAAGAAGGAAGCATTATGCTTTTGATTAAGCAGCAGGGTTTTAAGCAGTTAATTACGATGGTGCTGCCGAAAAAGGAAAAAGAAAAATAAATGTAAAACCTTAATTTTAAAAACTTTAGCCCCCTTTTTTGAGGGGGCTATTGCATTTGGCGGCAAAGTTGCTATAATTTGGTGCTCTTTTGGGCAGTCTGATAAAGACTGCCCTTATTATGTACAGGTAAAGCTGTTCAGGAGATTTGACTATGGGTTTGAATTTGGCAATTGCAGGCGTAACCGGAGCGGTAGGCCAGGAATTTTTACGAATCCTCGAGGAACGGGATTTTCCGTTTGATTCTATCAGGATGTTGGCGAGCAGCCGCTCGGTGGGCAAAAAGGTTGAACTCAAGGGAAAGGAATATGTCGTCGAGGAAATGACCCACGACAGCTTCGAGCGAGTTAATATCGCCCTGTTCAGCGCTGGGGCATCGAGAAGCAGGGAATTCTGTCCATCTGCTGTTAAAGCCGGTGCGGTGGTGGTCGATAACTCCTCTGCATATAGAATGGACCCCGAAGTTCCGCTTGTCATTCCTGAAATCAATCCACAAAAAATAAAAGAAAATAAAGGGATTATTGCCAACCCGAACTGCTCGACGATAATCGCCATCGTTCCCATCTGGCCATTGCACAAGGCCAATCCTGTAAAGAGAATGGTCGTGAGCACTTATCAGGCAGCCAGCGGGGCAGGACAGTCGGCGATGCTTGAACTGGAAGAACAGTCACGCGAAATATTAGCAGGCAAAAAGCCGACCATAAAAGTTTTCCCGTATCAGATAGCGTTCAATGTTTTCAGCCACAACTCAAAACTCGAATCGAACGGCTACAATGAAGAAGAGATGAAAATGGTCAGGGAAACTCATAAAATCTTCGACTGTCCGGAAATAGCAGTTACCTGCACGTGCATCCGCGTGCCGGTATTCAGGGCACACTCGGAAAGCATAAATCTTGAATTCACCGACCCGATTACGCCTGACCAGGTCAGGGACCTTTTAAGTACGGCGCCGGGTGTATCGCTGATTGACGACCGCAAAAACAATCGTTTCCCGATGCCGCTGGATGCGACCGGAAAAGACGATGTCTTTGTGGGCAGAATCCGCCAGGACGAGTCGATACCGGACAATCGAGGCATTAATATCTGGGTTTCGGGCGACCAGATTCGAAAAGGCGCGGCCTTAAATGCTGTTCAGATTGCTGAAAGACTGCTATAATCGCAGCCAATGGGCGTTCGCAACATAAAATTAACAATCAGCTACGACGGCGTAGATTACAGCGGCTGGCAGTATCAGCCGGGCAAACACACCATACAGGGTGAACTGCAGAAAGCAATAAGCGAACTTACCGGTTTTCTTACGAAGGTAAACGGCGCCAGCCGAACCGATGCCGGCGTGAGCGCAGCCGGCCAGGTCGCAAATATAATCATCAATTCACCGATACCGATAAAAAATCTTACAAAGGCAATCAACCATCGTCTGCCCCGTGACATCGTTGTTATCGAGGCGGTGGAAGTAGATAAAGATTTCGACTCATCAAGCTCGGCAAAAAGCAAACTATACCGTTATAGAATATTTACCGGCAAAAACCGAAATGTGCTGCAGAACCGCAATAGCTGGCACAGGCCGGGCAGCCTCGATTGCGGTACGATGGATGCTGCGGCGAAAATGCTTGTGGGGACACACGACTTCAAGTCTTTTGCCGCCGCTGCGGACAAACGCGAAACGTCTGTGCGGACGGTAACACGATGCGATGTCGCCTGTGAGGACAAATGGATTTATGTAGATATCGAAGCCGACCGATTTTTGTATAATATGGTGCGAAATATAGTCGGGACGCTTGTCGAAATCGGCAGAGGCAGATGGAAGCCGGAAAAGATAAAAGAAATACTTGAAGCCAAAGACCGCACTGCCGCCGGTCCAATTGCCCCGCCGGAAGGTCTGTGCCTGATTAAGATTGACTATTAGCAAATAAAAAGGCAGAATTACAGTTATGAAAAAAGTGAGCCAAAAACTGATTCGTGAGATGGTAAATCGGATAGTTCGACGATTTGACCCGGAAAAAGTTATTTTATTTGGTTCTTATGCAACGGGCAAAGCCGGCCCGGACAGCGATGTCGACCTTTTGGTTGTAATGCCTGTTATTGGATCAAAACGCAAGAAAGCGGTTGAGATTGGGGTAGCTTTGCATGATATGGGGGTAGCAAAAGATGTGATTGTTGCGCGGCCGGATGAATTTGAGTGGCGAAAGGACATTATAGGCACTATAGAGTGGCCTGCCGCTCATGAGGGGAAAGTTCTCTATGTACAAAAATGACAATATCGAAGCAGTGGTTCAGGAGTGGACCGCCAAAGCAAATAATGATTTGCTAAATGCATCTCATACGCTGAAACTTGGGAAACGGTGTCCGACGGATACGGTCTGTTTTCATGCCCAGCAATGTGTTGAAAAGTATATCAAAGCGTTCCTTGTCGCGGAGAATATCAAATTCCCTCGTACACATGACATTGAGGTATTGGTCTCATTATTGCACAAGCATATACGTTTTCCATTGACCGTTGAACAGCAGAGGCAGCTAACGGTATATGCATCTGCGGCACGTTATCCTGGCTTTTCTGAACCCATTTCATTGGCGGAAACCAAAGAGGCGGTAAAAATTGCACGGCGGGTGAAAAAAGAAATTCAAAAACTTTTGGAAAAGAAATCGCTATTCTAAATATGATATCTCCCAACCGCCCCGCCGGAAGGATTATGCCTGATATGGATTAAATACTAACCAAATAATAATGTCTGCTATAGCAAAGAATTAGTGATGGGATTATAGTAAGAGTTATACGAAAACTTGCGAGGCATAAATAATATGATCACGGGAAAAAAATTCAGATATGAGATTACTGACGATGATTCTATTATAGTTGATTTTGATAACGATCCAGTTCATAAGGCTAAATATCAAATAGTTTTAAGCTCCAGTGATGACGAAAAAGGGGATCAAGTAGTTTTGTCCTTAAATAAGAAAGCATGTAAGGTTTTTGCTAAGCTATTTGCTCAACTCGGCGAAAATAATTACGAAAATGGATATCACTTTCATTTGAGTTTAACCGAGGAGCAAAAAAATAATGAAGGCCTTAGAATTGTTTTGGACCAAGATGGTCGATTCAAGAAAGGATGATATCCAAACTAATCAACGGCTCAAAAGTCTGTTTAGTTTGGCATAGGCTTCAGCCTATAGTCTTTCAAAATGAAGGTTGTTCACATAATAACAAGACTCATACTCGGCGGGGCACAGGAAAATACGCTGATAACCTGCAAGCTCCTTGCCGAACGCGGGCATGATGTTACCTTAATCACAGGGCCGGCACTGGGGCCTGAAGGGGAGCTTTTTAATCAGACAAAAAATCAGAAGTACAAAGTGAAAATCATCGACCGGCTCAGGAGGCAAATCCATCCTTTCAATGACATTATAAGTTACCTGAATATAAAAAAACTTTTGCTCGAATTAAAGCCGGACATCGTACATACGCACTCGGCCAAAGCCGGTATTCTCGGGCGTTTTGCCGCACATAAACTTAAAACTGTCCATACGATACACGGGCTGGCGTTTCATCCATATCAAAGCAGTTGGCTGAACAGTTTCTATATCGTCGTTGAGAAGGCCGCTGCAAAACGAACAGATTTTTTCATCAGCGTCGCGGATGCAATGACCAAGCAGACACTGGCGGTGGGCATCGGCAGGCCGGAACAATTCGTTACCGCTTATTCAGCCATCGATGAGGACGATTTTCTCAAGCCAATCGGGCAGGAACACAAAAGGGAATTTCGCCGAAAGTATGGAATCACAGATAATGCGGTCGTCCTTGTTACCATTGCACGGCTTTTTATGTTAAAGGGACATGAATACATCATCGAATCGGCAAAAGAGCTTTCCAAAAGATTTGATAATGCGGCCTGGCTTTTTGTGGGTGATGGAAATCTGGCAGAGCATTACAAACAGCAGGTTCATAGTCTTGGTTTAGCCGACAAAATCAAATTTACCGGCCTTTTGCCGCCAAGCCAGATACCCCTTGCGATACAGTCAAGCGATATCCTTGTTCATTGTTCGCTTCGTGAGGGATTAGCAAGGACTCTGCCGCAGGCGATGTTATGCGGCAGGCCGGCTGTTTCCTTTGATGTCGATGGGGCAAGAGAGGTTGTAAATGAAAATACAGGCCGACTTATTGAGCCGAAAAATGTCGAGCAACTGACAAAGGCCTGTGCCGAATTGATTGAAGACAAGGGTTTAAGGGATAAGCTTGGAAAAGGCGGTCTGGAATCAGTAAGGAAAAAATTTGCGCCGGAAACGATGGTTGATACCATTGAGGCGGTTTATCGCAAGCTGGCGGGAGGAAAAGGATTATGAAAAGTTACAGAAAAGAATTGTGGTTTGAGACGGCGCATCGGCGGGAATTTATAAATATCACTTCTGAGGTTCAAGATTGTCTGAAAGAAAGCGGTATCAAGGAAGGTCTGCTTTTGTGCAATGCGATGCATATTACGGCGAGCGTGTTTATCAATGATGACGAAGCGGGACTGCATCAGGATTTTGAGGCATGGCTGGAAAAACTGGCGCCGGAAAAACCATACTCGCAGTATCGGCATAACGGCTATGAGGACAATGCCGACGCACATCTTAAACGCACGATAATGGGAAGAGAGGTTGTCGTTGCCGTTACAGGAGGCAAACTGGACTTTGGCCCGTGGGAACAGATTTTCTACGGCGAATTCGACGGCAAAAGAAAAAAAAGAGTTCTTGTAAAAATTATCGGTGAATAAAGTTGAATCTATTTCTTTTTTTAATCCAGGTATTTATCATATCGTTGTCGGGTGTGATGTCGCCCGGGCCGGTAACGACCACGACTATCGCCCTCGGCGCAAGAAACCGCTGGGCAGGGACGCTTATGGCAACAGGTCACGGCATCGTTGAATTTCCACTGATGGTTTTGATAATGCTCGGGTTTGACAAAATACTCAAATTCCCGCAAACACAAATAATCATCGGCCTTGTCGGCGGAGCGTTATTGATTTTTATGGCGATACAAATGCTTATCGGCTTAAAAAACCAGGCCGAGCTGCAGGATAGGCCGGCGAATGATAAACCAATCCTCGCAGGGATAGTTTTATCGGCGGGAAATCCATATTTCCTGATATGGTGGGCCACAATAGGGCTGACCCTGGCGACAAGAGCAAGGGAACTCGGCGTCTGGGCTTTCGGCTTGTTTGCCGTCACTCACTGGCTTTGCGACTGCGGCTGGCTGCAACTTCTATCGTGGGCAAGCTTTAAGGGCTCGGTGCTGCTGGGCAAGCGAGGCCAGCGGATTATCTTGTCGATTTGTGCCGCGGCACTACTGGTTTTCGGACTGAAATTCGGTTACGACTCAGCTCAAGGTCTGATTGGGATACTGCAAAAAACGAATTGATACCCCCTTTGCCAAAAAATAAATCACGGCGATTTTTAAATTTTTCCATCAACATCAATCATATAACCCCCGCCTTATACGAGTAGAACATAAGCGAAATACTAACGGCTTAACGGCGCTTCTGCGACAAAATGGACGCTTCTCGTATATACAAAGGCGGCAGGGCATGAGTAAAAATGCATACGAAGGGAGAACTTCGAAGTATCTCGACAGCAGATGCAAGAGATGTTTTGACATCGCGGTCTGCCTGCTCATATTTGTCCCTGTATCGGCAGTGATAATCCTTATCGGGCTGGCGACGCTAATCATCGAAGGCCGGCCTGTTTTCTTTGCCCACTATCGGGCGGGAAAAAACGGCAGGTTATTTCTGATGCCCAAGATAAGGACGATGCACACAAATGCAAATCCCTATAAGCCATCACAGGAATTTGAGGACGGCCGCTTTTTTACCATTACCGGAAAATTTCTGCGAAGGCATAGACTGGACGAGCTGCCTCAGATATTTTCGGCATTGACAGGGCAAATGAGTCTTGTAGGTCCCAGGCCGGAACTTCCGTCCGTTGCGGCAAAATATACCTCTTTTGAGAAAAAACGGCTGGCAGCAAGACCGGGAATCACAGGGCTGTGGCAGATTATGGGCAATCGAAAGGAAGCTATGCATAAAGGCATAAAATATGACCTTTACTATTTACGAAAGGCAAATTTGCTGCTTGATATTAAGATACTGGCGATGACCATCCCTTTTGTATTATACCCAAAACCGACAGGAAAAACTTATGAGAATTGCATATATACTTACAATGTTTCCCTGCCGAAGTGAGACTTTTGCCGCCGGCGAAATTCAAAACCTGCGAAAACTCGGGTTTGATATTACGGTCTTTGCCGCAGCGGGCCAGAAACCACATTATTCATCGTCGCCGGATAGTGCCATAAAATACCGTCCGCCATTTTTTTCGATGCGTTCTTTTTTTTCTGTCGTTTACCTGCTCTTCAGGCATCCGCTCGGGAATATCAAACTCATCCGGCTTTTATTGAAATTGATTCTGTTGAACCCGCAGGAAGCAAAAGTTGTAGCGGCAAATATCCACACAATCGCTTTTTTTGCAGGAGTAACCGATAAAAAGTCGATTTCTCACATTCATGCATATTTTTTAAATTGGCCATGTTGTATTGCGATGGCACTGGCGGCTGTTACCGGGCGAACCTTCAGCATTGCCGCACATGCCCGCGATCTTTTTGTTGAACGCGGAGAGATAAAATTAAAGGCATTGCATGCTCGTTTTATCGTAACTTGTACACAGTACGGCATGGACTATTTAAAGAGGAGACTGCCTGAAAGTTTGCATAACAAGCTGCATTTGAACTATCACGGCGTTGATATGAATCGACCTTCGACTTTTGACTATTTGAAAAAAACTGAAAATTCGGACGGCCACAGATTAGCGGCTGTCGGACGGCTGGTTCCCAAAAAAGGATTTGACTATCTGATAAAGGCTTTTTCATTTGTGCGTCTATCATTTCCGGACTGCGTTCTTTCTATAGCAGGAGACGGCCCCGAATACGGCAAATTGAGCACACTTGTATGCAAAATGAACCTTGAAACCAGCGTGAAATTCCTCGGCTGGCTTGACCACGACTCAACTATGCAGCTTATTCGCTCATCTGCGATTTTGGTTGCGCCGTCGATAATTGCAGCCGACGGCGACAGGGACGGCATACCAAATGTAATAATCGAGGCATTTGTAAACGGCACGCCTGTTGTCGCCGGCAGACTGCCTGCAATCAACGAGGCGATAGAACATTGCCAAAACGGCCTGCTCGTTGATTCGTGCGATGAGATGGAACTTGCTGAGGCGATAGAGAATCTGCTGAGCGATAAAGATTTGCGAAGTCAGCTTTCTCAAAAGGCATACGAAACGGCGGTCAATAGTTTCGATGCGGCAAAAAACGCCGGATGTCTGGCTGAGTTATTTATGAAAATAAATTGATGCGCAAAAACCGGATAAAAATAGTTCATATACTGGAAGGATTTGTCGGCGGTCTGTGTACATATATGTGTGCTGTGCTTCCGCAACTGGCCAAAAACGGTTTCGATGTAACGTTAATCTGCTCGGTAAAGAGGGGCTGTCCCAATGCTCCCGAGCTTATATCAGAGCTTGGAAGAAAGCAGGTGAAGGTTTATGTTATACCGATTTACAGGGGAATCAGACCATTTAGAGACCTTTGTTCGTTTTTCATTATACTCAATTTATTATTGAAGAATAAATTCGACATAGTTCACACCCACTGTTCCAAGGCAGGCGCCCTCGGACGAACGGCGGCGGTCCTGGCGGGAATAAAGATACGGCTGCACAGCTCACACTGTTTTGCTTTCCTGCGATGTGGAAACCGGTTCGCGAAATTGCTTTATCTTTTTATAGAGCGGGTGCTTGGCCGATTGACGACAAAATTTGCGGCAGTATCACAATCAGAAAGGGATGCGGCTGTAAGTTCGAATATCTTTCCATATCATAAATGCGCCGTGATAAAAAATTGTCTGGAAGGCAATACGGCTTTCACAAATATCGCCTCGCGGGAAAAAAAACGGGAGGACAGCAGGATTTTATTCGGCATAGATAAAGATATGCGGGTTGTTGCCACGGCATGCAGGCTCATAGAATACAAAGGTATTTTCAGATTTTTGGAGGCGGCAAAAATTTCACGCAGTACAAACACGGTTTTCCTGATTGCAGGCGAAGGCAGACTTAGGCCTGCGATAGAAAGGTTTATTCACGAAAACGGTCTGAACGGAAAAGTAAAGTTGGCAGGGTATGTTACAGACATGGAACGGCTGTATGCCGTATGCGATGTTATAGTTCTTTGTTCAGACTGCGAGGGAATGCCATATTTACTGCTGGAGGCGATGAGGGCTAAATGTCCTGTTGTGGCTACAGCGGTACCCGGCAATAAAGAGTTAATATCACAGGATAGAGGTATGCTTGTCGAGCCGGCAGCAGCGAGTATAGCGGCTGCGATTGACGAATTGCTCGTCGATGAACAGAAACAAAGGAGATACGCCCAAAACGCATACGCCTATTTTTGCAGGCACCACATACTGGAAAAACAGATATCAAAATTAGCACAGGTTTACAGGAGTTGTATCTCCGCTGAACACAAAAATTATGCAAGAACTGAATTTTGTACAGAATAACCAAAATGAATCGACGGGCTTTGGGATTAATACAGGCCGAATCATACTCGGCCTTTCGGCCATAGCGGTCTTTACAAAGGTCTTTGGATTTGCAGAAAAACTCGTCATAGCGAATCTCTTCGGCACAGGCGAAACGGCGGATGTCTATTTTGTATCGATGGGGATAATCCTTTCCGTGGTTTTTCTTGCCAAAGAACTTATATACCCTTCGCTTTTGCCGGTATTTACAGATAGTTTATCAAAACCAGCTTATGTCTCGGCTGCATTATTCAGAATGGTTTTATTATCGGCGGCGGTCTTACTGGCGGCAGCTTCTTTAATTCAGGTGGTATTTTCCGACTTTTTCACAAATATATTTGCCCCTGGTTTTTCAGAATCTAAAAAGCAATTGACCTCCGCCATGCTCAGGCTGCTTACGCCGGCCATGTTGTTTCTGGGGCTGTCAACAGTAACATATACGGTCTTAAATGCGAGAAAGAAATTTTTACAGGCTGCCTGGCCTGAGCTGGCTGCCCGGTTTTTTGTTGTTACAGGTTTGATTGCACTGGTACCGATTTTGAAAATCTACGCCCTGGCGGCAGTTGCGGGTGTTGCTGCAATCGGCTGTTTTTTAGCCCAGTTTTATTTTATCCCGGAACGTAAATTTCTATTCAAATGTGAGTTTCCCGAAACCGGCAGCTATTTCAAAAATGTACTGGTGCTGATGGGGCCGCTGGTCATAGGCGTTATTTTTTCGCACATAGGCGGCTTGGTCGATAATATGCTCGCTTCAGCACTTCCGAGCGGTCAGTTGTCTTATCTGGGCTATTCAAAAAAACTTATCGATGCAATCCTTGTAATCGGCACCCTGCCGCTGGTAACAGTCGTCTACTCGCAATTATCACATCTTGCATCGTCGCAGGATTATTATGAATTCAGACGACTGGTTGCCAATGCCTTTAGACTGCTGCTGTATGTCAGCGTGCCGCTTGCATGCCTGCTTGTTATATTAAATCAGCCGCTGATTCGAATTCTTTTTGAGAGAGGCCGATTCGGCTCGGAATCAACTTTGGGTACATCACAGGCCTTTATGGTCTATGCATGCGGACTCGTCAGCTTTTCGCTCGAAAGTCTGATTGTGTATTGTTTTTTTGCTCTTTCAAATACAAAGACGCCGGTAAAGGTCGGAATTTTTTGTGTCTGCCTGGATGTTGCAATGGCGATACTTTTTTTGAAACCCTTCGGATGCCTTGGAATTGCCGGCGCAATGGTAATAGCAAAAACAGTTAAAGTCGTAATACTCTTCGCCCTGTTAAACAGGGAACTGAAAGGGGTGTTTTTCCCGTCGATATTAAGTTTTTCAGTCAAACTTTCTGCAGCGACCATTGCTGCCTGTTTGGTGTTAAAGCTATTGTCAGGAATTGAAACGGCAGACTCATTTTTCCACAGAGCGGTTTTCGATTTGATGTTGCCGTCGGTCGGATTCTTATCGACTCTGATTTTTATGTCGTATCTTTTAAGAATCGGCGAATGCAGAGAAATAGCATCTTTGATATCGCATAGAAAGGCAAAATGACAGAACAAATCAGAACAAATAACGAAAAGATATGTAAAAAAGAAACCATACGAAACGCCGTTGGATTCGGCCTTGCAGCATTTGGTGTGGTTACAGCGGGCTATATGTGCTTTGGTTCAAAAATGCCGGTTGCGATTGAGAACCCCGAAATACCGGCAGTTGCATCTTTTTTCATACTGGTAAATTACAAGTCAAAAACTTCCTTAAACATAATTCAAAGAATAACAGGGTTTTATCTTGTTGCAGTTCTGGTCAATCAATTGTCCCAGCAATATTTTCAAACATCTTCTTTGCCGATAAACTTCAGAGTTTCCTCAAGCATCGTAGTTTTGTCGCTTTTTGCAGCGGGCTTTTTCATTGCCGATAAAAAATCAGTTAACCCGCCTGACAGTATTTATAAAATGCTGTTTTACAGCTGGGTATTTGCTTTTGGTGTCATAATTGCTCATATGGCGATAGTCGGGGTGATGCTGAACAGGTTTTACGGTTACGGATACGACCGCGATTTATATGTGCTGGGGAATCTGTGTCTGTATTTTTTGCTGTTTATTTTTCTATGGAAAAAACTTGAGAACATCCGCTTCAGACAGGTAGTGGGATTAATTCTCGCCGTGTTTTATACAGTGGTTGCCATCACAGGGAGGTTCTCATGATTAAACACCAGATTCAGCCGGCTGATATTTCCATGCAAATTATTGCAGCGACTTGTGCAGGGATTGCGATTGTCGCATCTGCTTTTCATTTTTGGCCGTTTGAAAATAATAAAGCATGGCAGATGTTTAATCTTCAGAATTCGTCTATCCTCGTTTGGAGTTTATTTTGGGCGGTGTTATTTTTGTTAAACCGCAATCGGCGTCAGATTATTACCCTGATGCCCCATTTGAGTGTGTTTGCATATCTCGGCATTAACGTGCTGTCAACGGCGTTTGCCTCAGACCGGGCCAGGGCAGCCGGTTTCACAATCAAGCTGGCACTTGCACTAATCGGCGGATATATGCTTTTCAGCTCGGCAATTTTCAGCAAAAAAACGCTGCAGTTGATTTATGCTCTGGCGACGGCAGCAATGATAATAAGTTTGTCAGCCTGCCTGACTGAAAGGTTCTGGTTTGGCTGGGACAAATTCGGATTTCACGTCAACGCATACAAATACGGAACTTATATCGGGATACTGACACCGCTCTGCAGTGCATACCTTTTCACAAGCTCGAAAAACTGGAAAATCACCGCTGGTATGATTCTCGTATTTGCAGCGATTATTTCTTCGGGTTCATTCGGTGCCATAGCAGCAATTTTTGCCGGCGTGCTGACAACAGCGGTTATTGTCCCTCGATGGTACGTCAGAACCGCTATCCTGGCAGCCGTTATTTCAGGGGCGGGATTTTTGTCTCTATCGAATATGAATCGGTTTTTACCAGTCAGCGATGATATAAGAATCATCGAAAAAGACGGAACAAATCTCAAACAGCGGTATATCGAATGGCAGGCCGAAATCAATTTATTGGAAAATCGAACAATCACAGGAACCGCTGCCGGTTGTATAAACGAATACAGAAGCAATTTTTACTATCGGCTGCCAAAGCTCAATACGCTAAAGCCGTTCGACCAGAACGGATGGCTGGCTGCCGGCGCCGAAACCGGCATATTTGGTCTTGTTTGCTTTTGCTGGGTGGTGCTGCATTATGGAAAAATGGCATTTTTAAAGGTTATTGATTTCGACTGGAAGAAGGGCCGTACCATTGACAGATTTGCAGCAGCCAATTTTGCAGGATTATCGGCTGCATGTGTCGCAAACCTGTTTTCATCCGTTCAATATAACGGTATCGTGATTATTTTTGTCCTGGTCATTGCCCTGATATCAGGGACAAACCGGTTGTCGGAGGAAAATCTCAGATGAAAATCAAAAATATTATCGCGGCATCAGCAATATTTATCTGTGTAATAATCTATTGTTATTCGGCGATAGATACTAAAACACAATCCGTTTTTGGCGTAAATATCGATATGAGTGCGCCGCTGTCGATAGTCTGGCCGTTCGAAATTTCGGTAATAGGCGATAACGGCGAAAAGGGATTGCGAATAGCGCCAAAGATTGGAAGAGGCTGGAAAGGAGAGGCAGGCGGCGAAGCAGGTTATAAATTTTATATACCACAGGATGGAAGATACCGCCTTTGGGCTTATTGTTTGTGGTTTGATGAATGTGCAAATGCAGTTTTTGCCCGCATCGACACGATGGAAAAGGCCATTGTCGGAAATGACCCGATATATAAAAAGTGGCACTGGGCCAGAGGATTTGACGTTGATTTAAAAAAAGGCACGCACACTATTGTGTTGTCAAACCACAGCGACCATATCTCAGTGCTGAAAATCCTTTTAACAAGTTCCACCTCAGCTGCACCGGAAGAACCTGGGCTGGTTTTTTCCGACATTTTTTATGACGGATTTGACGGCTGCGACTATGGCAATTTTACCGCCTGGCAGATAATCAACGGCAAATGGGGTGTGCAGAATCCAACCGAACAGATGTGCTTTACCGAAAATGTCCTTATCGGCGAATCCGCAGACAATTCCTTTATCATATACAAAAGCGATGTCTGGTCCGATTATTCGCTGAACCTGATGGTTAAGTCAATTTCTTCACAGGATGCACAGGCCGTCATAGGAATATGTTTCGGCGTTAAAGACCCTAATAATTATTACGTCCTGAAAATGAAGCCTGTTGAAAATGCCGGCAAAGCCGACCTGCAGCTTGTCAGAAATATAAATAAGCAGACAGAAGTGCTCGTGAATTTTAATGTCCCCTGGCAGGCGGGAAAATGGCATCAGGTCGAGATAAATTTGAACAAGGGCAAAATCATAACCAGGGTTGACGACGGCCAAGTGGTTCAAACACCTGTAAACTATGTGATAACAGGAGGAATAGGACTGCTGCTTGAAGGCAACATCTCAGCATACTTCGACGATATTCACGTCAGACAAATTACCGGCAGCACAAAATAGGCAGATGTATCGATTGGAAGAACTTCAGGATAAGGTTATTTATGCAGACAAACAAGAATAGAAAAACCAGCCGTACTGAAATCATAGAACAGATACGCTGCCTGCTCGAGCCATGGGTGCTGGATGCGGACTTAATCAATAAAACGGACGAAAAGACCAATTTGATAGCGGATTTAGGCCTGGATTCGGTAAGCATACTTCAGCTGATTTTAGAAATTGAGCGAAAGTTCGGCATCTCGATTAAAGACCATGAGCTTGATTCGAGGACTTTTTCGATGATGGGCAACCTGGTTAGCATAATAGAAAGGAAGATATATGAAATTAATTGATCTGCTTATAAATAGCGCTGCCGGCAGACCAAAAGAAATAGCAATTAAAACCAATGAAATAGAAATAACATATCGGCAAATGCTTTTGGATGTTCAGAGTCTGGCCGAAAAACTAAGGTCAGCCGGATGTGATAGAGGCGTAAAAGCAGCTATCATGCTCGGCAACTCAGCGGAATATCTTATAAGCTTTTTTGCGATTTCCGCCGCAGGCGGCATCATTTTTCCTCTTTCGCAGCAAATGACATCGCGTGAGACGGCCAGGCACATCGAAAGAGCCGATGTTTCAATGGTAATCACTAGGCAAGGATACAAACACTTATTTGACAAACTTAATCTTCCTCACGGGATAACGGTAATCTGTGCCGAATACGATACAGACAGGAATCTGCGGACTGAAATTACAATTTCAGGCGATTGCAGGGCCGATGAAGAAAATGGCGATGTTGCGTTAATGGTGCCGACATCCGGCTCAACAGGAACGCCAAAGCTCGTATTGCTCACCGACAGCCAGTTAATTTCAAATATGATAATTTACCGGTTTCTGATGGGATTCGACTGCCGCAACGTGGTTTATTGTACGTTGTCGATGCACCACATATACTGCATTTGTGCACAGATACTCACACACATAAGCATGGCTGATACCTTTGTTATAAACAAAGGGCCTTTTTTTATAAGAGACTTCTTAAGTGCGGTAGAAAGATATAATATTACTATAACCGCATTTGTTCCGTTCATGGCAATTTTGCTGGCGGAATTTCCGGAGGCGGATCAATTTAGTCTTACCAGTTTAAGGTATGTCACGCTCTCGGGGGCCAAGACGCCGAAGTCAAAATATACATGGCTAACGGAGAAATACAGATGGGTGAGATTTATACATACATACGGGATGAGTGAGGCGGGCTCGCGGATTTCCATAGCAGCGCCGTTTGACCAGAGCTATCCGCCGGAAAGTGTTGGCAGACCGATGCCGGGTATCGCAGCAAGAATAACGGATAATGACGGAAATATCCTGCCGGCAAATACCGTCGGCCAGATAGAGGTTAAAAGTTCGGGTATAATGAAGGGATACTACAAACAACCTGAATTAACGAATGAAACTATACTCGGCGGGTGGTTAAAAACAGGGGATATTGGAAAACTCGATGAGGAAGGTAATCTGTTTTTGGTTGGGAGAAAAAAGGACATCATAATTTCCGGAGGTGAGAACATTTACCCTTCGGAAATAGAAGAATGTCTGCTTGAGCATCCTGCGATTCTCGAGGCGGTGGTTGTTGCACAGACACACAGGCTGTTACAGGAAGTGCCGTGTGCTTTCGTGGTAAACAGGCCATGTCAAAAAACAACATCGGTTGATATTGTAAAGTTTTGCAAAAGCCGGCTCAGCAGCCACAAAATCCCAAGGTCTGTAAAGTTTGTGGAAAAGCTCCCAAGACTCAGCACTTCCAAGATAGACAGAAATGAACTTAGAAAGATTGCCGACAATTTATGAGATATATATATTGCCACCCATTGTTTGATGAAATGAAATGTGCCTACAGATTTTCATATCAGTTGAAAAAAACCTTCGAGGCAAACGGTCTGTTGCTCGAAAGATTTGACTATCGCGGCACCGGCGAGGCACAAGGCGACTTTAAGGACGTTTCGCTCGAGACCTTGCGGGATGACCTGTCAGGGCATATCAACGGTCAGCATGTTACTTTGATTGGGGTGCGTTTTGGGGCAAGCCTTGCGTTTGATTATTGCGCCGGCGGAGCGGGACAGGTGAAAAATCTGGTTCTTCTGGAACCAATTGTTGACGGAGCTGAATATGCCGACTATCTTTACCGCAAGCAGCAAATAAAAGATATGATGAGTTATAATTCATCCGGCGGACTGAAAAACGACGGTTTCAAAAACCTTGAAGGGTACAAAACAAGCTTAAAATTTATTGAGCAGATTAAAAGATTTAATTTGTTTAAAACAGCCGGTAAATATACGGCAAACAATTTTATTTTTATCGGCCAAATCTCAGGTACATCAAAAGTTGACCCACAAGTTATGGACTGGGCAAAATTGCTTGCGCAAAAGGCGAAACATATAAGCATCGAAAATATAGACTTGCCGATATTCTGGGAACGTATTCCCTGCTTTGATTATTCGAGGCTGACACAAAAAATATCGGGGTGGTGTTGTGGTTGAGAACGGTTATTTTAAAAGCGTCGGTAATGAACTTTCCTATTCCTGTACAATTCCGGAAAAGAAACTCATTAAAATCGGAGTTGTATTTGTCCATGCCGCTCTGGGCAACAGATTTGGGCCGCATCGGATGTTTGTGGAACTATCTGCCAAGTTCAACGCCATGGGCCTGCCCGCCTTTAGATTCGATTTGAGCGGATGCGGCGACAGTACAGGCAGTGAATCCGGAAGTGATATAACAAGGGATGTATCCGACATAGCACAAGCCTGCCGGTTTTTTATTGATAGAGCCGGCCTGGACAGGGTGATTTTATTCGGCATAAGCAGAGGTGCGCGTATATGCTACTCCGCGGCGGCAAAATATAACCTTCCGCTTGCCGGACTGATTTTATTATCAACGCCGGCATCGACCGGCAGGGCCGCAATAAACTCCTTCAGCAGCCGGCTCAAAGAATACCTCTGCAAGCTCAAAGACCCCTGGTATCTCGGAAAATTACTGCACGGCAGAATCAATATTTACAGGATTTGCAGTACCCTTTTGTCAGGTTTACTGCTCGCAGGCAGATATAGGCCGACAGAGAAAGGTTTTCCGGCAAAGTGCCCTGTATTGCTGATATATGGCGGCAGCGACCCAATAACATCGGAATCGAGCCGATATTATATCGGCAACTGTCACGGAAATGATTTGCCGTACAAGTGCCATATAATTGCCGGTGCAAACCACAGTTTCTTCCATTACAAATGGAAGGAAGAAATATTCGATTTATCAAAAAAATGGCTGCAGGAAATTCACGGCAAGGCATTATGATGAGTAAAATATTGAGCAAAATCGGACTTGGTCTGGAAACGTACAGCCAGGCGTACCTGGCTGTCAGGAGGCAATATGAACCATCGAAGATTATGATGGTACAGGATTTGAAACTCCAAAGGTTAATACATTACAGTTTCCATCACATAAAGTATTATCGCGAACTATTTGAACGTGAAAGTATCAGACCTGAACAAATTAAAACCGCCGGCGACCTTGTGAAAATCCCACTGCTGACCAAGGAAGAACTTCGCAGCAGGTTCTGGGATTTCCTGCCTGCCGAACTGCCCGGGTGTCGAATAAGCCGGACTTCAGGCAGTACGGGTATTCCGGTCTGTATTCTCTCTGACCGCCCGTCCCGCTGCTTTAATTCGGCTGCGGTTATCAGATATCGCAATGCCCTTGGAATACCTATAGCAGGCCGGTCGATATTGAGCCTGCTTAAAACGGAAAATGAGCCCGCCAGAAATCCTCACTGGACTTTTCTGCAGGGTATTCACAAAACATATTACATCAACCCGTATATAGACTCCGGACACAATAAAGAATATGCAGATAAGATTCTATTGAAATTAAAAAAACCGGCATTGATAGGCATCACCCCTGCCGTAAAATCGCTGGCTTATAAAATTAAGGATGGCGTTTTTCATCCTTTTACACCGAGTGTAATACTGACAACCGGCGAACACCTAAGCTGCGAAGTCAGGGACATGATTGAATCGACACTCAACGTAAAAGTGACCGATATATACGCCTGCAATGAAGCCGGTGACGTGGCCTGGCAATGCTCACAGGCAGCCGGCTACCATATAAATGCCGACAATTGCATAGTCGAGATTGTTAAAGATGATAAACCTGCTGCCGAAGGGGAAACCGGAGAAGTTGTAATAACCAACCTGAATCGTTTTGCGATGCCGATAATCCGTTATAAAAATGGAGACCTTGCCAGGTTGACAAATGAGCCATGCCGATGCGGATGCAGACTGCCGATGATAGCCGAGATTGCGGGAAGAACTGGCGAGGATATTTTTCTGCCGCATGGCAAAAAAATGCCGTGGAACCGGCTTAAAAGTTTGATGAACCATCCTTCGATACGCCAGTTCCAGATTATTCAGAATGACGATGGCAATCTTGCAGTCAAATATGTCTGTGAAAACCAAACCGATACTAAACAGCTTGAAGATTTATTGCTCTATCGCTATAGAAATCTGCTCGGCGATTTACCTTCTATTGAAATAAAAGAAGTGAAAACAATCGCTGCCGGTCCCGGCGGCAAAAGCAAACTGGTTATCTCAAATTATAAGCCGGCATAACATGCCAATTTCAATGTTCTTCTCTATTTATTGACCCTTGAATAATTCACTTAAACAACTTGATTTTTCCGATATTATTTTGTATGAAGAATACAATGTCATACAAAAATACGGAGCAACGTCGGCTTTCGGCCATGGCGTTGCTGGAACAG
>Ga0315284_10005082_pt1 | contig 18699 bp, 11 predicted proteins | sample YL17G09_16_MG_FD_203696 | JGI IMG/M metagenome (GOLD analysis project Ga0315284, IMG submission 203696) | Sediment microbial communities from Yellowstone Lake, YNP, Wyoming, USA - YL17G09_16 | ecosystem: Environmental > Aquatic > Freshwater > Lake > Sediment | place: USA: Wyoming | collected... | reverse complement strand
GCGCTGCATAACCCAACCTCTATGAAGAACACCGGCCTGTCAACCCGTCTGCTGATGTATTTGAGCTTTTGTCTGATTGGCGTCCATCTTTTCTTCAGGGCCTCGATGGTGCTGTCAGCCGGCGGAACTTTGGACAAGTCCTTCATCGCCGTCCCGACGTCGTCAGTGCCAACGGGGTAATAACCGCTCATACCGATGACGTCAACGGCATCCCACCATTGAACTTTATCCTCGTTTCCATGATTCGCGTTGTAAGTGATTGGGCCGGTGTAAACCTTTCGCACCTCGGCAATCACGCTGCGCCATTGGCTTGCGAACCTTTCGGTTGTGCTCATCTCACAGCCGACACAGAACATCTCACAGTTGGTATCCTGGGCGATGCGCGCATAATGCGTCAGGAAACGATTAAAATCAGTAAACCATTTGTCCCAGGCCTCGGTATCGGTTTTGTTTTCTGCCGTTCTGAAATCGATGTATCCCCGCCAAATGCCGTTGCGGACGTCAACTACGGGCTTGAGGATGATTTTGAGATTGTTCTTGCGGGCAAGGTCTATTGCCCGGCGAATTTCAGCGTCGGTTACCATACAAGGTTCGTTAGCACCCCAGAAGATATTCGGCTCGTTTGGCCCGTTCATCTGGCCTGCAAAAGAAATACAGACCCAGTTGGCGCCGGTCTCGACCAGCTTTTTCATCGACTCAGCCGGTGCGTCCCCAAGATACGTTCCTCGCACGCCGGACCAGCCCCAGCTATGGCCTTTTATAAAGCCGGCAGGGGAGGTAGTATGGTGGAAGCCGAGGGGTGAACCTGTGGGCTGGTTTACTTCCGCTGCAAAGGTGGGCACAGCCCATCCTATAATTCCACCGCAAAGCACGCTGAGAAAAATCAGGGACCAGACCGTTTTTTTCATATCAAAATCCTTTCTTTTATTCGACCGTTTTGTACCTTGCCGCAGTTTAATCCATTCCCGACCGCTACGCAAGCTTCTCAACTATTTACTGTTCAACTGCTCAACTGCTCTACTGTTCACCTTTCTCGCCGCAGGCGTGGTTTACCCGTCGACTCGTCCATCGTAGCGTACCTGTCCGGCGTAGCGAAAGCGAAGACGGAAGCGAAGTTGGAAGGCGTGATTTAGGCGGGGAGGTAAGATTTTGCCGTTGAAAAAGGATTCGGCTTTGGGTAGAATTGGGGAAAATAAAAACTAAAAATAACGATAGTTGTCCATAGATTAACAATATGGGTAAATATTACATATGAACCAGGAGGATAGACAAGGACTCAAAAGATTGGCCGAAATGTCCGCAGGTGATATAGGCGACAATGAGAATAGCGTTAAGGTCAATTTCATAATCCCTTTCCTACAGTCATTCGGCTATAAAAATCCGGAGTTCGAACATTCCGCACAGGGGATGAGAATTGATATTATGATTAAATCCTCTGGGCATAAGATCCTTATAGAGGCGAAGGGATTGGATAAGAATCTTGATGATTATATCATCTCGCAACTCAAACGGTACTGTGACGAAAAAAGACCTATTCTCGCAATTATAACAAACGGTGAAGAAATTAGATTTTACTCCCCACTTGCGAGAAAATCCGATTTTAACGATACGCTAATTTATTCAATCTCAAGACAACAACTCTCTGAAGACGATACGATTGAAAAAGTTGAACGTATTCTCACTAAAGATGGTAACATCGTCGATCATGTTGAGGACAGGGAAAAAGAAATAAGCAACATAAAAAAGGAAATTCAATCTCTCGAATCTTCTTATCAAAATAAAATCGCAGGTCTTGATAGCGAAATAAAAATATTCGAAAAGCAATATGAAGCTATTCGATCGCAGATCGACCAAAAGAAAAACGAACTCTCTGGCTTAAAACGAGACAAAGACAAGGAAATCACAGATCTTAAAAAACATAATTTATTTTATATCTCGGAACGCATGGATAGGCCTCCCTTACCTCCGACAGGGACAACAGGGATAATAATATGTCCGCCTGATCAGCCACCTGATCTCAGTTTTACAAAGTTTATTAACGCGACATTTGGAACTCAAAGTCCGACTAAATGGAGTGCGTTGGTGCGTTGTGCGGTAAGGACAGCATTACAAAAAAATATATCTATAGGCAAATTGAAAAGCCTTTCAATACCTGTACAAGAAGGGCAAAAAATTGACGATGGTTACCACCCATTGCCGGACATGAATGTTTCAGTACGAGGTGTTTCTGCGGGTGATGCATGGTCTTTAGCTTTACTTTTAGCCAAAGAGCTAAATGTTGAAATAACGGTTAGATTTAGATGGCGCGAAACAGATGGCGCAATCCATCCTGGGCAAGAAGGACTGCTTCAGTGGAAACCATAGCAAATAAGTTTACAAAAACCTTTGGGTATTGGAGGAGTAGGTCAATTCGGATCGCCTAAAGCAACGGAGTTTGACCGCAGCAGCGAACTTGTCCGGCGTAGCTTGCATGTTCTCCATAGCATTGGCGAGATTTGCCCGAGGCAGGTTGAAACCGCGTTTGAAATTGATGCGCAGCATCATCCCCGAGAATCTGCTCCCTTGCCCCTGCAAGTCGTAGGCAGGGGTTTGGTTTTGAAACAGGGGACCCACCTTCACTCATCAATTATCAATCAAAAATATTTTTGTGCTCTCCGTGGCGAAAAACAATGTAACTTCAGTATCCATCGGTAGTTATAATCCGTGTAATCTGCCTGCCCTGCGTAGCCATTTGGGCGAAGTAGGGTGGTTAAAAATTGTTAGATATTTATTGAACTTCCGCGTTGTATTTGGTATAATATCGACGCAATCGACTTCGCAGTAGCGAGCCGATTGCAGAGACCCCGCCAGAGGCGGGCCGACCTGCCGGCAGAAGCCAGCAGGTGTAGCCTGAATCCTGTGTGATTCAGGGCCCCAGTAGGGCAAGGGAGGGACAGCAGTCCCAAGTTTCACGCCAAGATAAGGCAAGTTTCAATTTCGGATTATTAGATTTTGGTCGGCTTCATAATGAAGGCCTAAGGCCTTCGCGGACAAGGCAATGGCCTTTTGAAGAAGTGTACTTCGGGAAAAAGGGCTTGCCGCAGAACGCAAAGCCGACCCAAAGCAGTGTTAATCCGTGTAAATCAGTGTCAAAAAAGTTCTCTGTGAACTCTGTGCCCTCTGTGGCTAAAAAAATTGCTCTGTGGCAGGAAAAGGAGAGGTGGAATATGGCTACTATTCAAATAAGGATTCCGGATTGGTTGGACAAAATATGCGTTTGGCCGGTGATGCAGTGTCGTCGATGGAAATATGGTTATTCGTTTCGCAAAATCGCGATTGGTGAGGGAGAATTTACAATTGTTGACCAGCAGGTTTACTATCAGCTTGGTCATTTCAAATGGAGCGTCTGCGGCGATGATAAAAATATCTATGCCGCTCGTATCCTCAGAAAAACCCAATTCGGGCGAATAATGACATCGTTTTTACACAGAGAAATTATGAATGACCCTGAGGGATTTTTTGTTGACCACAGAAACGGAAATGGTCTTGATAATCGCAGGGACAATTTGCGTTTGGCGACTCGCTCTCAAAATTCAGCCAACAAGCGAAAGAGAAAAAACACTTCTTCACGGTTTATAGGTGTTCATCTCGATAAACCTTCGGGCCGATGGTATGCTACAATAAAGAAAAACGAAAAGAGACACTGGATTGGCTCCTTTGTTAATGAGATTGATGCAGCCCATGCTTATGACGCAGCGGCTATAAAATATCACGGTGAGTTTGCGAAGCTCAATTTTTCGGAGGAAATTGAGCGGAGTCCCAAGCGTCTCAATTTGCGTCTCGCAAATTGGCTGGGGGCAAGATTGAATTTTCCCGCAGCGTTGCGAAGGTCCACGGGAGATTCCTGCATTGGTTTAGAGCAGGGGACCCAATCTCAAATCCCTCGCTCCAAAACATCTTGATACCGGAAGCAGTCCATAAGTATATACGCATATACTTATATACTTTGGTTGGCCCGCACCTCGCGCACCCGGGCAAGTCCGGTCAGCTTATTTCCCGTATTTTATTTCCACACGCGAGATTTGTGCCTCGGCGGTGTATTCGATTTTCAGGAATTTGGCGTTTTCTTCAAGGCCATTACCTTCGTAAAGGACTGGTATATGATAGCCATAGAGGCCTTTGCCGGTAAAGTAATCCTGTCGGCTGAATTTGATTAGCTTGAAGCGTTGCCCGTCCGCCGAGGCGTAAAACTTGAAATCTGAAATCTTTTCCGGCCCTTCGACATCGCTCAGGACAGGGAAGAACGAATAGACCTTCCACGAGTTAATCGGCCCGGCTTCGCCTCGCTCCGCCGAGGCGAGCTGCTCGATTTTATAAATGATGTATGGATTGAAAATAAAGGCCCATTTTTTGCCTTTCAGCCGGTGATAGTCCTCTTTGAATTTGCGCGCCTCTTTGGTCTCTAAGGACAGGTTGCCCCCGTGTTTGTAAATGAATTGCCAGTCCCGCAACTCATCCACAAGTGTCTTATATGATACCGAAACAGGCCCGACGATATTTGAGGGTTCTGAAACCCCAGCCGAATTCCTGGCTGTGACACGGTAATAATAACTTTTGCCTGTTTCGGCTCCTGTGTCATTAAACAGGGGCCGATACTGAACGGCGGCGTCGGATATATCGTCCCTGGCAATTACCCACGGGCCGCTCGCCTCGGCGGAGCCCTTCGGCGAAGCCGGGTTTTTGCTTTCCGCCCTTTCCACTGTATAGCTTTGAGCGCCGGCGCTGCCCCGCCAGGAAATCTCGGCAACGTCTTTGATATCAAGCGGCAGGGGGGCAGCGGGTTTTTCGAGTGGCGGGGCGGGGATGCTTCTTATTTCGAATGCCTTGTGGCGAATGAGATTCAAAAGCCCGCTCTCATCATACGATGAACTGGTTGCGAAGCCGGGCCAATGGTATGCCTTGAACAGGTCGCCGCCGTACGGCTCTGTATGCCAATACCATCCGCCGTCGCGATTGCGAAATCGCAGCGACCAGGTTAAAGCCCCGCTTACTCCGTTATCAATAACCATCTTAATGACCCTTTCGGCGTCGGCGGTAGGGATGAACCCGAATTCACCAACGAAGTAAGGTTTTTTGCCGCGGGCCCTGGCTACGTTTTGCATTATCTGGTCGATGGTCTCAGATGGGTCTTTTGAATAGTGGTGCGTGGTGAGGATATCGATGTTTTTATCCAAAAGGGATTCATTTCGAAAGCTCGTATTGTGAAAGCCGTCAATAACCAGATGGTTTTTGTCGAGCGTTTTTATGAAGGCGGCGGCTTTGGCCGTCCATTGGGGCGGGCAGGTAAGCTCGTTTCCGGTCTCCCAGGCGAGGACCGCTTTGTCGTCACGATATTTTACCCCCGTTACCGAATTTGTCCGGTTTATTACAAAGCTTACTATTTTCTTGTAATCCTCGAACAGATTCGGGTCTGTCCAGAAGTCATCTTTTTTCAGGCCTCTAAACGCGGCGCATGCTTCAATTCCACCCCACCATTTCCAGTTATCAATAAAGGGGAAAATTACGCGTATGCCTTTGCGATTAGCGACAGCCAGGACCATATCCAGAGATTCGAAGGTCTTCTCATCAAACTCACCCGGCCCGATTATATGCCGCGGGATATTCGGGTCTTCTCCCGGCCTGCGGACGGAAAGCGTGTAAATGCGGACCACCTGACCACCCATTTGTCTGACTGCTTCGAGCGCGTCTGCAATCTCGAACTCGTTGGGCAGCCGCCAGGGGTTGGTTTCGGTGAAGGACATATTATCTTCGTTAAAGTGCAGGCACGGGACGTTGAAAGAGACGAATCTCAGCTCGCCGGTATCGTCCATAAGTTTATCACCCTGGGCGTGTACAAAAGAGCTAAACTCGGAGTTGAATTGAGACGCTGAAGCATCGGCATATCCCGCCGAGGCAAACAGGGCGGCACTTAAGAGTATGATGACGAGTTTTTTCATTTACGCATTGCACTGTCAATCTGTTTTGGGGTTAAGGCACGTTTCATTATTTTAGCGTTCATTTCTTTTCTTTCAAGTCGCGTGATAATAATATCCGGGTTGATTTTTGCCGGCCATTAAATTAGAATGCCCGCCAAAGGTGCAAAACAGGGACCTTGTGTAACGTATTGTGAATACAAAAAGTGGATAATAAGGGATGAAAATGGCAAAACATAAATTAAATTGTCCGGGCAAGGCAAAATATCTCTCGGGGAAGCGCATTCTGCCGGAGCAGATTTCCAAGGCTACGGACGTAGTAAAACTGATAGACAATATGGATGCCTACAACGGCGGAAGATTGCGGGCCGCCTGTCATTTGTTAAGAGACAGGTACTCTCAGGAAGACGTTACCGTAGGTTTAAGTCTGGCGGGGGCGTTGACGCCGGCGGGACTGGGGCCTTCCGCAATAGTTCCCCTGATGAATCACGGCTTTGTTGACTGGGTGACCGCGACGGGCGCGAATATGTATCATGATATGCATTATGCCTTAAATTTGCCGATGTTCAGGGGCAGCCACGCTGTTGACGACGCTGATTTGAGGAAAAAGGGAGTAACAAGAATCTATGACATACTGTTTGATTATGAAGACGTCCTGATGGAGACCGACAGGAGATTAAGAGAGATGCTCATAAGGCCGGAATTCCAGAAGGAAATGGGCACGCGGGAATTCTATCATCATCTCGGGAAAATCCTCAACGAGCTTGAGGAGAAGAACAAGCTTGGACAGGTGAGTATTCTGGCGGCGGCCTACAGAAACGGCATACCCGTTTTCACGTCGTCTCCGGGCGATTCGACAATCGGGATGAACGTCGCCGGTTTAGAGCTTCTGGCGGAAGCATCCGGCCTGCAGGACTTGTTTAAGCTGAAGATAAATCCGAGCATCGACGTTAATGACTCGACGGCGATAATACTGAACGCCAAAAATTACGAAAACGGGAAAACGGGCGTTATCCTGATTGGCGGCGGAAGCCCCAAGAACTTTATGCTCCAGACGGAGCCGCAGATTCAGGAGATTCTGATGATACCGGAGGCGGGGCAGGACTATGATATCAACGTAACGGACGCCAGGCCGGACACGGGTGGATTGTCGGGGGCCCCGCCAAGCGAGGCGGCAAGCTGGGGGAAAATTGACCCGACAAAACTGGAAGAAGCCGTAACCGCCTATCTCGACGTTACGGTTGCGTTACCGATAATGGCTGCGTATGTTCTGCAGACCACCAGGCCCAAGAAGCAAAAAAGATTGTATGACAGGGGCGAGGAGCTTCATAAAAAGCTGATAAAATCCTATCTTGAGAATAATAAAGAGGTCGAAAAACTCAGGAAGCTCATCAGGAAACTGAGCGATTGAGGAAAAAAGCAGGGATATGAAAGAAGAACTCCTTAGATTGGCGAAAAAACACGGAACGCCCTTATTTATAATTGACCACGATAAAATAAGGGCCAACTATCGCACTTTTAAGAAAAACCTGCCGAGGGTCCAGTGCTATTACGCGGTCAAGGCAAATTCAAATCAGGAAATCGTCAAGACGTTGTTCGATGAAGGCGCAAGCTTTGATGTTGCTTCCTACAATGAGTTTATGCAGGTTTATACGTACCTCAGTCACTTTGAGGATAAGGACAAGGATTTTTATATCTGGGACAAGATAATATTCTCCAACACAATCAAAGACAGAGATACCCTGCGGAAGATAAAACGATACAGGCCTCTTGTTACATACGACAGCGAGGACGAGTTAAAGAAAATCAAGGAAGATTGTAATACGGCCGGTCTGGTCCTGAGATTGAAGGTCCCGGATACCGGCTCGCAGGTGGAAATGAGCTCAAAATTCGGGGCCGAACCCGGTGATGCGTATAACCTTATAAAACACGCCTTCGATTTGGGCCTGGTGGTCGAGGGATTGAGCTTCCACGTCGGAAGCCAGTGCACTAACTTTGATAACTACTCCGCTGCACTGGGAATAACATCTGCGATTTTCGGAGATTGCCGCAAGAAGGGCTACAACCTGAAAATAGTCGATATCGGCGGGGGTTTTCCCGTGCCTTACGATACACATGTCCCCAAGTTTGGGAAGCTGGCGGAGGTAATAGATTCAGAATGTCGGCGTCTGTTCCCGCAGGATATAGAGATTATAGCCGAGCCGGGAAGATTTATGGTGGCCACTTCAGCCGGGTTGATTTCGGAGATAATAGGAAGGGCAAGGAGAGACGGTAAGCTTTTCTATCACATAAATGACGGGGTCTATCACACGTTCTCTGGGGTCGTTTACGACCACTGGATTCCCAATTTTCGCTCATTCAAACGCGGCAAAAAAGAGGTGTGTGCCGTTGTCGGCCCGACCTGCGACAGCTTCGACAAGATTTCCGTATCGGAACAGCTTGCGGGGAATCTGGAAATCGGCGATTACCTTTACACGGAGAACATAGGGGCATACAGCATCGCTTCTTCGACAAGATTTAACGGCTTTGAAGGCGCCAAAATCCTGCATATTAACAATTAAACTTCCTCTGCTTTTGTCCGTCTTTCTTTGCGCAGGGCGAGGGCGTGTAAATGACAATTTCTTAAATCAGCAGTGGCGTATTACAATTGCCACTCTTCGCCCAGCAGGGCAAAGTCAAAGAAATCAACGAACTCATCCCCATCCAGGTCGGCGCAGTTGGGGTCAGCGGAGCAGTCGCCGGCATGGAGCCACTGGTTGCTGAAGACATCGAGGTCTGCCAGGTCCACGCTACAGTCGGTGTTCAAGTCACTCTGTTGATACTTTGTCGCCAGCACTATATGGCACACCGTCACCGGCGGAACGCTGTAAGTGAACGAATTGCTGCTGATAGTGCTGATTCCCGTTCTCTTTGTGATATTGGGGCTGTTGGCGTCAAATGCCCAGACCCTGCCACATATATAGTTTTTCGAACTGGTGATATTGAACGTCCCGGTGATTGCACTGTCGAAGTTCTTGTTGAGGACTATAAGGTGAAGCTCGTTGGTGTCGCTGCCGAATATCGACGCGTAGATGGAGTTGTTTACATCGCTCGACCGAGTGGCAGGAACATTCGTATCTCCAAACTTGTGATGTGCTCCGTCGTAGTTCCTGTACATTTTAATTGCGGCGTCCACGTAGTTGCCTTCGCCCCAGTAGGTTGCGATATATACGCCGTATTTGCCGAAGATGCCTAAAACGTCCGTCGTTGCTATACCGCCCGAATAGTGGGTCTCTCCGCCGTAAGCGTACTCAGTTATTGCAAGATTGGTGTCAGGATAATAAGTGTTAATTGAGGTCTTCAAAGGCGGCAGAATGGGCAACCAGGCACCTTGCCATTTTTCTATCCAACTGACTTCGTGGTAGTTGTAATCCCACAGTGACCTCGGCGCCTGCATACGTGCGTTGCAGTTCGCTCTCGAGTAAACCGAGGGCACATCTACGATTCTGTTGCCGTCCAGGGCCGTTATATTGCCATCTCGTGCTTCCGGATACCAGTGAACGTCGAGGGCATCTAAAAGTCGTTTGCCCGCGACAACGGAGTTGGCCTCCATTTTGTCTAAGTAGTAGTCGAGGAACCAGCCATACCCGTTCTTGACACTGGCCCAGTCAGTTGCATCCTGGAAACTATAGAAACCGTTGAACCCATAGCTGACGGGGCCCATAATCCGGGCATTCGGGTCAACGTTTTTGACCGCCAGAGACGTCGCCACACTTAAATTCTTATATTCAACGCAGGTTGCCTTGACTGGATGAACTTCCTTGTGTGTGCCGGACCAGATGTCTGGTTCGTTGTCTAAATCGTAAAATTTAACACCGTTCGGCTCACCCGCGTGGCCGTATTTGTTCACCAAGAAATTGACAAATTCATCAATATAAACATTGGGGTCATTTCCATCCGGATTGCCGGGCGGACTGCAGAAAGGAGCACCTTTGGCGAAAACACATTTCTTGAATCTTATTGATGGCGCCGTTTCAGTGATTAAATTGACCTCGTGGTTGCCATCAGCCGAGACGTAACCGGCCATTTGCAAAGTCACGACGGATGCCTGACCCTGCGAAAGTGCCTGGTCGTGAAAGGTCGTTATGGCTATGCCGGGAATTTTCTGCTGTCCTGATGGCAAGCCGCCGACAAGGTAATTGTCATTGAAGTAATACCAGTCGTTGCCGGCGTTTGAGTAGTTATTTTCCCAGTTATAAGCGGTCAGGCGGTTTCCGCCGCTTCTTCTGATGGTATAATCAGTGCCGCTTCCCCAGTTCGAGCCATAAATGTATGGGCTGATTGGTGTTCTGTTGACATCGGTTTTTATGTTATAAGTGACACTTATTGCGGCCTGGACAGATGATGCGCATAACACGGTAAGAGCCAGCACTCCGGCGAAAAACCAGACCCTTCTCATGCGTCTCTCCTTACAATTACTATCACGCCTGCACTCCGACAGGCAAGCGAGTCCCGGGTATGGCGATATTATTATACGTTACTCGGCTGAAAAAGTCAATTGTTTTTCCCGCCTTTGTTAACTTATGTGCTAAAAAGGACTTATGAACATATAGAAATATGCAACAGAACTGAATTTACACATAAGTCGTTGTATGATATAACCCTACAGATGTTAATGGTTTCAGCGACCATATAATTGGTTTTTGGAAAAGTGCAAACGGGAACGTGAATGGAGACGAGGCAATGAACGCGAAGGTAAGAATCTTGATGGCGGCAATTATCGCCGGCGTGCTGATGCTCAATATGTCCTGTCAGCCGGGTGGCGAAGTGAAGCCGGCGGCGGAAATGCAGTCCTCACTGGCTGTAGTTAAACAAGTTTTGAATTTCAACCGCGACTGGAAATTCGCCAAGGGAGAGCGAGCAGGGGCCCAGGCCATTGACTTCAATGACTCATCGTGGCAGCCGGTTCGTCTGCCGCACGACTGGGCAATTTCGGGACCTTTTGACCCCAATCAAGACGGCTACGCCGGCAAACTGCCGTGGTGGGGCGTTGGCTGGTATCGAAAGACCTTTATGCTGGATAAGGCCGATACCGGCCGGCCCTTCGACTCGGTTCGACTTCGCTCACCACAGGCCGCTCAGGGCAGGCGAGTTTACTTTGATTTCGATGGCGTAATGGCATTCCCCAAGGTCTATGTCAACGGCCAGCTCGCCGGCGGATGGGATTACGGATATATGTCCTTCCGCGTCGATGCGACACCCTACGTGAAATTCGGCGGCGAAAACATAATCGCGGTCCAGGTTGACACTCGCAAACACGGCACACGCTGGTATCCAGGCGCAGGCATTTATCGCAAGGTTACTGAGACTATCTGCGACCCCGTGCATATCGCACACTGGGGAACGTATGTTACCACCCCCAAGGTCAGCGATAAGTCGGCGACGATTAGCGTCCGCTCGACCGTCGAAAATCATCTTGATGCCAAATCGAAGGCCAGCGTTGAAGTTGTGCTGCTCGGCCCCAATGGTCAGTTGGTGGCGAGGGGCAAAAAGAGTATTACCGTGCCGGCCGGCGGCTCAGGTGAGCTGGACCAGTCGTTCGTAGTCAAGAACCCCACGCGATGGGACATTGCCAGCCCGAAACTTTATACCGCGCAAACAACCGTCCGCACAGGCGATAAAATAACGGATACGGACAAAACCACCTTCGGCATCCGCTCGTTTGAATTTACAGCCAACGACGGATTTCATCTCAACGGCCGACGGGTCCAGCTCTACGGCGTTTGTCTGCACCACGACCAGGGGGCCCTCGGCGCGGCATTCTATACCCGCGCAATGGAGCGGCAGTTGGAGATTATGCGGGATATGGGCGTAAATGCCATCCGCACCAGTCATAATCCGCCGGCCCCGGAGCTGCTCGAATTGTGTGACAAAATGGGTTTCGTCGTCTGGGATGAGTGCTTTGACAAGTGGGACGGCACCGCCGACAGATTTGACCCCTGTGCGATGCCTCTCGAAAAGTACGGTGAAAAACAAATCCGCAACTTCGTTATGCGTGACCGTAATCACCCGTCCGTGGTCGTTTGGTCCATCGGCAACGAGATTGGCCCCCAGCCCGGGGACAAAGAAGGTATGTCGGCCGAACGGGTAAAGTTTATGAGTGATTTTGTCCGCAAATATGACCCGACGCGCCCCGTGGGGATGGCCTGTCATATTCCATCGCTCGCCAGGGGTTCAATTTTTGATTCACTGGACCTAACGGGGTGGAACTATCAGCGAAGATACGCCCAGTTCAGAAAGCGCTACCCCGACAAGCCCATAATTTACAGCGAGTCGGCCTCGGCGTTCGGCACACGCGGCTTTTATGAATTACCGCCCGTTCAGTCCAAGACGAAGTATTCCAGGCAGGTGCAGATTTCTTCTTATGGCCGCAACTCTGCGGACTGGTCCGACATCCCCGACGTCGAGTTTAACCTGATGGAAAAGGACAAATACGTGGCCGGCGAATTCGTCTGGACCGGCTTTGATTATCTCGGCGAGCCCACGCCTTACAGCAAGCAGGCGAGAAGCTCATACTTTGGCATCGTTGACCTTGCCGGCATTCCAAAAGACAGTTTCTATCTTTACCGCAGTCACTGGGCGCCTGAAAAGACCACCGTTCACATCCTGCCTCACTGGAACTGGCCCGACCGAATCGGGCAGAACGTCCCGGTTTATGTTTACACCAACGGCGATTCAGCCGAGCTTTTCCTCAACGGCAAATCGCTCGGCCGGAAGACAAAGGCAAAAACCATTTCCGGCCCGATATACTATGGCGTTCTGGATAAATATCGGCTTTGCTTTAATGACGTCAACTATGAGCCGGGTGAGCTGAAGGCGGTCGCCTACAAAGACGGAAAAGAGATAGGCCAGGCCATTATGCGCACCGCCGATAAACCGGCGGCCATTCGCCTGACGCCCGACAGGAAGAAGCTCCTGGCCACCGGCGACGACCTGAGCTACATACTCGTTGAGGCCATCGACGCCAACGGCACACTTTGCCCATTAGCGGATAACCTGATTCGCTTCAAAGTTGACGGCCCCGCGGAAATCGCCGGTATTGACAACGGCAACCCGATGTCGTTTGAACCGTTTGGGGACGACGTCCACAAACTGTTTTTCGGCAAGGCAATGCTGATTGTGCGGGCCAAAGAAGGGCCCGCCCCTTCGACAAGCTCAGGGCAGGGTGGCAGTAGCCGCGTAACCGCCGAAAGCGATGGCCTGACCCCAGCCGAAGTTATTGTGGAAACGCTGTGCGATTGTCCTAGGATGGAGCCGCGCGGAACCGTGAAAATTCGGGATTAGTTGGCAATTCCTCCTGAGACAGGAATTGCTTCTGCGTTGACGGCTGTCGCGCAATCTCAATTCGGCTCAACGATTGCTTTTAGCGTTTTTATTCCGTCATTGCGGGTCATTACAATTTCTCAAATAAGGAGCAATACCGCCATTTCGAATCGTTTATTCTTCCTCCAGCCATCCGTAAGAAAGAATAATCGCCAAATCTTCGAGGTCGACTTCGCCGTTGAAATTAACGTCATATTTTTGGCAATCATCAGGCGGCTCAATTTGTTTTCTCCAGCAGTTCCCTAACCCGCCAAAACATCCAAAGCCAAAGCCGGGGGCGCAGCCGGGCAGCTCCGCCACCATGACAATTCCGCCCACGCCCCCGTGCCATACAGGGTAGTCCCACAGGCAAAGGCAGTTTTGGTTCTCGTTTGGTATGCTTTGAATGTATATCCATCCTTCATTAAGCGACGCCACCCCTCCTCTAAAATATATAGCTTGTGGCTGGTCGGGCGGTGGAGGCGGCGACGCTGCCATGATATACAGTGCATAATCCGGATTGTAGTTTTTTACCGCCGTTATCACAATACCTGTCGCAGTGCCACAATAGTCCCAATGTGGGTATTGCCAGCACTCTGTCGATGTTACGTCCTGGTCGCTGTATGACCAGGACATTTTGTCTTCGCTCAACGTTAGTATATACATCCCACCGCCGAAATTACCGCTGACGATACAAGTAGCTTCTGGCCAACCAGTAAGGGGGCAGGATGAATAGGCGGAAACGCCTCCAAAATAAACGACCAGGTGATGGGCCGGTTCGTATGCAATGGCTTGGGCCGCCAACAAGCACACAATCAAAAACAGCTTTTTCATTTTTGCCTCCTTCATCTCATTTTGATTTGGGTTGGTATGGGTTGACGTTCTTTCTTAGACCGCCGAGGTGTTCGGCGGTTACAATTCGGAGAAGATACAAAAGCGGGCAATATGGGTTTAAGAACCCCTTTTGGCCCCAAACTTGATGGGGCCTGAGCTATCCATTGTGATTTGGGTGTGTGCATATTATTATTCGAGCCCTAATTTCCTTAGTTTTCTCTGATTATTACTCTTACAAGGTTTGATAGATACAGAGTGTCTTATACTTTGTCAAGAAAAAAAGGAATTGACCGATAAAAAAAATCGAACGGCCTTTTGAAACTGTTTTTCAAAAAGCCGGGTATGACCTTATCCACGCCGGCCACTGGTCCGTCGTCATCCCGCCCGCCACTGTGCGTGGCCCGGCCGTATTGAACGCGCGGGACCACTTCAACGTCCACAACTCCTTTAGCCCGACCTTCCGCACGCTGAAATCCAAAAAGCAGCAGTTCGTATTTCTCCTGTGCCGGTCGATGCAGAATCTTATCATTTCGCCATTGGCCCCTGATGATGCATCATACCAGGCAGCCATCTGATTGGAGGCCGCCGTGTCGTCCTCCAATGGCCATCCGTCGTACCTGATTGCATCCAGAAACACTGGTATATTATTTGTCGGGCCCCTGACATTTGGTCCCTTCCAGCTATTTTTGTCATACTCCGCTCTGTTTGCGCTCAGGCAGTAACCGTTTATGCCGTAACTGCCTGCTACGCCATCTTCGCCATAAGGAGGCAACTGTGCTGTTACTAACAAATTATACATAGTACTGCCCGGTTCGCTGGTATCAATACCCCAGGCGCCAAAAATAACGTTTTCACCTACCTCGATGCCTTGTTCGTTGTACCTCGGTTTCGTGGCCGTAGGACAGAACCATATCTTGTTGTTCTTCCAGCTCTGAGTACGTTTATCAAGCTGAGCTAACCACCAGTATCCTAAATAACTTGGCTCAGTAGAACCCGACCAGAATTTGCCGTTGTTTTCTTCCGCATAAAGCGAAGCAATGAGACCCCATTGTTTAAGGTTTGCCCGACAGGCAGTAGCACGTGCCTGTTCCCTTGCAGCATTCAAGCTCGGCAGCAATACCGCCATCAATAGCGCAATGATGGCGATTACCACCAGCAATTCTATCAGTGTGAATCCTCCTTCCACCCTCCGCAGCGGCAACGGATTGGCCGCTGCTGCGGAGGACGGGTCGCTAAAGCTTCCGACTTCGTCCCGATATACTACATCGGGCCTTCGCCGGACCCCCGCCAAAGGAATGCGAGGGCAGGCAAGTAGGAGGACAGGCCCGCCGCGTTTACTCATAATAGCCCTGTCATTTTTATACGAGTGTATCCTTTATATTGTAACAGGCACGTTGGGAAAAAAACCACCATTTTATGCTTAACATCCACCATTTTTGGCGCGAGATATGCCCTCTGCCAACATCTTTTCTGGTCGGCTCAAAAAGGGAACTACTGTTGAAGTATCCCGCCAAATTGATTATGGTTATTGTGCGTTTTCTCCGGCTATGAGTATGTATTGGAAAGGTTAAAGATGAGAATGCAAAGATGTTTCCTCGTAACTGTCCCGGCTCTTTTTTTCCTGGGAGTTCTTACAGACGTCCTGGCGGGGTATCCCTTCGAGGACCCAAATCTGCCGATTGAGCAAAGGGTTGACAATATCGTCTCCCTGATGACGCTGGATGAAAAAATACGCTGCTTAGGCACCGACCCGAACGTGCCACGCTTAGGAATCAGGGGTTCTCGTCACATCGAGGGCCTTCACGGCGTGGCAATGGGGGGCCCCGGCGACTGGGGCAGGAAGAGACCTGTCCCGACAACGCAATTTCCCCAGGCAATCGGAATGGCGGAGACCTGGGACACCGACGTAATAAAGCAGGCAGGTGCCGTCGAGGGCTATGAGGCACGATACCTCTTCCAGAGCGACAAATACCACAGGGGCGGCCTTGTCGTAAGGGCCCCTAATGCCGACATCGGCAGAGACCCTCGCTGGGGCAGGACCGAAGAATGTTACGGCGAAGACCCTTATTTCAACGGGACTCTTGCCGTCGCTTTTATCAAGGGGCTGCAGGGCGACCATCCGAGATACTGGCAGACCGCAGCGCTGCTCAAACATTTCTTGGCCAACAGCAATGAAAACGGCCGAGGCCACACGTCCTCCAATTTTGACGAGCGTCTCCTGAGGGAATACTATTCGGTTGCCTTCCGAATGGGTATTGTCGAAGGCGGCGCCAGGGCTTATATGGCCGCATACAACGCCTATAACGGCATACCCTGCACCGTTCAGCCAATCTTAAAAAACATCACAATCAACGAATGGGGACAGGACGGCATCATCTGCACCGACGCGGGCGGCCTGCGGCTAATGGTCTCCGACCATAAGTATTATTCCGACATTAACGTCGCCGCCGCCGCAGCCGTCAAGGCAGGAATCAGCCAGTTCTTAGACAGATTCAGCGACCCCGTCCATAACGCCGTGAAAAATAATCTGCTGACCGAAGCCGACATAGACAAGGTCATCAAAGGAAATTTCAGAGTAATGATTCGGCTGGGATTACTTGACCCGCCTGCGGACAATCCTTATGCCAACATAGGCAAAACCGAAACCGAGGCCCCCTGGCTTTGGGACAAGCACAAGGCCCTTGCCCGGTTAGTCACGCAAAAATCAATCGTCCTGCTCAAGAACAAAAATAACCTGCTGCCTCTGGACAAAGACAAACTCAAATCCATCGCCGTCGTTGGCCCGCGAGCCGACGAAGTCCTTCTGGACTGGTACAGCGGCACGCCTCCCTACACGGTCAGTCCCCTTGACGGGATAAAGAGGAAGGTTGCAGGCCGCGTCACGGTAAATTATGCCGCGGATGCCAACGAGACGGCGATGAAGATGATTCGGTCCGCGGACGTCGCCATTGTCTGCGTCGGAAATCATACAACCTGCGACGCTAATTTTGGAAAGTGCCCCAACCCTGAAGAAGGCAAGGAAGCAGTCGACCGAAAATACATCACGCTCAAACAGGAAGAGCTGATAAAAAAGATATACCGTGCCAATCCAAATACCATTGTCGTCCTCATCTGCAATTTTCCTTACGCGATTACCTGGACCCAGGATAATGTCCCCGCCATTGTCCATATTACCCATAACAGTCAGGAGCTTGGCAATGCTCTCGCCGACGTTCTATTTGGCGATTACAATCCCGCCGGCCGGCTTGTCCAGACCTGGCCCCGCGCCCTCAATCAGTTGCCCCCGATGATGGATTATGACATCCGCAAAGGCAGAACCTATATGTATTTCAAGGGTGAGCCGCTTTATCCGTTTGGTTATGGCCTGAGCTACACAACCTTCAAATACTCAAACCTGCGCACAACGTCTGACGGTATTCCTGAGAACGGCCAGATTACCGTAAGCGTGGATGTTCAAAATGCCGGCTCTCGCGCCGGCGACGAAGTTGTCCAGATGTACGTCCAGCATCTCGACTCCAAAGTCCAAAGGCCCATTAAGGAGTTGAAGGGGTTTAAGCGAGTTACTTTGCAGCCAAACGAAACCCAAACCGTCCAAATACCCTTAAAGGCCGATTTGCTTGCTTATTGGAATGCCGATATGCACAAGTTTGTCGTCGAAAATGATAAAATAAAAATAATGCTCGGCGGCTCTTCCGCTGATATCAAACTCGGAAAAACCGTAGATGTAGTCCAGGCGGATGTGCCAAACCGGCAGCCGCGGTAAATTGCGAGAGGAAACACAATGAAAACGGTGAATCGAAGAATCGTTGACGTGATAATGTTCCAGGTTTTGATTGCATACATACTGGCTTTTTGCTCGGCGTCTGTTCTCGCCGCTGTGCCGATGCCTGCGACAGCCGCTGATAACTGGGTGTCTCTGGCCGGCCAATGCCAATGGCGATTCGCACTCGACCCGGGCAATGTTGGCGTAAAAGAAGAATGGTTCCAAAAAACTCTCGACGACACCATTCAACTGCCCGGCACCACCGACGAAAACTGCAAAGGCACGCTCAACAACGCCCGCGAAAAAGAGCACCTGACCCGCCTTTATCCATTCGTCGGTTCCGCCTGGTATCAGCAGGATATCCTCGTTCCGCCTGAATGGTCACACAAACGCGTCGTGCTTTTCCTCGAACGCACCAAAAACAGTTGGCTCTGGGTGGACGGAAATGACCTCGGTTCACAGAATTCGCTTGTGGCTCCCCACGTCTATACGCTCGGCACTCTCTCGCCCGGCTGTCATCAGTTGACCCTGCGAATCAACAACTCGGAATATCCTCCCATCGGCGACCCTCACCAAATCAGCGACCAGACGCAGACCAACTGGAACGGCGTAATCGGGAAAATTGGACTGCTCATAACCGACCCCGTCTATATCGAGGATGTCCAGCTTTATCCCGACTGCCCGGCGCGCAAGGTCCGCGTCCGTGTCGAGGTCGGCAATACGACCGGCCTGCCGGCTAATGGCACGCTGACCATAAGCGCCGCCGGCGAAAATGGAAAACCGCAGGGCAAGCCGGTCTCGCTTCCTTTT
>Ga0315284_10005081_pt1 | contig 18699 bp, 16 predicted proteins | sample YL17G09_16_MG_FD_203696 | JGI IMG/M metagenome (GOLD analysis project Ga0315284, IMG submission 203696) | Sediment microbial communities from Yellowstone Lake, YNP, Wyoming, USA - YL17G09_16 | ecosystem: Environmental > Aquatic > Freshwater > Lake > Sediment | place: USA: Wyoming | collected... | reverse complement strand
CCAAAAAGTTAAAGAGTGCCCGAGCATTGGCTAGGGCGATTAGACAAGTCCTTCTTTTTTCAGGACGTTTTATTCAACACCGAGTCTGTTTCATGAGACAGATTCTATTCTAGGCGAGAACACACGTCAGCAAAACGATGGCCATGAACCAACCGATTGCGAACGCAAACCCGGCGAAGACAGACTCGGCAAAAAACGCGATCGGACGAATGGCTTGTGACATGGAAGACTCCTATTTTAGTAATCAAATCGTACGGTTCACAGCCACGCTGGATGTGAAAAAAATTTCATTCGAGTCGATCGGCGATCACGACAACTCATCGCCTATCGGCAGTCGCACTTGGATTTCTCATTCAAGAGACCATTTTTTGAGCTCAACACAGAGAGTTAGTCGACCTGTTCTCCATCAGGGAATCGGTTTTGAAGATTGCCGACAAATTCCTTAATCTGAATAACACCTTCACGGTGGGCTCCTGGGAACCGTCGACTTAACCACCGTTCCATCGGCTGAAACGTTCGTGGCCAGAGTGTGACACCACCGGCGATCAGCAAGGGGAATCCAACCGGACCCGGGAGCAACATTCCGGCAATCCCCGACATGACGAGGAGTGTTCCTATTTCTGGCGGGAGTTGTTGGAGCATTTCGATGTTTTTTTCGCCGTTCATGTCTGCCGTCTCAGTGGTAGGAGACGCCGTTTCCGCGGGAGTCTCGGGACTCGACGATTCCAGAGGACTACCGTAGGCTAACGAATCGGAAGCAACCCCCAGAGATGACGGCGTTCCCTTCGCTGGCGTTGGCGATTGTTCGATCTGTTTTTTTTGAGTCACGAATTCGTTCTCCACATCAAACCACATACCGTACGGTCTTAAGTTGTCCCCGTGGTTCTTGCCAAGGAAAGAGTCGAAACCTGATCTTGCGTGGCGTGCCGTGATCGACCACTGAGGCTGTGGCGGCCGTATTTCCTTAACGGCGATGGCGTGTACAACGTGTTGTCATCTGCCTCAGGGTTGACCGCGAGCCCCTCACGGAGCATCGCGGGTGCATCGTTCTGCAGGTCGACATCGGCTGTGACATCGGTCCACGGGAAGGGTTTTTCGTGTTGAACGCGCGATGACAACAGCCGTCCCGCGCGTCGGAAATGTCGCTCATACAATGCCCCAGCGGCCAACATCCCTAGGTTTGTCAGAACCACAACGTGGAGGCTTGTCAGTCCAACAATAAATGCTCCGGAAATCGCTAGCGCATTGCAGGTGACGACCGCCGTCCAGGCCTGTTGGGCGGGACGACGCGATGCGTGACAGATCTGCCACAAGTCCTCGACCGGTTGAGCTTCCGCATGCAGGGCAACAATGTCTGCGGTCTGCTCTCCAAGACAATGCTCGGGTGTTGACGAAATTCGGACGACGTCATCATCGCTCAGTTGGCTCAGCAAACGTCCGCAACCGACTACCGCCACTCGTCGATTGAACGCGCGCAGTTTGCGCACGTAAACCAAGCAGGCCGCTTCATCTCCGTCGATATCGTAAATGTCAAGGCTTCGTGAATGCAGTGAGACCGTCCGGTTTCGAATCGGTCGGGCGGCCACTTTCGGATTGTGGTCACCGTCTGAGGGAACCCGGACCACGTGTTTCGCCGTGGCGGGTTCTTCGACCTGAGTGATCACGACGACTTCGATGTTTTCAAGTTCATCGAGCGTCGCGGTATTTTTGACCAACCAGCCCCTGTCCAATAACTGACTGACACTGCTTAACGTTCCAAATCGCTCGGATATCGAAGGCCCCGTCGAAAAGTCGGGGCGCAGGACGGCGGCCAGCGTCGTGAGATCACCCACCAATAAGGCGGCGGTGCCGGTCGCGAAAGTCCACGGAACGAATCGCGACGCTCTGGACTGGCTGCGTGATGTCGGCCCACCGGTTCCGGGCAATTCTGCAATTGACGACACCAGTGTATGGCGAACTTTAGAAAGGCGCGTTTCCTTTTCTACAGCAGTGATGCGGACTTTTAAACGTCCCTGCAGTAGACGACATCCGGCAAACACGACCGCTCCGGTCCTCCGCCGTGAAATTCCCTCGACTCCACGAACACAACGTTCATCGAGTTCGCCCTCCCCATCGACCACGATCCCGTCGCATGGCAGGAGAGTTCCGGGCTCAATCGTGACGACGGTTCCCACCCAAGAATGTGGCTGGCTTTCTTCCGTCAAAACATGATGCTGCTGGCGGTCGGGGAGCGTCAGCGGCTGATGAGAGTTTCTGCTGAGTTGATCCACCACTTGACGCAGGCGGCGGCTTGACCAACCATGCCAGCCCGTAATCGACGCCTGCATGATCGCTGCCGCGAGAAACTGACCGCTGATCAGTGTTGTTCCCATAATCACGGTGTACAGTGAAGAGACTCGCCAATGCCCTGTGCAAAGTTCGGTCAGTCCGCGACTGAGTGTCGGTAAATTGCAGCCCACCAGTGCGATTGCGGTGACCGGCGCCAGGCCGGGAACAAGGAACTCTGAAGCGACAGCGAGGCCAAGGCAGGTGCCGCTGGAAATCCAGCGACTGACAGGCGGCCCCGCCAGCAGATGGACCTTGTCGTACGGCAGACTGACGATTTGTTCCAACGCCGCCAACAATTGGCTGGGCCCGTTTGTCGTGTGCTTAAAGACGACAACGACAGAGCCGGTGGCCGCGGATGCGGACACCGTCTGAACGCCGGGAATCAATGCGAGTGAAGATTCGATGCGATGCGCTAAGTCCGGACTTTGTCGCACGAGTGGATGACGAAGTCGCACCCGTCCTGGCAGCGCGTGAACGATTGTTCCCGCCGTGATACCCTCCGCCGTGTTGTGGAGACGCAGAACCCGGCACGAAGAATACGCATCGCTGACTGTTTGGTGGAAGGATGTCGTATGACGCAACCCCCCGGCAATCGCCCTGAGGGCCTGCGAAGCAGTCGACGATTGAAACGGATTGAACGCAACCCCCTGCTTCAGTTGAATCGTGGCGGTTTCACGAGCCCGATTGACGACAACCGAGTCGACACAGTCTGTCGCCAGCAATCGCCCGACGATTTCCCGAGTTGCCGCCCACGGTTGTGCTTGTCCCAGCGTGGGGGAACGCAGCACCATTGTGCCGGCTTCGCGATCAACGAAAAGGTTAGTTGTTGGGGACATCACACCGGATCCACACGCCGCCCTCACATGTTGTCTTCGTAGCTCTGGGCTTCGCAAAAATAATCACAGACGACAAAATTTCGAACGCGCTCTGCTACACACCGCAGCAAGATCAACGTCAAACGATTCGCGGAGTTTCAGGCAGGAGCAACGCCAGCGGAGTACAAATTTAACTGACCAGAATCGACCAGTCTAAAAAGATATTGAGTTTCAAAGGTGTGTTGAGTGTCAACAATGCCCACCATTTGTCGCAGGCGACGTTTGTTCTGCCGAACCTTGACCGCCACGTAAGTTAGGCTCATGGCGGCGGCTATCCCCAAGGCGAGTGTGCTCACGGATTCATGCATGGCGGTTCAATCCTCTTAAAAAAATGTTTGTCAGTTGATCTCTGGACGACCCATAAGCGGATCCTGCTTTTACAACACCAACTCCAGTCAACGAAATTACACCGGCGCAAACTCGAGATGATGATTATGAGCCCCGCTCATGAGTTCGATGGTCCCCTGAATTGTCTGCCTGTGGGCAGACTGTTTGACCATCGTGGCCATTTGGGTGGAGTTTGCTGCCATCGACAATTGGACTGCCCATTTCAACATCGAAATCGCGGCATCGGGATTCTGCAAGTGACCGAGGCACATGCGAAATCCGAACCCGCCGGGGTTTTTCTGCTCGCAGGACTCTCGATCGAGAACAATCAAAATCGGGTCGGCTCCCACCAATGCTGGATGCAGTCTGATGAATTCGAGCGACTGTTGTTGATTCATTATGTGAAAGCGTTGGCCGTGCAAGTATTGGGCAAATACGGGTAGGTTCTCACGTAAGGCGGAGCCGACTTTATTGTTCCATCCCGAATCGACGAAAAACAGATCCAGAACTCGGCGGTCAGTCCCAGGTATCGTGGTTTTATTGAGTGGAGTTGACGCAGCGGTGGAGGGGGTTGCCGGTGATGATGAGGCGGGGGGTGGTTCAGTTGCCGACGGCGACTGCGGTGTGTTGTTTTGCATCGACGACGTTGTCGATGCCTCGGCGTTGACAAGCTTCGCAGAATCCAGCCGCTCACTCGGTGGACGTCGTTTGGCGGATGGAGGGATTTTGTCGGTCAAGATTAGTTCCTACGCGATGTCTTAGGATGGCTGCAAAAGGGTTTGTGGTTTGTGGGCGGCGGCGAGGGATTCTGCGACAGTCACCGCCATCTCCTGTTGAGCTTGCTTCAAGGCCTGCTCATCCGCGATTCGTTTCAACGGCATCATACCGTTGGCGAGGGCCGCCATGGCGGCCACGTTGTTGGTGAGAACAGAGGCCATGATTCCGAATCCCATCGTGAACGCCCCGGCGATACACAAAGCATTGGGGGCCAGGATCAGATACCAACTTTTCTGCACGTTCTTGTCCAAGGCGCGGGCGATGTCTCGAAGTTCACAGAGACGATGCAGGCTTTCCTCCATGAACACGATCTGTGCGGTATCGGTCGCAATCGACGACGCCCCACGCAGTGAGATCGACACATTGGCCTTCTTGAGCGCGATGGAATCATTGATCCCGTCACCGACAAAGCAAACCTTCTTTCCTTGTTTTTGCAGGCGTTCGACGTACTCGGCCTTATCGCCGGGCAACACGCCGGCAAAATATTCGTCCATTCCAAGACTTTCGGCCAGCTTCTTGGTCGGACCTTCATGGTCGCCGGAAATGATCGCCAAGTGTTTGATTCCTCGGTCTCGCAGTCCCTTGATGATGCTGAGGACTTCTGGGCGTTGAGAAGCGCGCAGCTCGATGACACCGGCAAACTCACCGTCTAACGCCGCCATCACCAGCGTGTGGCCTTCCCGATGCGCTAACTCGACAACCTCAAGCACCGCCTCGGGGATCTCGATTTCTTCCATTTTGATGTATCGCATGCTGCCGACCATGACCTTGTGGCCGTCAATCACCGCTTCCAATCCATATCCGACTTGGTACTTGGAATCGTCGATGGGGAGCAATGGCAGGCCCGTCTGTTCAAACTCCATCACAATCGATTTGGCAATTGGGTGTGAGAACCGCTGTTCGGCGGAGGCCACCAACTGCAGCAATCGGTTACGTTGGTGACCGTTGAACGGCACGACCTGCCCGACCTCGGGGCGTTCGCGGGTGAGCGTCCCCGTTTTGTCGAACAGAACCGTATCAACTTCGTTCATCAACTCCAACGCGCGGCCGTCTTTGACGAGGATTCCCTTATGGGCACAGAGCGCCAGTGAGGTCAACATACCGAGTGGTGCCGCCATGCGAATGCCTGTCCCGAAGTCACTATTCAAGATCGCCACAGCACCTTGTGGGCCGAGTGTTGCGAGTCCAGCGGCTGCGATGGCGAGTGTGGGGATCACGGCCTTGTCGGCCATTCGTTCCCCTTTGTGTTGGCTGGTCAATTTGTAGCCTGCCGAGTCGTTCAGGATCTGAGCAATCTTGGCCGAAGCGGTGTCGGATCCGGCGGTCTCGACCTCGACATACATTTTTCCGGCAACCATTAACGTTGATGCGAACACGTTGTCGCCAGGCGATTTTTCGGAGGGGGTCGACTCGCCGGTCAGGGCGTGCTGATCGATCATCGCCATCCCTTCTTTGACAATTCCATCGACGGGAACGGCATCTCCGGTATGGACGACGATAATGTCGCCCTGTTTGAGTTCCTCCATCGGTGTCTCAATCTCTTCGCCGTCGCGATAGAGCCGCACAAATTGGGCTTGTTTGCCGAAGGCCTGAACCAATAATCGTTTGGAGTCGTCCTGAGTCTTCTTGACGAGCATTCGACCGAAGCTCAGACACAAGCACATCATCGAACCGGCAAAGATCTGTCCTGTCGCGAGGCATCCGGCGACGACGATGGCATCGAGGACATCGACACCCAGACGACGCTCGTGAACGAGGACGTGATAGGCTTCTTTGAAAGTCGTGACCGAGGTGTAGCCGAAGAGTAATCCCGCTGCAGGCAGGAGTTGTGGGGCCGCAAACTGCGCCACGGCCGCAAACGGAACCGAGGTCAGCGACAGTGGGAAGTCGAGATCCGGCGGATCGAGTTGCGTCGGGATCTCGGCCCGCGACATGGCTCGATCAAGAATTAGGAGTACCTGATCTCTGCGAAGCTCTCGTTTGTTGTAGGTGATCAGCAGAGTGCCGGTCGAAGGGCGGGCTTTATAATTGTCAACCCCCAAGACGCTCATCAGTTCCCGCTCAATTCCTTGGCAGACGTCTTTGCGTCGATACATCCCCGGGTGCTTCAATCGCAAGCGGCCGGGCACTTCGTGAACGACTTCCCAAGCGGTCGCGTGTGTTCCGTTCCGGGCAATACGTGTCACCCCCTTGCGGTCGGGGAGCAGGAGAGTGTCTAACAGGCAAATCGGGATACGATTGGCAACGGATTTCGCCGGTTGCGGAGCGAGATGTCCGTTATCACTCTCCTGATGCTCCGGTGCAACCGCTGCAGTTTCATAGGATTGAGAGTTAAAATCGGCCGGTGCCAAGGACGCACGTTTGCCAAGTCGGCGACTCTTGCCGCCCCTCGAACGCGTTTCAACGCCGACAGGCGTCAGGTGCTTTGACAAACGCGGGATTCGATGCAGCCTGGTCTGGGTTTGCATCGAAGTGTTCGCAAACGGTTGGACAGTCACGTTGGCAGGGAGCCCCGCCATGCCCCTCAAACGCTGCACAACGGCCAGCAGGAACCGGGAGGAGGAGGATTGGCTGTGCCGAATTTCGGCAACCGCCTTGCGTCCCGAGACTCCGCCACCATGAATCGCAATTTGTGCCGATGGATCGGCATCGAGCAGGCAGCTCAAAAATGCCTTCGTATAAGGGTGATTCAAGTCCGCGAAAAGGGTAGAACTTTGAATGCGTAGGGAACCCGCCACCGATGGAAGTAAGACGCAATCCAACATGAAGCTACATCTCCGAAGTCTTGCGAGGGTGATACCTGTTTAATCCGGTGGATCGCTCCACACGAAATTTGAAAAACGAGGATACATCCGTGCATCTACGACAACGGGGGTCATGCGGGACACTGAGTGAGTTTGATTGCGACGCGAACGTGAATGCTCACTCCAGCACGTCTCAAAACGTCTCCCAGGGAAAGGCGGCGTAATCGATCAGAGTCAATAACAAAGGTCAAATTTAGCGTAAGCGTCAAGCGAAGGTGGTCACGAACGAGATCGTTCAAGCAGGCGCGAGAGCATCTGTTCCTTCGGCGATAATCTCAGAAAAATCGGTCGACTTGTCCCGCGACTGTTGGCGAGCAAGCCGATTCGCCTTGGAAATTTCCATCATTTCATCGACCGACTGATTTGCCGATGCACCACCCTCGACTAAGCCTTCCACGAAACTGTTGTTCTTCGGAATGTAGTGACAGGCGAGGAAAATCGGGAAACAGAGACCGTACGACAGCGTGTAGCAGGTGGTGTAAGCCATCTTACTCGCGAAGCTGGCGGTGGAATGGCCACTTTTTCGGGCTTGGCAGCCAGCACCAGACTCCCCCGTGTTGGATTCCATGTTTGAAGCGGCCGATTCCAATGTGTCTGCCACGTCGGAAAGGAATACAGTAGTTTCAGGTGATACCGCTTTAACCATCTTAGAAAGTCCTTGTGTGAAATAAGCTCAGTTCGATGCACGAAAGCGTGCTTGCGATGTCGACTGTTTGTTTATGAACAAACTCAAACCCAATCCTAATCAGGCGTTTCACTCGATAAAGCTACAGGAACCGAACGGTCAGTACATAGTGAAATAACGAATTGTTCTTAATTTATCACAAAATGATTAAAACCACTGGGGTTATTATGGTGCGGCAGTGGTCGATGCTGTACAAAAATCACGCGATTTTCGTGTCAAGCCTAGTTCTGGTCGACCGAAATCACTCGCCGTTTTTAATTGACTAGGTCGTTTTGGTAGAAGACTGAGTACCGGTTTTCTTCAGGCAACGATCAGGACGGACAACGACAGTTGTATCGATCATCGGAGTTCGGTATCACCAGACAGCGTGTGCGGAGTTTCATTCTGCAAGACGTGATGAGTCCCTCTCTTGATTCAACCGATCGGATGATACTATCGCAGCAAGTCTTCCAAGCGCTGAATCGGCGGCCGCTTCTCTCATGAGAGATGACCTTGGACCATATCATTCCGAGTGTTTCGAGGGGGCCCTTCCGAACATCACACTTCGGCTACGGGGAGTTTCACGACTGATTCTGCTGACATGGATTCCGCTTCTTTTGCTGTCGATCCTTTCAGGCCATGCGTTTGCGGGTTTGGTGGATGTTCCGCTGTTGCATGATCCGGCTGTTTTCGGTCGGTACCTGTTTGTGTTGCCTCTGTTGCAACAGGGCGAATCCATGGTCATCATTTTCCTAACGATTCAAATTCGGCATTTCATCGAATCCGGCATCGTACCGGAAGCCGAGCGATCACGTTTTGAATCTTTGAGAAGCAATCTCCTGCGTCCACGAGCATCTGCCTTGAATACGGTCGTGGTCGTGGCTCTGTCCTACTTTATTTCGTGGGCTCTGAGCGTGGCGGGATTGGGTTCGCCCCATTCGACATGGGAGCTTCAACATTCGACGATCACGCCCGCCGGTTGGTGGTACATCCTTGTGAGCAAGCCGATTTTCTTCTTTTTTCTAATACGTGGAGTCTGGATTTTTGTTCTTTGGTCTTATTTTTTGTTTCGTGTTTCAAGTCTCGATCTGCAACTGACACCGATCCACCCCGATCGGGCGGGTGGTTTGGGGTTTCTTGGGTGGGGCCTCGCCAGTTTTTCAACCCTTCTGATGGCCGTCTCCGCGGTGTTCTCCTCAGGTTTTGCCTACGAGATTCTTCACCGGAGTCAATCGCTGAACAGCTTAAAGTACCACATGGCGGTCTTCATCGTCATCGCGATGGCGGTGCTTCACGCCCCGCTGCTGTCGTTTTCTGGTCGCTTGTCACGTCGTCGATTCCAAGGATTGTTCGACTACAGCACGCTGGTTCTGCGTTATGGCATCGAGTTCGATAAGAAATGGATTCAAACACCGACGATTGAGCATCGCACTCGCCGACTGAGAAGCCGAGATGTTCCATTGCTGGAGGACATTGGCACAGCCAGCGATCACGTCGATGATGCGAAATTACTGATTCACGATGCGAACATCATTAAACGCGATGAGGCGATTGCGGCGGCTTACAATCAGGTGAATAACATGCGATTGCTGCCATTCGATAAGCAGACATTTGTTCTGTTGGTTGTCGCGGTTCTGCTTCCCATGATCCCCCTGCTGGGCACGACGATCCCGCTGAAAGACATTATGATGAAGCTCGGGGAGTTGTTGTTTTAACTTGTAACAGGATGGCTCTGCGACATCCTTTCGCGTATTCAAGGACTGCATGATGGGCGTCTTCGAAGCATCCGTAGTTTTGCCGCGTTCTCGCAGGGAGGTATTCGAGTACCTTCTGCGCCCGGCCAACCTGATCAAAATGATTCCCCTGGAGCCTAACGACAATCTGACCGTGCATGTTCCAGAGGTCATACGTCTGGGTGGCCGTTTGGAGTTGAACGTGACGGTGATCGGAAATCATTTCCAATTCATGCACGAGATTACGGAGGTCACGGTCCCTGAGCGCATCGTCTTGCAACAAATCAAAGGGCCATTCAAATCATGGATTCAGGAGCAGCACTTTGCAGATACGGCCGAGGGGCATACGCGGATGACGAGTACCATCCGATTTGATCCGCCCGGCGGAATATTGGGGTTTGTGGTCACAGAAAAATTTGTGCTTTCGCAATTGGAAAAATGGATTGCAGACGGTTACAAACTTCTGCAAAAGGATTTGAGCACCGCTTCGTGCTGAGGTCAGGGCCATTGGAATCCACGTCGTTCTGAGCGGGCTCATGATTGCTGTAACGAATATGCGGATTGGTATGGCGTCCGATGATGCCTCATCGTTACCAACGGAAAAGTCGTCTCTGTCGAGGCGTCCGCGATGCGTTTTTTCTGCATCCGTTCCGTGATTGCAACATCGCACGCCCTCGTGATGTATGTTCGGAACGTCCGCTCTTCGGGAAGGCTCAGTGGATTGACCTCGGAGACCGCAGATTTCGACTGCCGTCCTGTCTGCAATGGAGTGGCGCCGAGTTCGAGTTTGAGATCTAGACAAGGGAATTTGAAAATGATGAGGCAGAGGGACTGGCTGTTGCTCGGTGGTGGAATTGCCGCAGGGATTGTGTTGGGCGCGTGTGTTCCAAAATTGCGACGTCACCTTGGCCCGGTTATCGCGGAAGCAGGGGCACGGGCGGGAGGGGTTTTTTCGACGTTAGCGGAAACCGTTGCATCCCAAATGGAACGTGTCGAAGACTACGCGGCAGAACGAAGAGCCGCGAGTTCCAGTGAAGGCTGAGTATCGTGACCGCTTGCCATTGCGGCGGGAGTTTCTCGGTCTCGGATCGGAGTTGGCATGGCGCAGAGTTTCGACCACCTGAAGAGGTGACAGTCTGCTTTCCATGCCCCGAGGTCTGTCTTGATCCGGTTTAGAGTTGTTCGAGTTAAAAACTGTCGCACGTTTTCAGATCTGGTAACACGGAGGTGTCTGGTGTCGTTGGGTCGCCCTCCGGACAGACGGCCGTTGCGATGGCTCATTCGCTTCGGCCGCATGCTTCGGCCTCAATCTGCCAAACGATTGACGTCTTTTTCTCGCCTCTTCCAGCGGCAACCACCTTGTTCTCACAGCAGGGGAAGGCATTGTCAGGGGATTGAGAACTGCGTGACGTTTGCTTTTACTCCCCTCCGATTCGCTCAGTGATCGGCTTCGGCGTTTGGCTGGCATCGCCATTTTCGGCTGGCCTAAGGCGGCTTTGCGTGACATCCGCAGTCCGAAGCGTGCGATTTTTTTCCTTCGTCATGAAAACGAAAAATGGAACACGATCTGTCAGCACCACGGGAGCGTTTTTCGCAATAGGACACTCTGAGCGTATTGCGGTTATCGATTTGTTGACTCCTCTTGAATCAGCAGACGCAATCAAACGAGGGTTGCCGATGGCACTTCGCAATTCACTGGTCTAGAATGTCCCAACGAAATCGAATTCCGCTTCCACTCTTATTTATCGAGCACGTTGCGACATATGAGTTCTGTACCGACCGAGTCTTACTCCCAGTCCCTCAGTTCACGGCGAATGCTCGATCGTTTGCGTGCGGTTGTGGGTGACGAGGGCATGCTTTGCAAGGCGGAGCAGCTTTTGGTTTATGAATGTGACGGTTTCGTCGTAGAAAAAAGAAGCCCCGACGTCGTGGTTTTTCCAGTTTCGACCGAGCAAGTCGTGGCCATTGTCAGACTGTGCCACGAATTCGACGTTCCGTTTGTCCCGCGCGGGGCAGGGACGAGCCTCGCGGGCGGCTGCCTTCCCGTGGGAGGGGGGGTGATGATCGCGCTCACACGCATGAAGCAGATCCTTGAGGTCAATTTTCGTGATCGCTATGCGATTGTTGAGCCAGGTTTGGTCAATGTGCATCTCACGAATCATCTCAAGGGGAGCGGATATCATTATGCTCCCGACCCTTCCAGCCAAGGGGCATGTACCATTGGCGGGAATTTCGCCACCAATTCCGGTGGGCCTCACACATTGAAATACGGCGTGACTGTGAATCATGTGCTGGGGGCTGAGGTTGTCATGCCTGATGGTAGTGTCGCGCGTTTGGGAGGTGCGACGGACGAGACTCCCGGCTACGATTTAACCGGCCTCTTCGTGGGCAATGAGGGGACATTGGGCATTTGCACGAAGGTGATCGTGCGTCTAACGCGAGACCCCGCGGCCTATCGCACGATGCTTGGTGTCTTCGAAACCGTTGCTGACGCGACCCGAGCGATCAGCGATATCATTGGAACGGGGATCGTCCCCGCAGCTTTGGAGATGATGGATCAAGGCATCGTCAGTGCCATCGAACAAGCGTTTCATTTTGGGTTTCCACTTGATGCCGGTGCCGTGCTGTTGATCGAGGTGGATGGTCTCGAAGTGGCCGTGGACGCAGAAGCACGAAAAATTATTGAGATCTGCACTCAAAGTGGTGCTCGCGAGGTGCGACAGGCGAACACGCAAAAAGAACGGTTGCTGCTCTGGAAATGCCGCAAGCAAGCCTTCGGCGCAATCGGCCGACTCAGTCCAAGTTATTGTACTCAGGATGGGGTCGTCCCACGGACCAAGCTGCCCGAAATATTGGAGTTTATTATCGCTTGTGGAGAACGGCATCAAGTGCGCATTGTCAACGTGTTCCACGCAGGTGACGGTAATATTCACCCAATCTTGTTGTTCGATGAACGCGATGCAGAACAGGTTCAGCGGGTTCTGGCTGCGAGCGACGAGATTCTCAGCAAATGCATCGAGCTTGGTGGTAGCGTGACCGGGGAACACGGAATTGGCGTAGAAAAAATCAGTTTCATGAACAAATTGTTTGCCCCTGAAGACCTCGCAGTGATGAAGTTGATCCGTGACTGTTTTAACCCAACAGGGCGTTGCAGTCCCGGAAAAATGCTCCCCACCTCGGCCGGTTGTGGAAACGAGTCTCTGCCGCGTGGCAAGCCCGGGCGGCGGGCCGCGATGTAAGGCGGCTTGTGAATGACTGAATGAACGTCGTCAAACCCGAGGAAGAGTTTGTGAAAATAGACCGAGGCCATGCGGCACGGGGCTCAATACTGAGATTGGATTAAAAGACCGATGAGCGTCGAATTCACACCCAGCACTCAAACAGAACTTGCTCGGTTCGTATCAGACAACGCCGTTGGCGAACGACGGACTCTCAGTCCGGTCGGCGGTCGCACAGCCCTCTATTATGGATGTTCCGCAGAGGAACCGGATACGGTCGTGTCACTGTCAGAACTGACGCGGATCATCGATTACCCGGCGCGTGACATGACCATCACGGTTGAATCGGGAATTCGCATTGACGCACTTCAAGCCACATTGGCAGCAGAAAGGCAACGACTGCCGATCGATATCGCCCAGGCAGGTCGTGCCACCCTAGGAGGCGCACTGGCCACAAATACCAGCGGACCCCGTCGGTTTGGGTACGGCACGTTTCGCGACTTTGTGATTGGGATTTCCGCGGTCGATGCAGAGGGACGCTTGTTCAAGGCGGGTGGACGGGTCGTGAAGAACGTGGCCGGCTACGACATTTGCAAGTTGCTTGTCGGCTCTCGTGGAACAATTGGCATTGTGTCACAGGTGACATTAAAACTCAGGCCGATGGTGGAAACGTCTTCGCTGCTGTGGCTCAGCTTGCCTCAATTCGATGACATTGAACGGTGTCTCGAACGCTTGCTGACTTCGGACGCGCGTCCTGTGGCCGTGGAAGTACTCAACCCCGCCTCTGCAAGACTCATCGTGGCCTCCTCACGCTGTGATCTGCCGTTCGAGAGTCCTGTCCTTTGCCTTGGATTAGAGGGTTCACCGAGTGAAGTGGATTGGCAAATTGTCACACTGATCCACGAATTAGCACCATTGGGCGTCAAGTCTGAGCAGCGAATATCGGAACCGGAGGCTTCGAGGATGTGGCAGGCGCTCACCGAATTTCAAACCTGTGCGGGCGATCCGCTGACGTTCCAAGCGAATATTCCGCCCTCTAGGTGCATGGCGTTCGCCGCACAGGCCACGAAGCTTCATGTAGCCGTGCAAGTCCATGCGGGAAACGGCATCGTGATTGGGCAACTTCCCGAAGAGGCAGCCACGATCGAACAAGCGAATTCGATCTTGGACGTCTTGCGAAACATGGCGAGATTCAATGCCGGTATTTCAGGCTCTGGAAATCTCGTCGTGCTGCATTGTGACTCCGAATGGAAGGCGCTGATGCCAATGTGTGGTGATCCGGAGCCCGCGTGGCCGCTGATGCGGCAACTGAAAAAGGCGTTTGATCCTCATGGGTTGCTCAATCCCGGCCGATTTGTTGACGGGGTCGAGGCTCGATAACAGCCACAGCCGATAGGATCGAACAGTTCTCCGTCCACTCGAACATTATTCCCACTGGCGAAAGTTTTCTGACACCAAGCGACAGGATCGCACCATGACTGATGCTACGACATCATCGATCAACTCACCGAATATCTCAGGCTCAGCGACTTCGGTCGCCGTGCGGGTGGGGAGCGGCATCGACTACGACAAATTTCTCGACTGCGTTCACTGCGGTCTGTGTACCGCATCGTGTCCCACGTACCTCGAAACCGGTGACGAAAACAACAGTCCGCGCGGTCGCATCTATTTAATGCGAGCCGTGACCGATGGACGACTCGAATTGACGGACACCGTTCGCGGTCATTTGGATCTCTGCCTCGATTGTCGTGCTTGTGAGACTGCCTGCCCCTCTGGAGTACAATACGGTCGACTCATTGAACCGTTTCGAATCGAGATGCAGCAGCAAGACACGGCGAGTGGGACCACGGAAGCGCGGGCGTATCAATCCAAATCCAAGGGCTGGTTTCAGACGTTGGTTTTATATGGGATGTTTCCCTATCCGAAGCGACTGCGATGGGCCTTGGCTCCCGCGAGGTTCATGCAGATCACGGGAATTGACCGTTTGGCCCAGCGCATCGGTCTCACAAAGTTGCTTCCGGAAAAGCTGCAGCGGATGCACCGGCTCCTCCCTCCGTTGCTGGCTCGCCAGCCGCAATTGCCTGAGATTCTTCCGGCCATCGGACCGAAGCGGGCTCGTGTGGCATTGTTTACCGGCTGTGTGGCCGATGCCATGTTTCATCACGTCAACTGGGCCACCGCGCGGGTTCTGCAACACAACGGGTGTGAGGTCGTTATCCCACGGACGCAGGTCTGTTGCGGAGCGATCCACTATCACAGCGGTGCCGGCAACCCCGCACTGCAGTTGGCGCGTTCAAACGTGTCCGCCTTGCTCGATGAAAACATTGACGCGGTCATCATCAATGTGGCGGGTTGTGGCTCGATGCTGAAAGACTACGGCCACATCGGAGGTGAATTGGCGAAAGATGATACGGCATTGCGACAGTCCTTAGAGCAGTTTGCAGAAAAGGTGAAGGATGTTTCTGAGTTTTTGGCGGCTCTCGGTCCGATTGCACCTCGAGGAGAAATTCCTTTAACCGCAACGTACCACGATGCTTGTCATCTGTGCCACGCCCAGAAGATTCGCGAGCAACCGCGTGACCTACTGGCCATGGTTCCTGGATTGAAGCTCGTGCCGTTGCCAGAGTCTGAAATTTGTTGCGGCGCAGCCGGAAGCTATAACCTCACCGAAGGCGACATGGCTGATCGATTGGCCGATCGTAAACTGAAAAACATTCTTTCCACGAGAGCGAACGCGGTCATCATGGGCAATGCGGGATGCTCGCTGCAAATTCAAGCCGCTCTGCGTCAGTCAGGACACTCGATCTGGGTTGCCCATCCGATGGAAATCCTTGATCTTAGCTACCGCGGCTTGCAGCCGCCGACGTCATGACTCCGGTGGATTGTCGAACAGGCATGGATTGAGAGCGTCGTAAACGCTGCAACCACTCGTATGGTTGCACGCGACGCAGAGTTTGGATGGATCTTCTCGTCGTTAGGAAGGCGGGTTTACCCGTTGGTTGAGAAGGATTGTTTCTTCTCTCGATTGACGGCGGCTCAGAGATCTTTGTGACTGACATTTTTAGCGAGACTATTTTCGATAATGCCTCTGCCACTCCCGACGATTCGCGCTGTCTGTTTTGATCTCGATGGGTTGATGTTCAATACAGAGCACATCTTTTACGAATCAGCAGGAGTGTTGCTCGAACGTCGTGGACTGTCCATGTCCCGCGAGGTGATGAACGCCATGCTGGGACGTCGACCCCTCGAATCGATGCAAGTCTTGATCGAGTATTGGGACCTTAAAGTGGGTCCCGTCGAATTACTTGCCGAATCCCAACTCATCTTTCAAACTTTGCTGGAAAGCAGGCTCGAGCCGATGCCAGGCCTGTTTGATCTATTGCACCTGATTGAGGCAAACGGACTGCCGAAAGGAGTCGCAACCTCATCACCTCGGGATCATTTAGCCGGGATTTTTGAGCGATTCGATTTGTCGCGTCGATTCCCACTGCAACTGACGGCAGAGAGCGTGACGCTCGGAAAGCCGCACCCTGAAATCTATCTCAAGGCTGCGGCGCATTGGGGCATTCCTGCGGCAGAGATGCTCATTTTAGAGGATACTCAAACGGGAACCTGCGCAGGTGCCGCAGCGGGTGCGTTCGTCATTTCCATCCCTCACGATCATACGGCCGATCATGATTTCTCGCAGGCCAGTTACGTTGCAACGAGCCTCAGCGATCCGTACATCAGGCAGCTGGTCACCTCGGGCACCGCGTCATAATGCGGACACTTCTGTCCTCCGCACGGAAAACGCCATCGATCGCGGAAGATTGGTGGCAACATTGTCCCTGCGGGCCGAGTGTTTGCCGCGTTGTTGCTGTCATGGTTTAGCGGTTGTTACTCAAACCAGGCAGGACAAACCATCCAACGGAGACTGCCCGCTCCGCGCCGGAAGCCGCAGTCGAATTCGATGCCGGCAACGGTTCCTGGTGAGAAAAGATGTTGGCCGCCACCAATCAACTCCCCAAGACAGTGGCTAACGTCCGGTTGATGAGCGATGCAGGCGATTCGGCTCATCCCCGAGTTTCCCAATCGCTGGAGGAGCCGGCCCGTATCAATCCCCGGAGCCAGCAGCGGCTCATTCATGACGATGACTTCCGAGCCGATTTCGGTCGCGATGGTCTCGGCCGTTTGCTGTGTCCGAACCAGAGGACTGTGCAAAATGAGTTCGGGAGCGCGCTCCCGCTTCAAGAGCCAGCGAGTCCATTGAGACACTTGAGAACGCCCCAATTCGGACAACGGACGATCAAAGTCGGAATTCCATTGTTCGGAATTGATCGCTTCACCATGTCGAGCCAGCCAGAGCATCATGCGTTCAGTCTCTCCATCAACAACGCTACCTCAAGTCGCGGTAGCATTGTTGATGTTCTCAGGCCAACGGCCCCATTGAATTTACGGGGCGAAGGGGTTGCCTGGTGAAGTAAAATAGGACCGTGGGAATGGGGATATGGGGAACAGAGGGTTAGCCGATGGTGCCAGGTACCAACCGGCTGTATAAAATTCATTAACGATGTTTTGAGTGACACCATTGGTGATGAATGTGTTGACAGGCGCATTAAGGTTGTACCCATCATCAATCTGGAACAGTTGGGCCGACCGAGGGTTAAGACCCTTCAGACCCGTTGGGTCTGGGCCATAGAAGGCACCATTATTAAAGGGGTTGCCGAGATTGATGGCGTTGCCTGTGTTACCAGTGAACCGCATATAGAGTTGCGCCGTATCGTCGAGGAATACGGTGCTTGGTTCGTTTGGAACGGGTGGTGTGGCCGTGGGATCCCCTTCCGTTCCAAGTACGGATTCACCTGGGGCGAACGGCACGCCGTCTGAATTTAAGGACACACGCGATATGACCTCCACATCCTTGCCGAGGTTGCCGGTGAATGTGTTGTCACGTACATCCGCAGACACTCTCGTATTCGTTCCGACATGTAGAACGAACCCTTGTCCCGAATTGATGTCTAATCCAGTCCCGTTACAATGAACGAGGTTGTTTGTAAAGATAAGCGCTGTATCTTGGGCAGCCCGCAGGTCCAAGTAATTACTCAACAATCCGCCGCCAAAAATGCCAGTGCTGTTGCCGGTATTCCAATCAGGTGCATTGACTAGGTTGGGATTGAAAGGATCGGTGAAACTGTTGAATGCAATTTCGCGACCTTCTGGAAGCAGCACGCAATTGGTTTGCATGAAGAACCCGGCCTCGCCATTCGAGTCAATATCGTTACCGATAAACGTCAGATTATTCTGAGTCAACGAGCCATTGAAATTCACGTAGACTCCGTTGAGTTTATTGCCTTTGATATACGAGGTTGTAACGTCTGCATTGATATTCCCCGAGGCGATCTCCGTGCCGCTTTGACCTAAGAAGATACCCTGGCCACCGTTATCGAGAATCCGGCTATCGTGGACAGTCAGCGTGCCCGCCCCAGCCCCGGTGGTTTCAAAGTCAATTCCGTCACCAGTATTGTCGTTGACGCTGACGTTATCGATCGCTACGCCTGCTTGAGCATAGTTTCCGATCACAACATTAACACCGTCTGCTGTATTCGATTGAATCGTAGTGGAATTGGCAGGTAAGGCGGGGTTTGTGTCTCCCTGAATCAGAACGTTGTGAAGGCCACCGGCATAGTTGAGCTGTACGCCATTGCGGCCGTTATTGGCAATCAGAGTGTCTGACGTATTCGAGTTGATTTCAAAAAACGTCCGCGAGGCGGGCTCGGTCAGAGGAGTCGCGGAGATGTTGGAGCGAATCGAGATTCCGTTCAAGTCGTTTCCCGTAATCGTTACACCATCAAATATTGATCGTTCGGCACCGAGTGCGTACCCAAACTGAGAACCAGGATTCAATTCAACTCGCACACCGTCACCGTCTAGATGATTGGTAAACGATGTGGTCGTTGCATTCAAAACCATTGCCGCGTGGTTGTACATTTCTGC
>Ga0315284_10005078_pt1 | contig 18706 bp, 13 predicted proteins | sample YL17G09_16_MG_FD_203696 | JGI IMG/M metagenome (GOLD analysis project Ga0315284, IMG submission 203696) | Sediment microbial communities from Yellowstone Lake, YNP, Wyoming, USA - YL17G09_16 | ecosystem: Environmental > Aquatic > Freshwater > Lake > Sediment | place: USA: Wyoming | collected... | reverse complement strand
GTTGACCAGCCACAAAGATCATATTCCCAACTTTGACACCCTGGGCATAAGAAAAATCTTTTTCCCAACCAATTCCGAAGCCAAATTTCTCAGGCGTAAAAGACTTTTTATATTCATCTATTACTTTCATAGCTTCTTCATTGGCGATTTTCTTCACTGTTATTTCATCTACACCACATCCGACAATCAGAAAAGAGATTGCTAAGACTGCGATTATGGGTGTTACTGTAATGATGCGTCTCATTGTAACTCCTTGTGAGTGTTTTTGTTATAAGCAGTAAGATTTAACTTTAAATAACTATAATAAATATTTGGAAAAACATTAATAAATAAACTATTAAAAAATATAAATCAAATTTAATCATTATTTATAAAAGCCCTGGTGAGATTCCAGGGCTTTTCATATTTGACACTAACTTCCTCAGGAAAGGGTTATTTTAGCAGTGTCATCTTCATGGTCCTGGAAAAATCGCCGGATTTTACCGTATAAAAATATATACCTGCGGAGAATCCGTGAGCATCCCAGACTATTGAGTGCTTTCCAGCTCCCATGAAATCATTAACCAACGTATCAATTTTCTGACCAGCAACATTGTAAATATCAATACTTACATTTCCAGCCTCAGGAATTGTGAATCTGATCGATGTTGACGGGTTGAACGGATTTGGCGTATTCTGGTCGACAGCGAATGCAGCCTGGATCTCTTCTTCCACAGTGACTGGCTCATTCGTGATTATGCCATGGGCTGAGTCAAAAGCAACAAAATTTGTGTTCCTTTGATTTACAGCTCCATTGGTTCCAATGGGCTCCATATCCTGGGTAATAGCAGCGTCCATGTAATACCCATCGAAGTTTGAGCCAGAGTCAATTATTCGACCGCCAAGCGTTGAATTGACATCATCACCAACGGTATCATCAGCGAATGAACAGTTTGAGACCCCTGAACCATCCTGAGTCAACAAAACAAAAGAAGTTAATCCAAAATAGCTGGTACCCACAATACAAAAACCATTTTTATCAAATTCCACATTGTTATTTAACATCCCAGCTGTTTTATCATCGACGAGACAGTACCATTGTGGCTCAACATTAGGGTAGTACGCGCGGTCCAGAAAGTAATCGCCGTTCCTGTTCTCCCAGACCAGCATATCGGTCTCATCGTCAGGGTCCTGGACAAGCCTTGTGGTGTCAATCAACTGCAGCAAACAGGCAATATGGGCACCTAATCCCAAGAGATTGGGGCCCTGGAAATCCATCTGGTGGAACGAAGCGTTAATGTAGCCATGCGGATTAGGATCATCGGGCATATACCAGTCATGCATCATCTTTTCAAAGATGACTTCGCCATCGAAGCTCACACATCTCAGCTTGTTCCACTCAGTTTCTTTTTGATGAAGACCCGGTGAATTAATATATATATACTCACCATCTGTAAGTAATGATGGTTTCTGAGACCACATTCCTATTTTTTCACCTTGATTATCCCAAGTAAGATTGTCCCAGCCGAGCCAGTCTTCATCTCGTACAGCTTCACCATCTGTAACGAAATTCCATTTGAACATCGTATCGACAAATCCTTTAACATTTGTACAACAATGGTAGAAATAGTCATAATCGTGGGGATCAAATATAGCACCACCATATGAGAAATCAAGGTATGCATAATTTTCCGCTCCCCAATCTAATTGACTGAGTGGTTGATACATTGCACACATAGTTGTCTGCAATGATGCCGTATCGATTGGATTACTGCCCAGTTCCCATTTAAAATGAATTCCATGATCTCTCCAGGGTTGATCATCAATAAGCTCCGCACCTGACCACCAACAATTAGAACCCATTAACAACGGTTTTGCAAGCGGCAGCCCGTCATCACCTACTTCATACACGTAAGTATATTGTGAGTCCCACTGGTGAGCTATCATTATAAACTCGCAGGCTAATTGTCTCGGAGTTTGATTATCATAAGCCCAGAGATAATAGTCATATATACCTTCCTGTACAGTGTTGCCATCCTGGTCTTTTCCGCCCCAGACAATTGTTGATTCACCGGTACTTCTCTCATATTTACCAGAAATATATACAGTGGTATCTATCTTGTTTACATAATGCCACCCTAAGTGACCATTGCGGACACCTATGATGTTATCCTTTTGTCCGTGAGTATTAATAACAAGCCATAGTGCTGCCGGTGTTCCCGTTACTGTAAAAGGAATAGAAAGATCACTGCCGTCAAACTGATATTCGATTTCTGCCGGACTTGTCAACGTCATAACTGTCGGTGCAAAATCAGCTGCAAAAGACCATTGAGCTATTAACAACGCTAGAAAAGAAATTATTAAAATTTTCTTCATTGCTTACTCCTAACATTTAAAAGTTTCTTCTTCACTTTACATATTTGCTTCATGCTAAATTTTTAATGCTTTTCCGTATTGTACCCCCTTCCATGTTTGTTATAGATTTATTTAAAAATAGATATATTTCGATCTTGATTATTAAAAAATCATTTCACTTCTTTATCGTAAATAAATTTATAGAATAGCGCAATAAGGTAATTTTGGCTATATTATGGTCATATAATATAGCCAAAATTTGAAGGGGAGATATTAATTATAGATGCAGAAGAAAAGAGGATAAGTTAATATTTTTATTAGTAATATCTAATTTTTTTCTAATGTTTTTGCGGTGATTGTTGATAGTCAGGGAAGATATATTTAAAAGATTAGAAATCTCTTTGCTGGTTAAACCGCTTTCTATCATAGTGCAAATTTCCATTTCTCTGGGTGTTAGCTTATAACTCATTTTTGATATTTTTCGACCAAATGATGAGGATATTTTTTCTAAAAGGCTTTGGATTAAATCAATATATTCATTTGAAGGATCCTCTAATTTAATCTTTTTAATAATTGGGAATATTATTTCATCTAAATTTGTTTTTATATCATCTTTAATAGCGTTTTTTTCAACTTCAATCTGGGCTATTACTTCTCCCAGTGCTCCGTTCTTTTGCTCAAGTGCTTTTTTTTGTTCTTGTAGTTCTAATTTTGATAATTTAAGCTCTTCTTCCGACCTTTTGAGATCGGTAATATCCCTTTGCACCCAAATGGAGTATAATACTTCTCCATTTTTATTTTTCAGTGTATCAGCACTGAGTAGAATGACTCTTTCAATCCCATCTCTTGTGATAAACTTCAATTCTTCATTTTTAATCTTGCCGTTATTAATAAATTTTTTAAATATTTCTTTTGCTTTCTTTTGTGAAGGAGACGCAAAAACTGTTGTAACCATAGGTAATCCCAGAATTTCTTCTTTTTTATAACCAATTATATTTAAAGCGTTTTCGTTAATATCTATTATTTCTCCTTTTTGAGAGACAATATAGCAATAATCAGGGTTATTTTCAAAAAATTGTCTGAATTTCTTCTCGCTTTCTTTTTGGGAATCTTCAATCTTTTTGCGGTCAGATATATCTCTTATGAAACCCCACATCCCGATTTGCTTATTATTCTCAATTATAGCAAAAATCCTCTCTTCAACAGGAAATATTTTGCCATTTTTCTTTATTAATTCCTTTTCATAAACATCGGAATATCCCCTCTTAAAAACCTGATTTAATATTATATCTCTCTCATAATTATGCCATATTTCAGGTGTTAAGTTTCTACATTTCAAATTATTAATTTCATCTCGAGAGAAACCAATCATTTCTAAAAAGCTTGGATTGCATTCTGTAAAATTACCATCCATATCTGTTCGAAGCCAACCATCACGGGAACCTTCTAATAGATCATTAAATTTTTTCGATAATTTTAGTAAATTTTCATGTTCCAGCTTATATTTGGTAATGTCTATACATTGAATATAATGTAAATCGTTTAATTTACCCTCAGTAACTATATTACTTACTATAAACTCAATATGTCGCTTTTCACCATCTTTCCGTGTTAAAATAAATTCTTTTCTATTAATATTTCTTTCTACATATTGAGCGTTTATTATGATTTCAATAACTTTATTATGATATTTTTCATCAAGGATTGTTGATGCCCAAGCTTCTAAATCAGGAACTTCTTTATGAGAGTATCCAGTCAATTCTGCCATGGCATTATTATATTCAATAATTACACCATTTTTACTTACAAACATTGAGGGAATAGGGCTTTGATAATAAAGATTCCTGATATTTTGACTTTCAAATAATACTGGCATATTATCAATTATCATTATCATCTCCCTACTTTAAAAATTCTAATATTATTTCACATTTTTTATATTAGTTAATTATAATGTCCAGACCTGAAATAGTCAAGTCATGTTTTTTTGTAAATTCCATCTCTCTAATCCATGCAGGTTGACCCTTCGAGGCACAAAGAGAAATGGGAATTTCCAGAAAATTTGGGACTTGACTATATCAGCCGTAATGTTGTATTAATATAGTCCATAAATTACAAAGAAAAACACTTTTTTCTGAGGTGAACTATGGTGTCGAAAATCATACTATTTAGTGCAGAGACAATCCTTACTGCCGCCGCCCTGACTGCGGTTCTGACATCCTGCGGCGGATACAAACCGGAAAGCCCTTTCAGCATAGTATCCCCCAACAACAGAATACTGGTCACCGTGACAAACCGCGGCGGCGAAAACGGCAAAACGCTCATGTACGACGTCATCTTCAACGAGAAACCAGTCGTCTATAATTCGCGGCTCGGTGTTGTGCTCGGCAATATCGGCGAGTTCTCGGAAGGACTGAATGTGATCAGTGTTGTCAATACAACGACCGATGAAATGTATACGTACTCCTTCGGCAAATCCTCGGAAATCAGAAACCATTACAACGAAGCAGTCATTGCCCTCGAGGACAGGGAGCACCGGCGTCTTGACCTCATCGTGCGGGCATACGACGACGGCGTGGCGTTCCGGTACCGCTTCCCCGTGCAGGAAATCCTCACGAGTCTCGAGATTACCGGCGAAACGACCTCGTTCAATTTTCTCAGGGATCACCGTTACTGGGGGCAGCATCTCCCGAACTACACGACCGCGTATGAAAATATCTACACCATAGCGACACTCTCCAATGTGACGCCCGATTCGCTCACCGCGCTCCCTGTTCTCGTCATGGTAGACAATGACGTGTGGGTCGCGGTTACCGAGGCACACCTCTCCGACTATTCGGGGATGTACCTGCGCGGGTCCGCAGACTCGCTGTGGAGCCTGACCGCTTCCCTCTCGCCCCTGCCCGATAAATCGGGACTCTGTGTCAGGGCGAACACACCTCACGATACTCCCTGGCGTGTCATCATGATAGCCGACAATCCCGGCCGCCTCGTCGAGTCGAATATCATCCTGAATCTCAACCCACCCTGCACGTTCGACACCTCATGGATCAAACCCGGAAAGACCGCATGGGACTGGTGGTGCTGTCAGAAGGTCGTCGGTGAAGGTTTCGAGGGAGCGATGGACAACCGCACCATGAAATACTTCATCGATTTCGCTGCGGAATTCAATCTCGAGTACATGCTGATCGACGCCGGATGGTATGACAGACTCGCGGGCGACTATCGGGACTATGATGAGATGGGCAAGCCGAAATATGACATCACGACATCGATTCCCGAAATCGACATCCCCGAACTGGTGGCGTATGCCGGAAAGAAAGGGGTGGGTATCATCGTGTGGCTTCACTGGCTTCATACAATCAGGCAGATGGATGAGGCATTCCCCCTGTACGAACAATGGGGTGTCAGGGGTGTAAAAATCGATTTTATGGACCGCGACGACCAGGAGATGGTCAATCTCTATGAGCGTATGCTGAAAAAGGCCGCAGAGCACAAGCTGACGGTCGATTTTCACGGCGCCTACAAACCGACCGGTATCCGCCGGACCTATCCCAACCTCCTGACACGCGAAGGACTCAAAGGATTGGAATGGCTGAAAGCGTGCGATCTCATCGATCCCGAATACAACTGTATTCTCCCGTTTACCCGCATGCTCGCAGGACCGATGGATTATACTCCCGGCGGCTTCACCAACGTCAACAAAGCGCAATTCTCCATTCCCCCGGGGACATGGGGTTCAAAAAAGCCGCCCATGACGCTCGGGACACGCTGTCATGAGCTCGCACTGTTTGTTGTATTCGAAAGCCCCCTCCAGATGGTCGCCGATTACCCGGCGAACTACCGTGGTGTTCCTGCAGCGGAATTCCTCAAACACGTTCCGACCGTCTGGGATGAAACCCGTGTTCTAAACGCTGCAGTGGGCGATTACGTAACCATTGCGCGGAAACACGGTGATGAATGGTACCTCGGCACCATCACCGACTGGACACCGCGGACACTCTCCGCGCGGCTCGATTTCCTCGGTGAGGGCGACTATATAGCTGAGATATACGCCGACGGGAACAATGCATCAACCGACCTCACGAGTGTTTCGATCATACGGGTGCTCGTGAAGGCAACGGACGAGCTCAAGATTGCCTGTGCTTCCGGCGGCGGACAGGCGGTGCGATTCTACCCTGCTCCGGAGGGAACAAACCTGCCCCGTTACGGGGAATAATATGTCCTGAAGCTTATTAAAGAAAGGGTATACTATGAGACTGGCATGGATCGACGTCCCGTTCGAGGGGGAACACCTCAGGGACATGACGGTTGAGAAAGCGAAAGAACTCCGCGACCTGGGGCTGACGATTGTCGGATGCCCGAACGAGCTCGAGGCCTCGGACGCTGACATCGAGTGGGCGAAAAAATTCCTCGACGACAACGGACTTCTCCCCGGGCCGCCCGGATGGGGCGGCTGTGTCGTCCGTCCCGACCCGGATGAAGAAAAGGAACATATTAAAACGATTGTCAAAGCCGTGATATACTCCGGAAAACTCGGCGCGCCCAGCTTCCGGTATTCCATTGGCAGTATGCATCCTGCCAACACGTGGATGCACCACCCTGACAACCATACCCAGCGGGCTATGGACCGCCTCGTCGAAAACACCCGCGCCATCGCCCATTACGCTGAGGATGCAAACTGCCTCCTCATTCCGGAAACGACCCAGTGGACCATTGTCAACGGCATCGAGCGCATGAAGGAGTTTGTCGACCGTGTCGATTCGCCCTTTGTCAAGTTCAGTTTCGACTTTGTAAATCACATGACATACGACCGTGTGTACGATTCCGGGCGTTTTATGAAGTGCGCCATTGCCACCCTCGGCGACCGTATAGGCGAAATCCACTGCAAGGATGTCCAGGTCGATCCCCAGAAACTCCTCGTCTCGCACATCGACGAGGCACCAATCGGCACCGGTCTTCTCGACCATGCTGCGCTCTTCGTCGCCTCGCGCGATCTCGAACCCTGGAAGCTGTTCTCCATCGAGCACCTCCCCGGAGGCGAAGAAAGCATGCCGCGTATCCGGGCGGCACTTAAACACTTCCGGAGCGTCGAGGAGAAAATCGGGCACAGGTGGGACGACCCTTATCTCACCCGTGACCGCTGGCTGAAAATGAAGGGATAGCGCTGAAACCTGTCCACAAAACTATCAATACAGTCATACAAAGCCGGTGGATGGTATGCCACCGGCTTCGTTTTCAGGAGAATATCGATTCGTCGATCCAGTCGGGATATGGTGTCGGAGCCTCCCAGTCCACAGGCAGGTCATCGACACGAACCATCGCGCCATTGTGCTCGAGATGCGACTTGAAACCGGTCAGGAAAATTTTCGTCTTATTCAGGATAAAGTCGTAATCCTTCGGCATTTCCCTGGTTTCAAACATTTTCTGCATCCTGATGATCGCCGGGAAAAAGTAAAAGTTCAGACGGTTCATCGATTCGCCTGCTTCCCAGTAATTCTCGATATCGGTCCAGCCGCCGGTATAGTACAACCGGATGCACCCATTGGAGCCGTAACCGGTTAATTGTTGCTGCGACGCGACAAATGGCTTATTCTGGACGATTTCATCGTCGAACTTTATACCCCGATACTGCAGGCTGAGAAGACCCCACTGCATCTGTTTCGACAGGCCCGGCACAGGGCTGCGCCACCACCCGTCCGCCTGCAGGCTCACCCGCTCGACATCGCAGCCGAGGACGGACACCAGAAAATTCAGGCCATGAATACCGTGCGCGGGATATTCATAACCTGCTGAATTATCCGAAGTCACCCCGAGAATCGATTTTCCGGACTTGATAATGTCCCTCGCCTTCTGACGGGCGACATCGACCTCCTTGATGTATTCGCGGTCCTCGAATGCCATGATCGGGGTGTTGTACTTTCGCGACCTCTCGACAATCTCATGGGCTTTTTTCATGCTCAGCGCGAACGGGCGGTTGATGACACAGGGAATACCTGCCTCAAGATAGGGTTTCGTGAGCTGGGGCCACCATTTGGATTCGTTGAATCCGGCGAATATCATGCCGTCAACTTTGCCGACCATGTCGTAATAGTTTTTTACCGTTTCACATTTATATTTCCGGGCGAAGGCTTCGGCGACTTCTGGCCGTGAATCCCATACTTGGGTTATTGCCATACGCGTCGACCGTACCGGCCAGCTTTCCGGCTCCACGGGATTGAATATCGGCGGCCAGATACTGTAGTTCATATGGCTGTTCTCACCAACGGCTATAACACCGATTTTGAGCAGTTCCACTGTCGGGTATGCTGTACGTTTCTGCGCTTTAGCATGTCCGGCGAAAGCGAAAGCTGCGCTTCCTGCAGCGACAGTCTTACCGAAAAAACTCCGGTGTGTCTGGATATTTTCCATGAGTGGCACTTTCCTTTTTATCATATTGGTTGTCAATCAGTTAAATATCGCTTCGTCGATCCAATCAGGATACGGTGTCGGAGCCTCCCAGTCCTCGGGCAGGTCGGCGACCCTGAGCAGAGCGCCATCGTGATCGAGATGTGATTTGAAGCCGGTCAGGAAAATCTGCGTCTTTTTCAGAATGTAATCGTAGCTCCACTGCATTTTTCGTGACTCGAACATCCGCTGCATCGCGAATACTGTCGGGAAAAACAGGTAATACAGACGGTTCATGGGTTCGCCGAATGTCCAATGGTTGTCCACATCCCACCAGCCGCCGTTGTAATAGAGGCGCATGGTGGCGTTCGAATGGTGCCCGGTCAGTTGCTGCTGGACGGCAACAAACGGTTTTGTCTGTTCTCCCGACCCCTCGATGGAGATGCCATTGTACCGGAGGGTCAGAATAGCCCATGTCTGTGCATGGGGCGAAGTCGGTGTGACCTGATTCCACCAGCCATCCGCCTGGAGGCTCACTTCCTCCACATCGAGCCCGAGGATAGCCAGCATGAAATACAGCCCGTGGACGCCATGTGCGGGATATTCATACCCTGCCGAGTTCGAGGAATTCGCGCCGAGAATCTGCTTCCCATCCGCAAGAAGCTCCTTCAACTTCTCCCTGCCGACAATCGCCTCCTTGATGTATTCACGTTCGTCGGTGCAGAGTATGGGCGTATTGTGTTTACGGGCGGTCTCGACCATCATCCGCGCATTTTTCATGCTGTAAGCGAAAGGCCTGTTGATGTGACAGGGAATGCCCGCTTCGAGATAGGGCCTGGTGAGCTGAGGCCACCATTTTACCTCATAGAACCCTGCGAAAATCATCGCATCGACCTTATCCACCATGTCGTAGTAGTTTTGCACTGTCTCGCAATCGTATTTCGACGCGAAAGCCTGCGCCGCTTCCGGTTTCCTGTCCCAGCAATGGGTGATCTTCATCCGTGTCGCCCTGGTGGGCCATATATCAGGGGTGGTGACATTGATGGTCGGGGCCCAGATGTCGTAATTCAGATGGCTTCCGTCACCTACAGCGATGGCGCCCACCTGTAACAACTCCACAGACGGTGTTTTCCGTTTCGTCTGCGCACGGACTTTCTTCGTCCCGGCAAGCATCGCGCCTCCGGCCAAAGCGGTCTTACCAAAAAAACTGCGGCGTGACAATTGATTGTCATTCATAGTGTTCCCTCTCATTTCAATGGATGTGTTCCGAGCGTGAATGGATACCATGCTGCCTCTGTCCGAACCATGAGACCGGAACCGGGCAGACAAGCATCCTGGCTTATCATGTGATAAGCTACGAATTTTTTAAAAAACTGCAAGAAAGTCTTGAAATATAGGTAAGCGGTGAAAAAGGATTTTTTTAACGCGCATGATCATGATAATGAAATATGTTGTTTTTTGCTGTCTCTGATGATTTACGTCACAGTTGACCGTTTTCACGTGGCTTGCCTTCGATGAATATAACGATACCGGCGGCGATGAGCGCCAGACCGGCACCGGTAACAAATGCGGTAAAATGACCAAATTGACGCCATAAAAAACCAAACACCAGACTTGCGGGAAGTGACCCGAAACCTATTGTCGCATGGTAAAAACCAAATGCAGATCCACGTTTGCCGGATGGTGAGAGCTCTGCTACCCATGCACGTTCCGTGGGTTCAAGCATTCCGATCGAGGCGCCGTATACGATAAAAACACCCATGAGCACCATGCCTGACCCGATGACTCCGAAAGCGCAGTACACGAGGGCATAGAGGCCGAATCCCATTATCATGAGCGCCTTTCGTCCGAGACGGTCCGAAGCGTGTCCACCGAACCATGCACCGATGATTTTGAGAATATGGTGCAGTCCCCACAGGAGTGCAACATACTGTGTGGCGAAACCGGCGTTTGAAAGCCTCATCAGGAGAAAGGCGTCTGATGAATTCCCCAATGTGAAAACAAGCACCGCAGCTAAAAGCAGGCGGTAATTCCTTGGTGAAGCTGTGTTCGTGGAATCCGTCGTGAGCACCGATGGATCGGCTTTTTTTTCGTGCTCATGGATGGTGGGGAGAATACTGAGCACGATGAGCGACGGCAGGGCTGCGAACACAATGACATGGCGCACCGAGAAACCCGCCAGGCTCATGAGAAGAAAAACGACTGCCGGCCCCGCCACAGCGCCGGCATGGTCCATCATTCGCTGGAGACCGAATGCCTGCCCGCGCCGTTCATCAGGAACTGAATCGGCGATGATCGCGTCACGCGGGGAGCTTCGCAGTCCCTTGCCCATACGGTCGAAAAAGCGCAGGGCGAACACCATCGGCCATGCAGTTGCAAATCCGATAAGGGGGCGGACAACCGATGCGAGACCATAACCTGTGACAATAAACGGTGAACGTCGCTTCACCCTGTCTGCCCAGATTCCGCTTATCAGCTTCATAACGGATGACGCTGAATCCGCTATTCCCTCTATCACACCAAGAACCAGCGGTCCGCCTCCTGGAAGCGAAGCGACAAGGACCGGTAAAAGTGGGAAAACCATTTCACTGGACATGTCGTTGAACAGACTGAGCAGACCGAGCATGTAAACCGTTTGGGGAAATCGACGGGCTTTTTTCACTGCGGTGACTCCGAATGAATACATACGTGGAAAATGATATAATGAAATATGGTTATCCCTTTTATTAAGCCTGGTATATCATACTATGTACGACTGTTTATATTACATAAGAAATGCCCTTTTTTTCACTTTCCCCTTGACTTGTATCATAGCAGGGGGCAAACCACCCAACTCTTCCACTATGGTATAACTGGTGAAGTCCTTGCCCCCATTGGGGGAAAGGTGTCCGTTAGAACGGATAGGGGGCTTTTTTTAACGAACAAATATTGATAATTTTAACATCTTTGCTGATTTAAAGGGATAACCCTATAATGAAATATGTTGTCTATGTGCTGTCAAAGGCTTGTGAAAAGACTTTTTCACCGCCCCCTTACATTCACATTATAAAATAATTCGGTTTCACCGGCTCATACATTTTTTTATTTACTTATGAAATTTACCAAACTGGAAAAGAATCATGATACTGCGATGAATAAGCACGGGGCGGGGAAATACTTGTCCCACGGTTTAAATTATCGTATATTTAGTAAAATTTTTGTAGTGCGGCAAATATGAGGAAAAAAAACGATATACGCTATATGAAGGTCGCCCTCGCTCTTGCAGCGAAAGGGCGTGGCTCGACAAGCCCGAATCCCATGGTCGGTGCAGTAGTCGTCAAAAACGACATCATCATCGGAACCGGGTACCATGAAATATTTGGCGGAGAGCATGCCGAAATCATCGCGCTGAAAAACGCCGGGGATAAAACCCGGGGAGCGACATTGTATGTAACGATGGAACCGTGCTGCCATTACGGTAAAACTCCCCCGTGTACAGACGAGATTATCAGGAGCGGCATAACTCGTGTGGTTGCCGCAACGACCGATGTCAATCCGCTTGTATGCGGCGGCGGCTTTCAACACATCCGGCTGCATACTATCGAAACGACAGTGGGTGTTCTCGAAAAAGAAGCGCGAAAGCTCAACGAGTCGTATTTCAAATTTATGGTGTCGAAACTGCCTTTTGTGACCCTGAAACTGGCGGTCACACTCGACGGGAAAATCGCCGACAGCCATGGTAAAAGCGCGTGGATAACCGGGTCTGAAACACGCAGGCGTGTGCATCTCATGCGCTCATGGGCCGATGCAGTCATGGTCGGTGTCGGCACAGTTCTTGCCGATGATCCGCTGTTGACAACACACGAAGTTCCGGGGAAGGACCCGGTTCGGGTGATTGTGGATTCATGGCTCCGGACGCCCTTCGATGCGCGTGTTTTCAACGATACGCATGTTATTATTGCTGCGAATGCTCGCTCGGATTCCGAAAAAGCCGAGGCCCTCCGCAGGCGAGGAAACGAGGTATGGATGTTCGAGTCTGCAGTGGGCCGGGTTCCACTGACTGATCTCATGAATCGGCTCGCCGAACGCTCAATCACCGATGTTCTGTGCGAAGGCGGCGCCGTGCTTGCGGGTTCACTTCTGAATGAAAGGCTTATCGATAAAGTCATCATGTTCATCGCACCGAAACTGCTGGGAGATGGATATAATGCGGTATCGGATCTGAATCGAGGCGGTATCGACAATAACCTGCGGTTAAGGGATGTGACCTTTGAACAGGTCGACGATGACATCATGGTAACCGGATATCCGGAATATTGAGGATTTCGCGGAAGGACGTCACTTTCATGTTCACAGGACTGATTGAGGAAATCGGCCGTATCGTATCGGTTGTCAGGAGAAACGCTCTCCTCGACATAACCATAGAGGCGCACTCAATCCCCGGAGATTTAAAGACAGGCGACAGTGTCTCTATCAGCGGAGTATGCCTGACGGTCATCGAATGCGGTGACGCATTTTTCAGAGTCCAGACAGTCGAGGAAACGCTGAAACGCTCGACACTCGGAAGACTGAAAAAAGGCGACACGGTAAACCTCGAACGTGCACTCAGGCTTGGAGATCGTCTCGGCGGGCATATCGTCCAGGGTCACATCGACGAGACGGGGAGAATTGTTTCTAAAAGAGAGTCCGAAGGAAATGTGATTATCGGTATAGCCCCCCACCCTTCCCTTGAACGGTACATCGCTGAAAAAGGCTCGATTACTGTGGACGGCATCAGTCTCACTGTCGCCTACGTAAAAAAGGGCGAGTTCGGTGTTGCAGTTATTCCTCACACCCTCGCGAACACTACACTGGCGGGCGCTGCTGTCGGTGACAGAGTCAATCTCGAAACAGACATCCTGTCGAAATATATCGAGAAACTTATCGGGAGAACCGAGAGTTTAACCTTTGAACGTCTGAATGAGCTCGGATTTAAATAATGAATCCCTTATCAACGCCCGTAAATATATTTGCATTGAACCGTATGATGCTCTATTATGATTATGTAAGATACGGCGCATGCTGGAGATACGATAATGCCGGATTTCAGTACGATTAAAGAAGCGATAGAAGACATACAGAACGGTAAGATGGTGCTCGTCGTCGATGATATGTCAGAGGACACCGAGGGCGACCTCATCATGGCGGCTGAACTGGTTACTCCAGCGGATATTACATACATGAGCAGGGTGTCTGGCGGCATTATCGCCGTATCGGGTACCGCCGAGCGAATTGAAGAACTCGATCTCGATCTGAGTGGCATGAGATCCAGGACTCTGCGCGGGACGCAGTTCGGTATAACCATCGATGCCCGTAAAGGAACAACCACCGGGGCATCGTCAGAAGACCGTGCAAAAACTATCAGGCTTTTCGCACATCCGGAGTCCCAGGCAGACGATTTTGCCCGTCCGGGACATGTGACCACCCTGAAAGCCCTCGACGGCGGCATATTGTCACGTGCGGGGCACACAGAAGCTTCGATTGATCTCGCTCGCCTTGCCGGCATGAAACCGGCTGGTGTGTTATGCATGGTGATGACACCGGACGGCCATGTGGCGAAACTCTCGTATCTCAAGGAATTCTCCGCCGCCCACCGGTTCAGGATCATTTCGATTCGCGACCTGATCGAATTCCGGAGAACCCGTGAAAAACTGGTCGAATGTGTCGTCAAGGTTAATTTCCCAACAAAATTCGGGACATTCATTCTCCACCTGTATGAGAGCGAAATTGACGAACACCACCACCTCGCCCTTGTCATGGGTGATATTACCGTCGATAAACCCGTGCTTGTCCGCGTTCATTCGGAATGCCTGACCGGCGATGTGTTCAGTTCATTGCGATGCGACTGCGGTGACCAGCTCTCGCATGCCCTCAATATGATCGAGAAGGAAGGCCGTGGCGTTCTGCTTTACATGAGGCAGGAAGGCCGTGGTATCGGGTTGAGCAACAAGATAAAAGCGTATAAACTTCAGGATGAAGGCGTTGACACGGTCGATGCGAATATCATGCTCGGTTTTGCGCCGGACCTGCGTGATTACGGTATCGGGGCACAGATACTCGTTGATCTCGGTCTTTCAAAAATAAGGCTTATGACCAACAATCCCAAAAAAATCATCGGCCTTGAAGGGTACGGCCTTGAAATAGTCGAACGGATCCCCATTGAAGTAGCGGTACATTATACCAACGCGTTTTACATGCAAACGAAAAAAGACCGGATGGGACATATCCTGACGATGAACAATATGAAAACGAAGGAGTCGAAAAGTGGGAAAAAAATATGAAGGCGAACTGACCGCAAAAAACAAGCGTTTTGCGCTCATCGTATCACGGTACAACGAACTGATCGGCAACAAACTCCTGGAAGGCGCTCTTGACTGCCTCATGCGCCATGAAGCATCCGAAGACGACCTCGACATATACTATGTCCCCGGTGCATATGAACTCCCGCTGACCGCAAAAAAAGTCGCCCGGAGCGGTTCGTATAATGCTGTTATCTGTCTCGGTGCGATTATTCGTGGTGAGACACCTCATTTCGACTTTATCGCTGCGGAAGCCGCAAAAGGAATTGCCCAGGCCGGCCTTGAAACAGGAGTGCCGATTATTTTCGGCGTCGTGACGACTGACACGGTCGAACAGGCGATTAACCGCGCCGGAACGACAGCCGGCAATCGTGGCTTCGACGCTGCGCTTTCAGCAATTGAAATGGGTAATCTGTTCGGCAAGATCGGAGCGTAATGAGTGTCGTCTCGCCGTAAAGCGCGTGAAGCCGTCCTGAAGGCGTTGTATATGTCCGAAAGTCGTGGAATGACCGTCGATGAAGCGTTTGCGGAAATGGCTTCATGTGACGCTGAAATCGCAGGTTTTGAAGACAGCGACGAAAAATGGTGGCTGATGCCGTTTGCGCTCAGTCTCGATGAAGACGGTAAAACGTACGCGCTCTCGCTTGCCCGGATGATCGAGCGGAATTCGGAAACCCTCAATGGGTATATAATACCGGTGCTTCATAACTGGGATTTCAAACGGGTATCGAGAATCGACCGGATAATCCTGTGGATGGCACTTACTGAAATGTTGTATCTCTTCGATGTCCCGGTATCGGTAGCGATTAACGAAGCAATTGAACTGGCGAAAAAGTATAGTTCGCATAAAAGCCCTTCCTTTGTCAACGGGATTCTCGACACTGCCGCGGCAAATATGAAAGAACGGTAGGAAGCACACCGGAACCATTACATAAAACACGCTGAAATTTTTCAACTACAGAAACGGATAGAGAGACGGGGAGGTTTATGAGTTCTTTTTTTGAGATTATCAACAGTGGATTGACCAGGATATTCGGTTCTAAAACCGCGCGTGACATAAAAACAATCATTCCACTCGTCGAGGAAATCAACCGGATATATGAATATCTATCGTCCCTGACCGATGAAGAACTGAAAGGCAAAACCGAAGAATTCCGGCAGCGTCTCCGTAATGGCGAGACCACAGACGATATCCTGCCCGAGGCGTATGCTGCCGTCAAGGAGACATGCAGGAGGCTGATGGGAAAAAAATGGCTGGTGGTGGGGCACGAAACCACCTGGGATATGATCCCCTACGACTGCCAGCTCATTGGCGCGATTGTTCTTCATCAGGGCAAAATCACCGAAATGGTCACCGGCGAAGGCAAAAGCCTTGTCGCAACCATGCCTCTGTACCTCAATTCATTGACGGGCCAGGGGGTGCATTTCGTTACGGTTAACGACTATCTCGTGCAGCGCGATGTGGAATGGTACGGTAAGATCTATGAGATGCTCGGTGTTTCGGTCGGTTATATTCTCAACCAGTACTCTTCAGAGGAACGCAAGTCCGCCTATGCCTGTGACATCACCTATGGAACTAACAACGAGTTCGGATTCGATTATCTCCGGGACAACATGGCAATCCGCGAGGAGGACGTTGTCCAACGAGGCTTTCATTACGCTCTTGTCGACGAGGTCGACTCCGTTCTGGTCGATGAAGCGCGAACCCCTCTCATCATCAGTGGTCCTGTCGGCACATCCACACACAAATATGACGAAATGAAACCGCTTATCCAGGATATCGTCCGGAAACAGACACACCTGGTCAATATCAAAATCGCCGAAGCGGAAAGGTTGTTGTCTGATGACAGTAATTACGAAGCGGGACTTCTGCTCCTTCAGTCGACACGGGGCACTCCAAAAAACCGGCGGCTTATGAAACTGTTCTCACAGAATCCCGAATATAAAAGGCTCATCATGAGCATCGAAAACGAGTTCATGCGCGATCACCGTATGCCTGAAATAGATGAAGAGCTGTATTTCATCATCGACGAACGCAACCACACGATCAATTTCACCGATAAGGCGCTCAACGAGATGCGTCCGGAGGAACGGGATATTTTTATCTTACCCGACATCAACGAATCGGTCAGTGAAATAGAACATGACGAAACGCTCACATCCGACGAAAAGGTACTCAGGCAGGAAGAACTGACCCGTGAATTCGCGCTGAAGAGCGAGAAAATCCACAACGCGAACCAGCTGCTCAGGGCCTTTACGCTTTTCGAGAAAGACCAGGAATATGTGGTGCAGGACGGCAAAGTCCTGATCGTGGATGAATTCACCGGCCGTCTCATGGCCGGCAGGCGCTACTCGGATGGTCTCCATCAGGCTCTTGAAGCAAAGGAAAATGTGAAAATCGAGCAGGAAACCCAGACACTCGCAACCATCACACTTCAGAACTACTTCCGGATGTACGAAAAGCTCTCGGGAATGACCGGAACTGCAGAAACGGAAGCCGCGGAATTCTGGGAGATTTACAAGCTCGATGTGGTGGTGATCCCTACCAACAAGCCCATGATCCGTGTGGATTATGACGACCAGATTTTCCGCACACGGAGGGAAAAGTATAACGCCATCATCGATGAAATTGTGAACCTTAACCAGATGGGACGGCCCATCCTGGTGGGAACAGTCAATGTGGATGTGTCAGAAACCCTCTCAAGGATGCTGAAAAGACGGGGAATCCATCACAATGTTCTCAACGCGAAACAACACCAGCGTGAAGCCGAAATCGTCGCCCATGCAGGCAGGGTCAGCGCGGTGACCATCGCAACGAATATGGCGGGACGAGGAACCGATATCAAACTTGACCCTGAAGTCAAAACGATGAACGGGGATATTCCGGGTGGTCTCCAGATTATCGGTACTGAACGCCACGAGGCCCGGCGCATCGACCGTCAGCTCCGTGGACGTTCCGGCAGGCAGGGTGATATGGGATCCTCAAAGTTCTATCTGTCGCTGGAGGACGACCTGATGCGCCTGTTCGGATCGGACAGGCTCTCCGGTATTATGCAGCGCCTCGGTGTCCAGGAAGGCGAAGTAATCACCCACCACATGGTCACGAAAGCGATCGACCGTGCACAGAAACGTGTCGAAGCCCAGAACTTCGCCATCCGCAAGCATCTACTCGAATACGATAATGTCATGAACGCCCAGCGTGAGATCGTTTACGACCTCCGCAACGCCGCGCTCAGGAGTGAAAACGTCCGCGAACGGTTGTTCGAGATGATCGAGGATGTCATCGACAATCTGAGTGACCGGTTCATCGGGTCGGATGGCTCCGCTCCCGAATGGGATGTGGAGGGACTGTCCAGAGAGTACATGACGGTATTTTACTCCACGGTTAAACTGACCGACGAACAACTGGATTCGTTCAGCCGTGAAGACTTCGGGGAATACTTGAAAGCCTATACGAAAAACCATTATATACAGAAAGCGGCCATCATCGAACCGGAAAGCCTTGCCTGGAATGAACGCGTCATTCTGCTCTCCACGATTGATGAAATCTGGAGGGAACATCTCTATGAAATGGACCAGCTCAAGGAAGGTATCGGGCTCAGAGGATACGGTCAGCGCGATCCCCTGATCGAATACAAGCGTGAGGGGTACGAGCTCTTTGAATCGGC
>Ga0315284_10005077_pt1 | contig 18707 bp, 10 predicted proteins | sample YL17G09_16_MG_FD_203696 | JGI IMG/M metagenome (GOLD analysis project Ga0315284, IMG submission 203696) | Sediment microbial communities from Yellowstone Lake, YNP, Wyoming, USA - YL17G09_16 | ecosystem: Environmental > Aquatic > Freshwater > Lake > Sediment | place: USA: Wyoming | collected... | reverse complement strand
CAGCGCGTCGGCTCGGTCAAAACCAGTTACGACAAGATCACATTCAAGCACATCCTCTTGCCGGTTTGGCTGAGCGCATATCGTTATCGCGACAAGGTCTACCGCATCTTGATCAATGCGCGCACCGGCGAACTGCAGGGAGAGCGCCCGTACAGCGCCTTGAAAATTGCAGCCGCCATCGCCGCCGCCATCATTATCATTGCCATTCTCATTGCGATCGGCACGCTCAACAAATGACCTCAAAACCGCTTCCGCGCTGGCTCGACTGGGCCCGCGAAATTCAAGCACTGGCCCAGAGCGGAAATGCATATGCGGTAAACGAATATCAGAGGGAGAGGTATCGTCGGCTGGCCGAGATTGCCGCGGAGATCATCAGCGAACACGCCCAAATCGCCTGGGAGCCGCTGGCCGCAGACTTCCATGCCCAGACCGGCTATGCGACTCCGCGCATCGACGTCAGGGGTGCAGTCTTTAAAGAGGGAAAGCTGCTGCTGGTGAAGGAGCGCCTGGACGGCGGCTGGACCATGCCGGGCGGTTGGGTGGATGTGGGGGACACGCCCTCCGGGAGCGCAGAGCGCGAAGTGTGGGAGGAGGCCGGCTTCCGCGTCAAGGCGGATCGGGTGATCGGCGTATACGACGCCAACCGCACCGGGTCTCTGGAACTTTTTCACGCTTTCAAGATCGTATTTCTATGCGATTTGTTGGCCGGGGAACCGCGGCCAAGCCTTGAAACGTCAGAGGTGGCATTCTTTGGTCCCGAGGAAATACCCGGACAGTTTTCCGGTACCCGCACCGCGGCCCGGCATGTGCGGGATGCTTTCGCCGCACTCGCAGATCCCTACCGCCCGACCGTATTCGATTGATGATCAGGAAATCGCACGCCCGTGAAAAAGCTCTAGGCCGGGGCTCGCCACTCGTACTATAAATTGCAGGCGCGCACATGGTTTTCAGGCATTACCTCATCAGGAGTTACGATCACCGATGACCGATAAGAATACGAATCCAATAACGGATCTCGATGCCTCCGCATCTCCCCCATTTCTTCCGCTGTTGCTCCTCCTGTTTGTGGGTAGCGGCTGCGCGGCGCTGATCTACGAGATCGTCTGGTTCCAGTTGCTCCAGCTGGTGATCGGCTCATCCGCGGTGTCGCTTGCCGTCCTGTTGGGAACCTTCATGGGAGGGATGTGCCTGGGCAGTTTCGCTCTGCCCCGCCTGGTCTCCGCGCGGGAGCATCCGCTGCGCGTCTATGCGCTGATGGAAGTGGGAATCGGGCTTATCGGGATTTTGGTTTTGTTCGCCATGCCGTTGGTCGGGGGTTTCTATGCTGCCGGCGTGGGATACGGTCTGCCGGGAATTCTGCTGCGCGGCGTGGTCTGCACTCTCTGCCTGTTGCCGCCCACCCTCCTGATGGGTGCGACATTGCCGGCTATTGCGCGTTGGATTGAAACCACACCCAAAGGAGTTTCCTGGCTCGGCTTTTTCTACGGCGGCAATATTGCCGGTGCCGTCTTTGGTTGCCTGCTGGCGGGATTTTACCTGCTGAGGGTATACAACATGGCAACCGCGACGTACGTTGCCGCGGCGCTCAACTTGAGCGTGGCATCCATCGCTTTCTCTCTGGCATCACGGACCGCGCGTCCAGAGCCCACAGGCGAACGCAAACAGACCGGCGCAGCACCCGGGCCGGGCGCCGGCATAATCTATGCCACGATTGCGTTGTCAGGTCTGAGCGCCCTGGGCGCGGAAGTGGTGTGGACGCGCCTGCTCTCGCTCATGCTGGGCGCAACCGTATACACATTTTCGATTATTCTGGCGGTATTCCTGGTGGGCCTGGGCATCGGCAGCAGCGTCGGATCCTACCTGTCGTGCAGAATCGTTCAACCCCGAATCGCGCTGGGCCGATGCCAGATGCTATTGGCAGCAGCCATCGCATGGACGGCATTCATGCTCACCCGTTCCATCCCGTATTGGCCGATCAATCCCTCGCTTTCGATCAGCCCGGGATATACTTTCCAAATCGATCTGGCACGCTGCTTCTGGGCGATCCTGCCGGCCGCGTGCCTCTGGGGTGCGAGTTTCCCGCTGGCGCTGGCGGCCGTCGCTTCCCGCGGACAGGACCCGGGACGCCTGGTGGCAGGAGTCTATGCCGCCAATACCGTCGGTGCGATCGTGGGAGCCCTTGCCTTCAGCATGCTGGTCATCCCCGGCATGGGCACCCAGCAAGCCCAGCGCCTCCTGATTGCCCTGGCCGCGACGGCGGCGCTCCTGGTGCTTGCCTGGCCGGCGGAGGGACAAGATTCATCGGATAGCAAATCGCGGGCCCCGGCAGCCAAGACTGCGAGTTCCATAACCGTGGTGCTCTTTACCGCATTTGCAGCCGTGCTCATTTGGGGCGTGGCCGCACTCCCCGCCGGCGTGGTCGGTTATGGCCGCTTTTTCTCAACCTATACGAGCTTACCGAATTTTCTCTACGTGGGCGAAGGGATGAACGCATCGATCGCGGTCTCTGAACTGGGTAACGGCATACGCAACTTCCACGTCAGCGGCAAAGTGGAAGCATCCACAGAATCGCAGGACATGCGTCTGCAGCTTCTGCTCGGAAACCTGCCGGCGTTGCTTCATCGGGAGCCTCGATCCGTATTGATCGTCGGATTCGGTGCCGGCGTCACCGCAGGCTCGTTCGTGCCTTATCCCAGCATCCAGAGGATTGTCATCTGCGAGATCGAACCCCTGATTCCCCAGGTCGTAGCGCGCTATTTCGCGGCGCAGAATCACCAGGTGCTGAAAGACCCCCGCGTGGAAGTCGTCTATGACGACGCACGTCATTATATTCTCACAACCCACGAAAAATTCGACATCATCACTTCCGATCCGGTTCACCCCTGGGTCAAAGGCGCGGCCACGCTGTACACAAAGGAGTATTTCGATCTGGTCCGGCGGCACCTGAATCCCGGCGGGATGGTCACTCAATGGGTTCCACTGTACGAAAGCAATTCAGCTGTGGTCAAGAGTGAGATTGCCACCTTCTTCAATGTCTTTCCCGACGCGGCGATCTGGGGCAACACCAGCAATGGACAGGGATACGATACCGTAATCCTGGGCCAGACCGATGGCATGCACATCAACATGACTGAGATCCAACAGCGCCTGAATCGCCAGGATTATGCCGGCGTTCAGGCGGAGCTCCAGGAGGCAGGTTTCAAGTCGCCCGTGGATATGCTGGGTACCTACGCCGGTCGAGGGATGGATTTAAAGTCCTGGCTGAGCGACGCGCAAATCAATCGCGATCGCGACCTGCGGCTGCAGTATCTGGCCGGAACGGAACTGAACCTGTATCACAGCGGGCAAATCTACAATGAAATGCTGCGCTATCGTGTCTTTCCCGATGACCTGTTCGTTTCCTCAGATGAGTGGAAACAGGCGTTACGGCAAGCGATGGGGCTGCTCCAATAACTTGTCGCGCTATTCCTACTACTTACTGGTGAGTCTTTGCCAGGGAGCAAAGGATTTTTAATACCCGGCTCTCATGACCTCCGACCTCCGACATCCGACCTCCGACGAAAATGGCAAGGTCGGAGGTCTGAGGTCGGAGGTCTGAGGTCTGATGTCGGGGGTCGAAACGGCAGTTTCTTGGTTGCGGCTATGCCGCACCGTGCCATTCGTGGCTGGGCATTTTTACTGCTTGAATCGCAGGCCGACGCCGATGCCTCTTGAATCCGGTTTCTCGCTTTAGTAGTGTGTGCCGTTGCGTAAATCGCGATCGGATGGAGAGGCTACGTGATCTTACCGCTCTTGTTCGCCACTGCACTCTTTATGAGCGCCACACTCCTTTTCTGGATTCAACCGCTTGTGGGCAAGATGCTGCTGCCCGTACTGGGAGGCACTCCCTCGGTATGGAACAGCTGCATGCTTTTTTATCAATGCATGCTTCTGGGCGGCTATGGGTATGCGCTCATCGCCGTGCGCAGACTTAGCCTCCGAACCCAGGCGGTCACTCAGTTGATCCTGCTTCTCCTGGCTGCGCTGCTTCTGCCCATCGGATTTTCGGCCGCGCGCCTCCAATCTCTGTCCGGGTATGAGCACCCCGTTCTTTGGCTGCTCGGGATCCTGCTCTTAACCGTGGGACTGCCTTTTTTCATCCTGTCGACCAACGGGCCCCTGCTGCAGAGTTGGTTTTCGCGCACCCGGCATGCCACTGCCAAGGATCCCTATTTCCTGTATGCCGCCAGCAATCTCGGCAGCTTTATCGCGTTGCTCGCGTTTCCCTTTTTTCTCGAACCGAAGCTTTCTCTGAGCATCCAGAGCCGTTTTTGGGCCTTTGGCTACGCGGCTATGTCCCTTGCCATCGCCGGCTGTGCGATCGCGGCCTGGAAGGCCGGCTCATCCTCAAGTCGGGATCGTAAAATCGGCACGGAACCCGACGGCGCGTTGCATCATGAACCATTGACCTGGCAGCGCCGCCTGGGCTGGCTGGGACTGGCCTTTATTCCGTCCAGCCTGATGCTGGGCGCGACTCTCTACGTCTCCACGAACATTGCGGCGGCTCCCCTGCTCTGGGTGGTGCCGCTGGCGGTTTATCTGCTCACCTTCATTCTGGCATTCGCACGCGCCCGAACCCCTCAGTTCCGACCCATCATGAGGATGTTTCCCGCGACGGCCCTGATCCTGACGTTTGTTTATCTGTCCGGCGCAGCCGAACCGGTCTGGTTCCTGGTACCTCTGCATATCGTCTTCTTCTTCATGGCGGCCATGATTTGCCATGGGCAGCTGGCACGCAATCGGCCGCACGCAAGGCATCTGGTGGAATACTATTTCTGGATTGGCCTTGGGGGCATGGCCGGGGGTCTCTTCAACGCGGTGCTGGCTCCCGCAATCTTCAGTACAGTTCTGGAATATCCGATTGCGATGGTGCTGGCGTGTTTGGCGTTTCGTCCTGCCCGCTGGAGCGCAGGTGAGTCGAAGCCACGCTGGCTGGATGCCGCGTTTCCCGCCGCAATCTTTTTTATGACCGTGATTCTATCCCTGGCCATCCGGCCCGCGGCGATGTCCCATGTTGAGAAGTTGGCCATCATTATCGGCATCCCGATGATGGCGGGCTACATGCTCCGCCACCAGCCGCTTCGACTGGGGCTGGCGGTGGCCGCCATCATGCTTGGAAGCGCCTTCTATCCGGGAACCGCGCCGCGCACCCTGCACGTGGAGCGGAGTTTCTTCGGCGTGCTCCACGTAACGACAGACGCAGCGGGCAAGCAGCATCAGCTGTACCACGGGGATACCATCCACGGCAAACAGTTCACCGATTCAGCCAGGCGCTGTGAACCCCTGGCCTATTACCATCGACGTGGACCGCTAGGCGATGTGTTCGAGGCATTCAGTGCCAATACGCCTTCCAACCGTTTCGCAGTGATCGGGCTCGGCGCCGGCGCCATGGCTACGTATGCCAAAACCGGCCAGGAATGGACCTTCTACGAAATCAACCCCGGCATTCTGGAAATCGCGCGGAATCCGGAGTTTTTCACTTACCTGAATGGTTGCACGCCAGTACCTGTCCGGACGGTTCTCGGCGACGCCCGCCTTAAGCTGCAGGAGGCGCCCGCGGGTTACTATGGACTGTTGGTGCTCGATGCGTTCTGCTCCGACGCCATCCCGATTCACTTGATCACACGGGAAGCAATTCAGCTTTATCTGTCGAGACTGGCTCCCGGAGGAATGCTGGTGTTTCACATTTCGAACCGCAGCCTTGACCTCAGCCGGGTCCTGGCGGGAGTGGTTGCCCGAGAAGGCCTTTCCGGATTCGTCAATGATGCCCGCGAGCGAGACGCCGCCAGCGGCCTGGATCCATCATGCTGGGCGGTCATCGCCCGCAGCGAAACGGATTTCGGCAGCCTGACGGCCAACCCTCGATGGAAGTCGCTCAAGGCGCAGCCCCAACCTGTAGTTTGGACCGATGACTTCTCCAACATCCTGCATGTGATAAAGTGGTAATCCTATGGGCCCTGCCTGGTATCGAAAACCGCTGATCGTTCTGACGATCGCGCTGATTTCAAGCGTGGCGGCTATCCTCCTCAACCAGGTTCCTTTGCTGAGAACGATGGAGTGGAAGGTCTATGATCTGCAGTTCCGCACTCTGACCGACGCTTCCAAGGCCAGTCCCGACATCGTTTTGATCAAGATTGACGATGAGAGCGTGGAGCGAATGGATCAGGCCTTCGACCTGGGCAGGTTCCCCTGGGGCAGGGATACCTACGCCTTGCTGCTGGATTATCTGGCGAGATCTCATCCCAGAGCAATAGCATTCGACATCCTGCTTCTCGAAGGCGACCGATCGAGTCAGGGACATGAGTGGGATACACAACTCGTGGAAGCCACCCGGCAGCTGGGGAATGTCGTTCACGCAATGGAAGTCGACGATTCCTACAGCCGCCAGCCCGCACACCCTTCCCCAGGAGGCTATCAACTCACACGCGAGGTGGAGGAACACAAAGGCGTCAAGCTGCCGTTTGCGCCGCTGGACCAAGCGAGCCGCATGTTGGGAAATACCTTCACGGTGCTTGACGCCGACGGGCCGGTGCGCCGCATCGTCCCGTTCGTGCGACAGGGCGATACTTATTATCCTTCTCTGGGTGTCGCCACAGCCATGGTAGCCCTGGGACTCAAGCCTTCCGATATCCGTCTCGATTCCGCAGGGCTCCATGTCGGATCCTCGGTCATCCCGCTCTTCGATGTCCAGCCGGAATATGTCCGCAAGATTCAGACGCGGCACATGCTGGCGCGCTACCTCGCGCCGCCGTATGTCGACAAGCAACGAACAACAACTTCCTATCGCAGCTATTCCTTCTGCGATCTGTTCCTTTCCGAATTGCAGCTGCGCGACAACAAAAAGCCGAAGATTGATCCGGAGGTATTTCGCGATAAGATCGTATTTGTGGGCACGACCGCCGCGGGCCTGCATGACCTGTTCCAAACCCCATTCGGCGCCCAGGGCATGATGCCGGGAATGCAGATCCACGCCACCGTGGTCGACAATATCCTGCACCAATCCTTCATGCGCCCGGCGAGCGGGATCTCATGGGGACTGCTGCTCGGCATCTCCACGCTCCTGGTCAGCCTGCTCGGCGTTCATCTCAGTTTCTGGTGGGCGTTGCTCGCAGCTCTCGGAATCGCCTGTGCCGATGCCGGCCTGGCGGCGCGGGCTTTCCAGCAAGGAGTCTGGCTTCCTTGCGTGCCGGCGATCCTCGGTCTGGTGACCGCTCAATTCACGAGCGTTGCCTACAAGTATTTTGGCGAGGACAAGGCCAAACGGCAGGTGAAAGCGCTTTTTTCCCGCTACGTCTCACCTGCGGTGGTCAAGGAACTGATCGAGGATCCATCCAAGGCGCGCCTGGGCGGGCAGCGGCGCGAGATGACCGTTTTGTTCTCCGACATTCGCGGTTTCACCACATTCTCCGAGGCCGGGCAGCCGGAGGATGTTATATTGCAGTTGAACGAGTACTTCTCACGCATGGTGGAGTTGCTGTTTGAACATCACGGCACCCTGGACAAATTCGTCGGGGACATGATCATGGGCCTCTTTAATGCCCCGGTGCAGGATCCTGATCACGCGGATCATGCAGTCCAGATGGCGCTATCCATGCTGCGCGAGTTGCAGCGGCTCAATGAACGTTGGCACGGCCAGGGAAAACCCGGTTTTGATATCGGCATCGGCATCAACACGGGCGAGATGATCGTCGGCAACGTGGGATCCGAGCGGACCCTGAGCTATACTGTCATCGGCGATAATGTGAACCTTGGTTCGCGCTTGGAATCCTTAAATAAAGAATATCAGAGCCGTATCATCATCAGCGAAGCCACCCGAAGCAGGCTCCAGGGAAACTATTGTATCAGACCTCTTGGAGCCGCAAAGGTGAAGGGGAAATCGCAGGAAGTGAAGATCTTCGAGGTCTGTACCTCTGAGGACGAGTGGAAGAAAAAGGAGCTTGCAGCCGAAAAAATCAGAAGAATGAATCTTCCATGATTTGCCGGCAGCAGCTCATTCGGGTTTGGAGGTCGCATGCATAAGAAAGCCTATGTTTGCTCACTCTTGTTGGTGTTTTTATGCAGCCAGGCCGGGTCGGCTCAAATCCCGCGTATTCTGCAAGGTAAGATCGACAAGGTCGAGAAGGTTACTAATAGGTTGAAGGATATTGAAATCACCGAAGGCGAGGAGATCAAAATCGGTGAAGACGTAAGCGCCCGTATCCGGGCGAAATATGGTGTGGTACAGGACGTCGACATACACCGCTACGTCTCGCTCGTAGGCACGGTCGTCAAGGTGAGAAGCGACCGCGGCAACCTCGCCTTCCACTTCATCGTTCTCGATACGGATGGTGTGAACGCCTTCGCCACCCCCGGCGGATTCCTCCACATTACTCGCGGTGCTCTGTCACTGATGAAAAATGAAGCCGAGCTTGCGGGAGTACTCGCACACGAGATTGCCCATGTAACCCAAAAACATACGATCCGAGCCATCCAAAAGGGCAAGCTGGTACAGATGGCCGCGAATGAAACGAATGTGTCCGCCAATCCCGCACTGTTTCAGCGCCTGAAGGATGAGACGTACAAGGCGGTTTTTGCCGGATTCTCCCGCGAAGATGAACTCGATGCCGACGCGCGAGGGCTCACTACTGCAACCGCAGCGGGTTATGCGCCTTCCGGTTTGAGCTCATTTCTCACAACCCTGAAGAAACGGAATGCTGATTCGAAAAATTCGCAGGGGCTTTTTGCTTCCCATCCCGAAATGGATGAGCGCATACAGAAGCTGGATGCCCTTGCCAAAAGCCGCAATTGGACCTCAGGGGTCGAAGCCCGACAGAGATTTACCAAGAACGTCAAGTATCAGCCTGTGGATCTGGTCAAGATCGTGACCGCCGCTGACGGGTCAGCCAATCTTGCGGGTGACGCCAAGGGCGACGCCAAAAAAGATGATTCCGGAGATGAGAACAAAAAACAGAGCCGCTTCGGCCTGTCCAAGATCAAGAATCCCCTGGGAAGCAGCGGATCAACGACCCAGAGTGCCGAAGTAACTGGATCCGGCGGGTCTCGAGGCCTCGATAGAGAGCGCGGCGCCGTCGGCGGAACGAATCCGGCGCTTGTGCCCGTTGTGCTCACCGCGGCGGACATTGAGCAATTCAAGAAAGAAGCAAACCTGAAGACCGGCTAGGCGCCGCCTCTCACCCGGTTTCTGTTGCTGTGCCGGAATGACGGAGGACCGGAGGGGATCCATGGCCGGCGGCATCAATACACGCAGGACCTGGCCTCCTCTGCGTACGCGTGCAAGAGTTCTTCCTCGGCAGCAAAAAAATGATCCGAGGGTGACAGAATGTACCCACCGCCTCCGCCGGCCTCGTGGAAACACCTGCGCACGGCCTGACGAGTTTCTGCCGGCGAGCATCCGACGAAATGATGGAACTGATCAAAGCCTCCGATCATGCAGACGCGGTGGCCGATGCGGCGTTTGGCCTCGCCCAGATCGGCGTCGCCGCCCATGGTACGAGGCGTGAACGTCTCCATCGCTTCGGGTCGCATGTCGGCAATCCGTTCGAGGATCGGCATCATCCCGCCGCAGGTGTGATAGACGATGCGCAGGCCATTTTCGTGCGCGGCGGCGATCAGCGGCTCATCGAATGGAGCGACGAAGCGATCAAAGATCTTCGGCGAAATGACCGTGCTTGAGGCATCCCCGCCGCCAAGCTCGATGAGATCAAAATGGGCGCCCTGCGCGGATCGCAGCCACGACAGTTTCCGGCGCTGAAGGATCGCCAGGAGTTCGGCGACCCACTGCGGATCATCATACGTCGCTACGATCAGTGCTTCGATGCCGAAAAGCACGGCGGCATCCTGCCAGCATCCCGGTTGGCCATAGATCGGAAAGCCGGGGACCGCTCCGCGCACGATCCCTCGTTCACCGGCCGCGCCGGCCTCATGGTCCACCGTCTTGAGATCGCAGAGTGGCACCGGAGCAAACCGCGCGATTAGCTCGAGTTCGCCCTTATTCTTGAGCAGACGTTCCCTGACCCACTCGGTCCTTCCGTCATCCTGCAGCACCATCGAGAGCGTTCCACGCGGCGTGGTAATACGGAAGCGCACGGTATGATAATTGGCGTCCGCAATATCTTCCCTCTCGACCTGCCAGTCTCGCGAAGGCTCGGGATCGTTACGCAGGGCGGCACTCCACCTGATCACATCCAGGCCGAAGCGATCGAAAAACTCCTGCTCCCCGATGCCGCCGATGTCCGCCAGAAACGACCGCATCAGGTGATGTGTCGTCACCGGCAGGCGGTCTGGAATCTGTCGGCTCAAGGCAGCAAGAAGACGCTCTCTGGAATTCATAGTCATTTAAAGGCAGCCGCAAATGATACGAACTGCTTCCCCGTTCGTATTACCACGCCCTGGAATTGTGTTTTTCTAACACAATTTACCCATTCGGCGAAATTACCGAACGCACAGAGCCGCGCGCGTCAGCAAGCGGGCATTTGAAAACCTTGCCTCCGTATTACACACGAGCGAATGGACCTTTGCATGTCCGCTTGCTTACCCGCGCGGCTCTGTGCGCAGTCTGCATGTCGCAAATCTTGGTTCCGGGCGCCAGGCCGCGCCGTGTCATTCGCGGCTGTTTTGCCGTTATTGCGCGCGTATTTGCGCGACAGGGAAAACATCACGCCATGGGCCGTGCAGCCATCCGCATCATGTAATCGTGATCGATAAACGGCTCGTCATCGAAGTGGCGCACCATCAACGCAATCCGCCTGCGCAGCAATTCCTGGAGATTGCGCCCGTGCATGAGCGGTGTCTCCCCCAGGTCGGAGGTCTTTGCTGTTCGCGATCTCCCGGCGCATCATGTCGACGAGCAGCGCGCGGGACTTGCGTTTCTCAGTTGCGCTCTTTGCCTCCATCCACCCGTAGACACCCGCAATCCATGCCGCCACGTTGCGCTGGGTCATGAACCAGCAACGAAGCGCCTTCAGCCGCACGAGCTGGTCCTCCACCACGTTGGCCTTCCCCAGAGTCTCATATGCCTGCACCACCACGGATTCGAGCAGCTGGATCGCCTGGTCCAGAGAAGGCCAGACTCCTTCGTCCATACGTCCAACGTCAGCGCGGCTCTTCTCCGCGGTGGTCAACTGAAACAGAACGTCGCGGCTCAAGTCGACGTTGTTCGGATTGTGGGGCGTCGTACACATGAAGTCTTCATAATAGGCGCGTTCCTCCCTGGGAATCGCCTCGATATTGGGCACGAAGGGCCGCGCCCACAGCCGGTACCAGGTAAATCCGATCGTTGAGTAAAGGGTTGATATGTTGGGGAACGCCAGAATTCCTTCTTCCGCCAAACGCCATGCGCGGACGAGCGCCGGGCCGAGCTTTTCGCCGGCCCAGCGGCAGGCAAGCCTCTCTACTTCCTCGTCAACCTTCATTTTCGGATCGAACTGGAATCGTCGGAGCATTTCATGATTGATGTTCCAAGGCACAAGTTCGGGCGGGAAGGTCCCTCCGATATGTGACAGCTGTCGCACGCCATTGTCTTTGAGCAGTTTCAGGCGCCGGTGCGTCAGGAAAGGGTACGGAATGCCCAGCAGCGGCGCGAACATCTGATGCGGCCCGGCCGCAAAGTAAAAATGCGTCTTGGCGGAGCGCCCATCGAGCTCCGCCATTAAGCGTCGCTCACGTTTGTCAAACTGGAGTTGGTAGACGCTGCCGCCGTTGATTTGATTCGAATCAGGATAGCGCGGATGCCGGTAAGGCATTTCCCAGCCTCGCCCGATCAGTGAGGCGGTTTCAACATCGACCCCTTGCCCAAGCCCGCGCCAGATGATGTCGTGTTCGCCGTAGAATGATTCAAGGCGGGTGATGACGCGGAATTCCGGATTCACCTCGTGCGCGGCATCGCGCAGCAACCGGAAGAAGGTCAGCGCCCACTCCCCCGATACCCGGGCGATTTCGGCATCGTCCTTCCACTCCCGGATCATATAAGGGCCGCCATTGCGCCCGACGTATAGCGATTTCGTATGCTCGAAACCGGACCCGGAATCGTTGGTCCATATCGTGATATATCCTAATTCGGGAACTTCGTTCAGGAGTTTTCTCAGCATCTCTGCGTAATGCGCACGCACCAGCGGATGGGTGATCGTCATCGTGTAGCGGGGCCGGAACGAGCGGAAAGGATGATCGACACGGGCTCCGCGCAGCATCGGATACCGTGTGAAAAACTCCTCGGGCACCGTGCGCGGCTCAAAGCACAACAAGCCGGGCACGAGACCGTATTTTCGCGCTAAAACCGCATTTTTCTTCAAATTGGCGAGGTTGGCCGAAAGGTAATAGAAAGGATAGAGGCCCTTGTTCAATGTGGAGTAGACGAACTGATCGAGAGCCGGGCAGTAGGTGTAAAACATGGGATATACCTCGCCCTTGGGACCGGTCTCGAGGCCCATGGGGTAGGCCAGTCCATTCACCTCCAAGTGAGTGAATCCACACTCGGCCAGGCGGCGCACGTAGGTTTCGCGGTTCAACCCGTGCTGGATGCGGCCTTCCTGGGTGAGGAAAAGATCGTAGCAGGGCCGGTTCCATGAAAATGACGGCGTGAAGGTCCGGCCACCTTCGATCTCATCCACATCATGATCGGATAGGACATCAAGGAGGTGCGAGACCGCCCCGAAGAGAAACCGGCTGTCGCCGGCAGCGAGCATGCCGGATCCATCGGCGCGCAACCGCATGACAACACTCTCCGCGGCCGATTCACCGCGTAAGCCCGCGGGAACCATCGGACGGAGCTGAAAGACACCGGACCTGCTGCGCCGATTGTGCCGAACGCATTTCACCACAACAGCTCCGGCGCGGCATGCGATGGCACGCGCCGCCGTCTCGAAAACCTCCGCCGCATCGGCCCTGATCTCAACCTGGCGAATTTGTTTCAATGCTTCTGCAATCGTCATAATTTACCCTCAGGCCTATTGAATATTTCGATCCTCAATCGCCCCGGTCTTCGACACCAGGTCAAAGTACCGGCGCAGGATGTCCACACCGTAATTCTCGAATCCGTGCTCAAATGCCGCCCGCGCCAACTCACCACCGACGAGGGGCATGATACCGCCGTTGCAGTAGGCGCCGGCCACGAGCCGCTCGTCGCCAAATACGCCATCAGGAAAAGGCGGGTCGATGGAGAACCATTCGGCAAACGCCCTGCCTTGGTCCCTCCTGCGTTGATACTCGCGCAGAATCGACACAGCCTGGTCATGCCCGGCAGCCCCGCGATTTATATCCATCGGGTTGCTCAAACTTAGCTGCGCCGCTTCATCCACTCCCGGAATAACCATGGGAGTGAGTTTGACAAAGTGAGCGTAGAAACAACCATTCCAGCAGAGCCGGTTCAGTTTCTCCCGCAATGTCGCTGCACGCGCATCCCATGCCTGCGCGCGCTCCTCTGCGCCAAGCCGGCGCCACAACGCGGCCATTATGCGGAAGGCTTCGTAGTAGCCGCTGTTGTCACCGTGCAGAATTCCCCAGAACGTATCGTCATTGATCTGAAACTGGAGCCAATCGTGTCGCCCGGCCGTATAAGCGAAATCCCACGTGTCGATGGTATAGGCACGTTTTACCAGCCCATGATTGGCATCCCAGTACCAAGGATGCGACGTGACATAGGCGAGTGCCTTCTCCATCTTCGGCATGAGCTGCCCGATCCAGTCATCGTCTCCGGTGGCCTGCCACGCAAGCCATGCAGCCTTGACAAAGCGGTATTCGACATCCGCCTCGACCGGGACCCGGACATACTTCGTCCAGTTTTCACGCTCGCTCGGCAGTTTTTCGGGGTACGTCGTAAAATAGTCGAAAATGCGGCCGCTCTCCGCCTGAGTGTCCGCGAAGTGCTGAATGGTACTGCAGAGATCGCGCTCGAAGTGGCGGAATGTCCGCATCATGTCGCTGTGGTCGCGAATCCAGATGGAGCGGGTATCTGGAGTGCGGTAGCCGCGAATGCGCAGTCCATCGATGCAAAGGTCGAGGACATCCTGCTCGAGGAACGAGCGCACGAGCGGGTAGAGATCGTCGAATTCGCGACTGCCGGTCCGGATTCTGGTCTCAACGCCCACGGGTTTCAATCCTCACCTTATCCCGCCAATAACGCACCTTGTCGAAACCGCCGACATCGTTCGAGGCGTCGAACGGCAGCCCATGAAACGACTGGCCCTGCTGGAACAGCACCTGCTCGCCGCGTTGCGCCCTGGTCATGTTGACGATTGTGTACGAGAGCTCGCCCTTTTCTTCCGAAGCGAAGACGAGGTCTCCATCCGTCTCGAGCGCACCGTAGGCAATCTTGCCTTTCTCATAGATGTATCGCGGCCGCCGATAGTCCCTGGCGATATCCATGCGCAGATCGTTTTTCACGCCCACCGTAATCACACGGCCGCCGGCTTCAATTCTCACGGCCATGCCGGCGCTCGCAGGCGCAGTCTCGACAAAGCGCACCCGATCCACCAGGGTCTGAGGAGACTGGTCCTTCCCGTGCGGCGTCAGCACGGTCACAAATCCGGCTGTGTGAGTGGGCTCAAAATGACCGGCAGTCATCTGGTAGATCATCTGCTCGTCTTGATTGTGACGCTTGATCGGCTCCACATTCTCGAGCCGGTAATGGGTCTGCGGAAAGTGGATGAGGAGCCGCCCATCGGTCGGTAGCTTTGCTGTGCCGATCACGTCATAAACGGTATCGTACCAGTGCTCTCCCCGCCCGAGGATCTGCCGCGTGTGCCAGAGGTTCGCCAGCGTGAAGAACTCCTCGGTCCTCGATTTAAAGACGTCGAAAACAACGAACATCTCCGGATCCTTCACGTACACCACGATCCGATCCGCATCATATTTCCAGCCATCATCGATGAGCCGGGTCCGGCTGTAGTCGAATTCCGGCAACGCCAGGAAGTCGACCTTTTTGGTACGAATCGGCCGGTAGGAGCCCGCATCGCGGAGAAACTCGAAAAGCGGCTGCGCCGGCACGGCATCCTTCGTGCTGTAACGCTGTTCGCCGGCATTCTGCCCCATGAATATCTTCTCGGGGCGCACGACCATCCTGTTGTGGAAGTAATCCTGCCGATACGCGCCGAACGGCCCGCTCGGCATGTAATCACGGTATCCGCCGTCATGCAGCAATACCGATCCGCGCGACATGAGCATGACGATGCTGTTTTCGTCTGCATGGCCGTGCGTCATCTTTTCTTCTTCGACACAGATGGAGTCCCGCAGATAGTCGCGGAAATTGAGGCCGCCGTCGCCCTCGTCGCGGTAATTGAGGAGAAGGTAGGTCGAGTCCGGCTTCCAGCCGTCACGGAAAACGATCTTTTTCCCCTGCACGTCTTCCATGACTTCCCGGCTCAAGCTGGAAGGCGGTGTGGCGGCGATGTCATCGCGCCCCCATCGATAGGCATCGAGCAGAAAGCAGCCCAGTCCGGCGCTGGTCGGATTCTTGAAATCGACAAATTTGGCCGCAAGTGTCTGCGCGGCCCATTTCATGTTGGGATCGCTCTGTCGCGCGGCGGCAGCCTCGAAGAAGACGAGGAAGTGCTGCCAGCTTGATGTCCACCAGGCATCGCCAAAATCAGGCACAAAGCCCGCGGGCGACATCAGGTTCAAAAAATATTGAGTGTAGTAATAGAACTCCGGTGTCTTAAAGAGCTCTTCCTGCCGGCCGAGGGCGTCGGCGTAGCCCAGCAGCGAGTAGAGCCAGACGCCGTGATAGAGGCTTGCATCCTCGATTTCCCAGTTGCCCCAGTTGTCGTCGCCGAGCGCACGGCGCTGGGTCTCGTACGCAGCCGCACGCGGATGGTTCTTCATGGCGCGTATCGCCCATGCCAGCGATTCAGCGCGCAACATGGTGCGGTTCATGGCCCCCCACTCGGAGGTCTGGAGCAGATAGTCCATGCTGTGGGCTACGAGCGATTCCACTGCCGCGGCCTCTGCGGGCGCGAGCTTTCCGAGCCGGTGAAGCGTATCGTAGGCGCGCACAAAGCGCATCACCACGAAAAAGTCCGGCAATGCCGGCACGCCGTTCGAATAATCAGGCCGCTTCTTCGCCGCCCAATCCGGAAATTGTGAACGGTAATCTCCGTACGTGGTCAACACCTTCTTCGCGCGCTCCGCATAGACGGCGTTGCCTTCCTTTTCGAAGAGATATGAGTAAATGAGAGCCATGTCGATCAGGCCGCCCGGAGCCCGATAGCCGAAGGGGCTATCCGGGTCAAAGGTCGCGCGCCACTGCTTGAGGATCTCTTCCTGATGATCCCAGGTATAGTCAGCCGACGCGCGCGCATATTGAAGATAACGATCTCGGGGGATGGCTGAAGCAGAATTCACGCGAGCTTGTGCGGCAGGCCCCTGGAAAGACGCAATGGTCGGCTGGGGAAGCAGCCGCACCGAGCCTGCCAGCGACGCCACAAGAACCAGAATGCAAACCGTTCGCACTAGGATCCGCATCATCTTCCACTCCTCTCGTTCCGTCCCTGAAAGACGGCAGGGACTTGGGACACCAAAGATGTCCAGCTGCTTGTGAGCGCCGGCGAACACCGCCAGCCGCCCGCTTATGGCTGTGCCGCGTTCAACTGCGCGCATCCGCAGCCGCGTTTTGTGCCTTTCCTTTGTTCAGGTCACGCCAGGCTCGGAATACTTCAACGACATTCTCGGGCCTCGCGCCGGGACCGAATTCACACTGAGCGATCACGCCCCCTGAGGCATACAGGTTTGCATACGCATCTGCGACCGCGCGCCGCACATCCTCTACCGTTCCGAAGGCCAGCAATTCCTGGCGATCCATTTCGCCCCAGAACGTGATCCGGCCGCGGAAACGCCGGCCCAGCTCGATCGCTCCCATGCACTTGATCTGGCTGTTGAGCGCGTTCACCCCGACCTCGATGAGATCGGAAATGATGTCGGTGATATAACCATCCGAGTGCATGAAGACGTACTTGCCGTAGTGACGGGCAATTTCATTATACTCGCGGTACAAAGGTTTAAAGATTCGGCGCCACAAATCGGGCGCGATCATCATGCGTTGTTGGGTGCCCCAGTCGTCCATGAGCACGATGGCGTCAACCTCGGTTCGGGCCCACGCCTCGACCTCCTTGAGATAATGTGCGTGGATCCGGCCCAACAGTTCGAACAGTTCGGGCGGTTGTTCCGCCAGGTCCATGAAGGCCAGCTCCATGGTTCGAATAAACGTGAGGCGCTCAAAAGGACGGACGAGCGTGCCGGCAAGGACAAACCGGTCCGTGCCGCGGCAGAACGCGTTGACGGCCTGGCGGTCCACTGCCAGCGAGGCCTCCGGCGTCTTGAATCCGGCGAGATCATCCCAATCGTGAATGAGGGGTTCTTTCACCATCCCGATAACGCCGCCGTGAATGTTGTGGAAACAGCAGCCCCACTCATCGACATAGATGCCCTTCTGATAGCGATTGCCCGTCACCGGCAGCGGAGCGTGATAGAGAGCAGGCGCCGCTACCATGTCATCCGGGAACTCACTCTTCAGCTGCGCCACTTCCGCAGGGTAATGCTCTTCCGCCCACGGCAGGATCCATATTTGCCGCGGCACCGACGGAGGCGCGGCAAACTCCAGCGTGCTTCGTACCAGCTCGCGCGCGTTCATAGCTTTCCACCTGGAAAATGGCTGTAGTCCGCAAGGCTTATCGGCCGGCCCGCTGCTGCCCATGGAATGCCGGCCTCACCGGGCAGCTTGCTTTCGCGATAGCAGCGCAGCAACACATCATCGAGGCCGCTGACATAGAACCGCTCGGAAGTCCCGGCCCGCCGGATCAGCGCTGCTGGAAACGAAGGAATCTCCGTCACTGATTCGTGCAAACCGTTGATGCACAGCGTCTGCGATCGTGCCGCCTCGGGGCCGCAGACCAGCGATCCGATTCCCTTCACATAGTCGATGGCGGCAAACAGCTTGTGAAATTGCGGCGTATCGTCAGGCGCACCGTAGGATTTGCGTTCCCCCTTGCGCCCCACGGCCACGATCCCGCCGCCGTTCTCGCCGCAGGTAACGATTGCATCTTCGAATTCGAGGCGGAAACGCGGATCGAAAGTTCCTTCGGTCGCGTGAGATGCAAAGAAGAGCATTTCCGTCCCGTTTTCGACAATCACGCGGCACATGGCGGTGTCAAAGGTCTCGACCGGATACGCCCTGTAGAGCTCTGCCTGCACGAGATGCGGCCGGGCGCTCAGATGCAACTCCGGTCCGACGAGATAAAAGAGGTTGTGCAGATAGTGCGCCATGGCGTTGTTCGCCGGGCTGTCCAGCACCCAACGGCCGGTATGCGGATCACGCAAACGTCCGGCCCAGTCGTTGCGATGGTAGTAGCTCGCGTCCCGCGGCCAGCAGCACAGTGCCGAGAGCTTGAGCGGGCGCCCGAAGTGGCCGGCGAGGATGTCGCGCTTAAGCGCAAGGATTGCCGCGGAGTAGGACCATTGATAACCGATCATCACCCCATGACCGGAGCGATCCCTGGCACGAATGAGTTCATCTACTTCCTGGATGGTTACCCCGACCGGTTTGTCGCAAAGGACTGAGGATCCGTTGGCAAGTGCCGCCAGGCTCTGCGGCACGTGCCAGTGAATCGGGGATGAGATCACGGCCAGATCGGCGTGATGCCCCGCCCCATAGAACTCCTCCATCGAGGAACAGATGGGAATCC
>Ga0315284_10005075_pt1 | contig 18709 bp, 17 predicted proteins | sample YL17G09_16_MG_FD_203696 | JGI IMG/M metagenome (GOLD analysis project Ga0315284, IMG submission 203696) | Sediment microbial communities from Yellowstone Lake, YNP, Wyoming, USA - YL17G09_16 | ecosystem: Environmental > Aquatic > Freshwater > Lake > Sediment | place: USA: Wyoming | collected... | reverse complement strand
GACCAACGATGAGGTGCTGGCGGTCGATCAGGACCCGATGGGCCGGGGAGGGAAGGCCGTCTACAAATCCACGAACGGGGGCCTCCAGGTCTGGGCGCGTCCCCTGGCGGACGGCTCCAAAGCGGTCGGCCTCTTCAATCTCGACGAGATGCCGATGCGGGTCACCGCCAAGTGGTCCGACCTGGGCATCAGCGGAAAGCAGGTGTTGCGGGATCTCTGGCGGCAGAAGGACCTTGGCAAGTTCAGCGATGAATATGCGGTCGAACTTCCGCGCCATGGCTGCCTGCTGCTGAAGATTTCACCAACGAAGTAGGAGTCGGACAACAGGGATGATCTTGCCCCGGATCCCCTGCTCCGAAAATGGAACCTGGCAGGGCGGGCTGAAGCCCGCCGCCACTGGAGAAGGAATTGCGGGTTGCGAAAGACTGCGGCTTGATCTTATGTTTAGTGGCCGCGGGCTTTAGCCCGCGCATTGGCACCCCCAGTCATTCATTTTCACGCGCTTGGGTGCGCCCTCGGTGCATGGGAGACTGTTTTGGAGCGTGGCGGTTTGGCACTGGCTATGCGAATCCGTAGAGTTTTGACGCGTTGTCGACGAGAATGCGGTTCCGCATAGCAGCCTCGGGTACGCACACCGCGAGCAGATCGAGTAGAATGGCGTCGTTGGGCTTCTTCTCGTTTTCAGTGACCGTGGGATGGGGCCAGTCGCTTCCCCACACGAGTCGTTCCGGCGCTTCCTTGACATATGCCTTGGCCACCTCGACGCTGTCCGCGTACGATGGGGGCCCGACCTTGGTGTCCATATAAAACCCCGATAGTTTCAACCACGCTTTCCCCCTTTGCAGGAGCGCGCAAATCACGCCAAACGCGGGATGGCTGATCCCCTGTGGTTCAGGCAGACGGCCGAGGTGGTCGAAAACAACCGGGCATGGCACACGGTTCCACAGATCCTTCGCGGCCCCGATCTGATCAGCCAAGGCATGGATCTGGATGTGCCAACCAAGCGGGGCCACGCGCTTCGAAAGAGGATCCATCATGTCGAGTGTCGTGGCGCCGGCCTGCACGAGGTTGAAGCGAATGCCACGGACGCCGGCTGCATGCATCCGCTTTAACTCGGCGTCCGCGATATCGGGGTTGACAACCGCAATGCCGCGCGCAGAAGCTCTGCCGAATTGGCCGAGCGCTTCGAGCAGCAAGCGGTTGTCCAGGCCATAAGTGGAAGGTTGTATGATGACGTTGCGAGTCGTTCCAAGACGCTTCTGGACAAGACGGTAGTCGGCAACGGTTGCGTCGGGCGGGCGCAACACCGCTTTCGGATCCACCGGGAAGCGCGCATCGTAGATGTGATGGTGGCAGTCCGTCGCATGCGCCGGCACCTTGGTTTTGGGAAGTTCGGTTCCCGCCGACCATCGCACCGACTGTTGGTTCTCACCATGTGCAATGCCGACCGCACCAAAAGCTAGCCTTGGAATAGCCTTCAAAACCGACCTGCGTGACCATCGGGCTTCTAACATGATTGCCTCCATGTATGACGCACAAAAGGCGGACGACCCATTCTACACCCGCGTATCCAATTCCGCAGCCGAGGCCGCGCAGGACCTGCGATTCAGACAGTGCGAAAAAACCTGGCCACGAATGGCACGGATTGGCACTTAAGGGGAGTTTCTACTCAATCAGCAGGAATGCATAGCGGTGCATGGGCTGATCATAGTCGGTCAACACTTCGATCGGATAGCCGTATTTCCTTACGGTTGAGAAGACATCCACTGCCATGGCCTCAGCCGATGGTCGTGCCTTGAGGGGATGCGCGCATTCCTCCCTTCCTCCGGGGCACTTGGAACACAGGCTGCAGGAATCCATGTTGAGCAGGAAAGCCTTCGCAAAGCCTGCCAGAAAAACCGCCCTTTCCACCCCGAGCAGTTTCCGATTCACTTTCCTGGACCAGGCATGGCGGTCGCCGGGCTTGTCCACTTTTTTTCCGAAATGGAAGATCACGCCGGTGCGATACTCATCAAAGAACTGGCGGCATTCCTGGACGGACGGCACATTGGGCGGGCAGGTGGCCATTTTGCCGTATTCATCGCACCCGAACATACACTTCATGCGCACCCATTGACCAACGACAATGTCCGCGGGATTCATCCACTTGAAGTCAATATACCCATGTTTCTCGAACAACGCCTCGAGTTGCTCACGCATGCCCATTTATCAACCCTCCCGGGGAAATCGGTGACAGGCTATTTCACCAATTTCCAGACTGCAAGCGCAAAAGCCGCTTCATGACGCAATTGGTGAAATAGTAGCCTGTTACCGATTTGCAAGCCTTTCCGTTCCATACGGTAAAGTGCGGGGCATAGCGAGCCTTCCTCTACCGCCAGCACATCATGCGACCGCTTGTGGATGCACTCCGCGATCGCAAACCCGTTCAGCGGTCCCCGATTCATTTCATGGGGTCAGGTCTGGAAAATTTCATTTTCGTTCTTTGGGCTACCCGGCAAAACACCACTGCAGAGAACTAAATTTTCCAGGCCTGACCCCATCGCCTTCGGATCGGCTGCAAGCGGCGAAGCCGGCCCCGAAAGCGACGTGGATTTCCTGGTTGAAGTCGGCCAGCTTCATTCCTCATGGTTTCCTGCCGGCCTCGTCGCGGATCTGGAAGACCTGCTGGGTCACCCGGTCGACGTGGTAACCGCGGATGCTCTTCACTGGTACATTCGTGACCGCGTCCTAAAGGAGGCTGTGCCGTTGTGAGGGATCGGGATGACCGACTTTATCTGATTCATATCGACGAGTGCCTCCACCGCATCGAGCAATATACCTCAGCCGGCAGGGACCCATTCTTCGCCGATACTAGAACGCAAGATGCGGCCTACGAGATGCTGGCGGGAGCCCACCCGTTTGCCGCATCCACAGCATTCGATGTGCATAGTGCGATACTTGCCGGACGCGTGACCCCGCTGCGCGCGCACCTGCCCGAAGCCCCGCCCAGCTGGCAGCATTTCTTCGACCAGGCTCTTGCCCTGCGCATCGAATCGCGCCCCCAAACCGCGCTTCAGCTCTTCTCGGCCTTCAGGCAGAGCATCGAGCAAGTCCAGCGAGACGCCGCGGTGTAGTCAGAGAGCGCGGATCCATACCAGATCCAGGAACAGCCTCTCATGCGCTTGGGGCGCACCCAGTGACGCATGAAGATGAATGACTGGGGTGTGCCAATATGCGGGCTAAAGCCCGCGGCCACTGTGCATAAGATCATGCTGCAGTCCTTCGCAACCCCTCATTCCTTAGCCAGTGGCGGCGGGCTTCAGCCCGCCTTTCCAGGTTCTATTTTCGAAGCAGTCGCTCATGGGCCGGGGCGCACCCCAGGCGCACGAAAATCTGCGAGCAGGGAGTAGGTCCCGTCCGGCGGACGGGATCTACTTTCTGAATCGCAAGGCCCGGTCCGCAAATTGTTGCTGGACCAACGGGATTTCTGTAGAATCTGGACGGGGTGATTATATGGCAGAGGTAGCAATCAGGCTTCATATTGAGCCACTGGAAGAAGGCGGATATGTTGCGACCAGCGAAGATGTTCCCGGATTGGTGGCAGAGGGGCGCAGCATTACCGAGGCCGCTGAGATCACGCAAGGGCTCGCCCGAAAAATTGCCGAATCCTGCCTGGAACACGAAGATCCCCTCCCCCCTGCACTAGCGAACCTGTCGAATGGCAGGATCGATCTCCTCATTCCCGTTAATGTTCGCTGATGGGCCGCCTGTCAGGTTTCAAATATCGTGAAGTAGCCCGGCGGTTGCGAGTCTTTGGATTCGTGTTTGATCGCCCGGGGCCGGGCAGTCACGAAGTCTGGCGCCATCCCGCCACAGGCAGAAAGGTCACCGTCCCCCACCATGCGCGGGATATGGCTGAGGGAACGCCGCACGCTATTCTCCGTGAAGCAGGCATCGACGTTGAAGATTCTTTCAACGCCTAGGGGTAGCTGAGAGCTATCTTGCGAAAATCATTAAACTTCTCGTGGTCCGATCCTGATTGCGCCTTGGCGCATATCGCCCTGGCGATCCGGTGCTACCGAGGCTTCGCCCACGCGCATCCCAGCTGCTTAAAGTCCTTGTCAAAGGAATACACCGTCAGACCTCGACTGCGCGCGCAGGCAGCTAGCAGGCAATCGATGATGTCGCACGGCGTGGCGCTGAACCGGCTGAGTGCTTCCAACACCGCGCGCCGGCTGCGACAGCGGACCCCGGGAAGCTCCACGATCGTGGATAGCAAGCGCGCTGTTCTTGACGGCATTTTAAACCGGCCATTTCCCGTGCCATGGTATTCTTCTCATAGGTGATAGGGAACCAAAAGGCTGATTTTTCAAGCGCGAGGAAGGATGAAAGATAGACGGATCGCAGTTTCTTTGCTGGTGTCGCTGGCGGTGCTGGCGCTGAACGCAGCCGCGCAAAAACCGGATGCAACGACGCAAGTCATCGAAGGGATCGAATCACGGCGCCAGGCATACACCAACGTGGCGCTGCAGATTTGGAAATTCGCGGAGACCGGGTTTCAGGAGGTGAAAAGCAGTGCTCTTCTGGAAGCCAAGTTAGCCGAAGCCGGTTTCACGGTTCAAAAAGGTGTCGCCGAGATCCCGACGGCGTTCGTGGCCGGCTATGGCAGCGGCAAGCCCGTTATCGCCTTCATCGGCGAGTACGATGCCCTGCCTGGACTATCGCAGGAGGCGGCGCCCGAGAAGAAGCCGGTTTCCACGGGAGCGCCGGGCCATGGTTGCGGGCACAACCTGCTCGGCACCGCATCGATGGCCGCGGCCATCGCCGTGAAGGATTGGCTGGCCGCATCCCGCCGGGAAGGGAGAGTCCGTTTCTACGGCACTCCCGCGGAGGAGGGCGGCGCGGGCAAGGTGTACATGGTGCGCGCCGGCCTTTTCCGCGACGTGGACATAGTCATCTCCTGGCACCCCGGCGACAGCAACCAGGCGAGCGCCTCGAGCAATCTCGCAAACATCAGTGCAAAGATCAGATTCCATGGCATCGCATCCCATGCCGCGGCTGCGCCCGACAAGGGCCGCTCGGCGCTCGATGCCGTCGAGGCCATGGACATGATGGTCAACATGATGCGCGAGCACGTGCCTCAGGAAACCCGAATCCACGACATCATCACAAGCGGCGGCGCCGCGCCCAACATCGTGCCTGAGTTTGCCGAGGTTTACTATGTGGCGCGTCATCCCGACATGCGCGTGCTCGATGGCATCTGGCAGCGGATCATCGACGCGGCCCGAGGAGCCGCGCTCGGAACGGGCACCACGATGGATATGGAGATGGTGGGAGGCGTCTATAACATTCTGCCGAACGCCTATCTGGCGGATCTTCAGCGGAGGAACATGCAGAAGGTCGGCGGCATCAAGTACACCGGCGAGGAGCGCGCATTCGCCGAGGCGCTGCGCCGGACGATGCTTGATCCCGGCCTGCCGTTGGGATCGGAGGAGGTGATACAACCTCCCGAAACCCATGTGACACCGGCCTCCACGGACCTGGGTGACGTCAGCTGGAATGTTCCGACCACGGAATTCACCACGGCGACCTGGGTGCCGGGCACGGCCGCGCACACCTGGCAAGCGACTGCCTGCGACGGCATGTCGATCGGGATCAAGGGAATGTTGCTCGCAGCCAAGACCATGGCGCTGACTGGCTTGGACCTGTTCACCGACGCGGCGCACATTCAGAAGGCCCGCGCTGAGTTCGATCGGCGCCGTGGAGATGTTGTATATAAGCCCGGCATCGGCGACCGCAAACCGCCGCTGGACTACCGCAAAGCGGAGTGAGACTCCGAGCCGCGAGTCACCCGTTTCTTAATTTGCCCGGAACCAGGGCTTTTTGGCTTTTATCGCAAAATCGCTGAGCTTCCCTCATTCCGTGGCCGGCATCTGCGTTTCTTTTGTGAATTTCCGATGGCGGGAGTGAGGATCCGCTTTCTTGTAATCATTCATCTTTCCAGGCTCGGATCGTGATAGGTCCAGGCGAGCTCGCCGGCTATGCCTTTCCGGCATCATCTGGCGAAATTTGCTTGCCCCCATTCCTCGCTTGGGATAGAAATGCTGATAACTCGAATGCTCCAGTTCTCTGTCAAATCGCCCGCTGGTCGCGGAAATATCGGGAGTTTCTCCATGAATGTCGTCAAAGGCTACCTTCATACCATGAAAGCCGTGAAAGGCCGGGATCTGCGTGCCTTTCACGATCGGCATATGCAGCTCTACAGCAAGGCGCGATCCAGCGGTGATCACGGTCCGGTGACGCGCGCCTACTACGCGCTGATGGCCGGGGTCATCGAGGGAACCTGCGGGGCGTGCTGGCACTTTTGCCCGCCGCGAGCCGGGGAATCGCGTGAAGCCGCGATCCGCAGCATGCACCAGCTTATCTGCCGCCTTCTCGAATTCGGACCGGGACGGCACGTGCTGGAGATCGGGTGCGGCATCGGAGGAACGATGCGCAGCATGGCGCTCTACACCGGGGGGCGCGTGGCAGGCGTTACCATCGGCCACGAGGAGATCCGGCGCGCCCATGAATTGATCGGCCAGGCCGGGCTTGAAGCGCAGTGCATCGCTGTTGAGGGCGATTGCCAGCACTTGCCGTTTCCGGATGCCGCGTTTGATGGAGCTTACGCGATCTATGCGTTGAAGTACCTGGCGCGGATCGACAGGGTTTTGAGCGAGGCCTTCCGTGTGCTGCGTCCCGGCGCGCCCCTGGTCGTCTACGACATACACCGGACGGAGCGATTCAATCCGTCCGATACCGAGCACGTGCGCTTAATGAAGGCTCTGGAACACGCCACAGGCATGCCCCCACTGCTGACCGCCGCCGCGCTTGCAGATGCCGCCAGGCAGATCGGGTTCGACTGCGAGACTCGCATGGACATCTCGCAGGAATACCCGTGGTATCACGACTTCGTGGTCAATCCCATCAACGCCTGGCTGGTGACCTCTCCCGGCATCCGCCGGCTGGTCGGCCTGCTGGAAGCGGTGCGGTTTTTGCCGGCTGGATTCCGGCGCTTCAACGATACGTTCCTTGCCGGGACCGTTGCGGCGCTGATCGCAATGGGCCGGCTGGGCATCCTCACCGGCTCCAGCGTGATGGTGCTGCGCAAGCCCTTGGTACATTAGTGACGCTCATGAGACAGGAGTACCTACTGCCGGCAACTGCAAGAAATTTGCATCCGAGGCTTGAACGCGTCGATTCATCACCAGAAACTTGTCTGTAAATCGTGCGGGCAGGCCGCGACTGTGTCACGCAGCGCTCCATCCAGGCCCCCCTGGCCGTAACCAAGGGCCCGGCGGGATGGACCGGGATCAAAGAAGGTGTTGGCCGTCATCAGTTTGGTGAATGCCGCGGGATCCAGCCCGCTCTCCTTGCCTGAGGATTTGTGCCTCCGGGCCACCGATTGCATCTTCAGGCGGAAGAGGAAGGTGGGAATGGTAATCACCGGCTTGCGTTTTCCGGCGGCCAGGAGCGAAAGCCGGCTCAGGAAGTCGGTCCACTTCAAGTTTTCATCGCCGACGAGGTAGCGCTCTCCGCCCCTGCCCCGCTCGATCGCCCCTACGATGGCTTCACCCACATGCTGCACGGCAATCATGTTGGTGCCGCCCTTGGGATAGAGCAGCACCCGTGAAGAACGAACGTACTGGATCAGCGGTGACCAGAGAGGGACGCGGCCGGGCATAGACCCGAAGACGTAGGGAAGCTCCAGGATGACCAGCTGGAGATGGGGCATGGTCGCCCGGAGGGACTGTTCTTCCTGCTCCCCGCGGCTGCGGATGTAGGGGTGACGTTCGGCCAGTTTCAATTCCGGCCAGATCCGATCGAAATGGGCAAAGTACGAACCCAGCAGCACTCCGCGTTGAATGCCGGCCTCGCGTGCCAGCCGGAAAAGCCGGACGCAGGCCTCCACGTTGGCGCGCTGGAAGAACGGGTAGGCCGGCGCTGGTGGCACGACACGATCATCAGCCCCGGCGGCAAAAACGACGCCATCCGAGCCGCCGAGCAAGGCCCTGACCGCGCTGTCGCTCAGCTGGCACAGGTCGGCCAGATGCACCTGCGTCCCTGCAGGCAGCAATCCCTCGACCGGCACTGGGGGCAAGCCCAGCACGGATATCCTGTGGCCACGACGCAGAAACTCCTGCGCCGCGTGCCAGCCGAGAAATCCGGTTCCCCCGACAATCAGGATATTCATTTCGTCTTCTTGCCTTGATTCAGAGGGTTCCTATCGGCGCCGACGATGTCTTGTGTGCCGTGCTCCGGGTAAAACTCGTTTTCATCCGGGTCATGATTGGCAAACCACACCTGGGCGAAGAAGGGATTTTCCCGGGCCTGTGCGGCATCGTCCCATGGCGGAGGCAGGCAAGCCGGACACCAGTGGCCCGCTTTCAGAATTGTGTAAGGCTTGGCTGTGAAATCGTGGTCGAAGGCGCACTTCCAATTCAGGGTGGTATACATGTTGCCGTCCCAATCGCACGCGAGGCACACGCCGCCCCTGTGCCGGGCAGCGCCCTGCAGATCGGTTAACGCGAGCTTCTGCCTGTCCTCGTCGTAGCCATGATTCAGACGCTGCCATGGCGGTTCGGAGTCCAATTGCGGCATAGGTGCGCCCCAATCGGGGATGGACTCGTAGGCGGCGGAGTCCTTGTAGAATGCTTTGATGCGCAGGGCATTGCCATGGTTGAACCAGTAGACGGTCCCGTTGCGGTGATTTTCGACCATGTCCCGGTTTGCTTTGCGAACCCTCTGTTCCACGAGCGACCGTAAGGCTGGAATATTACGACACAGGAAGGTTAGCAGGCGGATGCTTGCCGGCAGGTCCCGATTCAGCACCATCCAGTAGTCAGTCAGGGAATCCCTCCAGAAATGAAGATATTCGTTGAGCACATGACTGTCTTCAAAATACTGCATATGGAAGTTACGGAGGGCATACCATTTTCTATCCGAACAGGCTTCAATTCCTGAAAGACCGAGGAGTTGATAGCTCCTGTTGATGAGTTCGAACGCAGTGCATCTCATGCCGGGACCGCCGCCCATATTGTAAGCTCTCCGCCAGAAGTCGGAGTGATCGGGGATATCCAGGCAATTGACCAAGCCGTAAGCGGCGTCCCGGTCGGTTATATTTTCCATGAATGAGTTGAGCGGCATGTGGAAGGCGATGGGATCCCGCAGGGCGAATGCCGTTTTACAGGTCGTCGGCATGATGAAGGTCATCCGCAGCGAGGCCCAATGCCTGATATTGGATTCCAGGACGGCCCGCTCTCCGGCGATTTTGGTGACCGCATAATAATCAAAGACGGATGGCTTGAGGGGGTCTCCCACCCGGCCACGGTGGATGTTTCCCAATCGGTCGCCGGTCTCTGCCACGGTGCCGGTGTGGATCAGCCGGATGCGTTCGGCGCCGTCGGGTTGGGCTTCCAGGGCGCGCACGATGCTCTTGACGGCCTCGATGTTGACGGTTGCGGCCATGTCGGGGGCATAGTCGGCCGCCGGCGAGATGCAGGCCATGGCGTTCAGGACCCAGTCCACATCCTTGACTGTCTCGGCCACATCGGCATAATCCGCAGCATCCCCGCGGACGATCTTGAAGCCACTGCCGGCCGCCACGCCCGTCTCCGGAATCACGGCAATGCCGACCTGAAGGGGAAACGGCTCTGGACCGCGCTCGCCGAGCACCCGAAATATCTATCGCGGGTTGTGCTCAACGGTCAGGTGGATGCGGCCGGACACTTCATTCTGCGCCAGGTGGATCAGGCCATCAAGGGTGCGCGCAGCGTCGTACGGGGCGATTGCGACGCTACGATTCTGGACGATGAGCAGTTTGCCAGGGCAAAGGAGATCGAGGGAGGAAAGAACCTGCGGATGATCTACGACTCCCCGGCGCTGCCGCAGCTGCCCGTTGTGGTGTTCGGGACGGCGCTTTCCACCGAAGAGCGGGCGGTGCTGGTCAAGGTGCTGCTGGGGATGTGCGGCAGCAGCGAGGGGGGCGCGATCTGCAAAAAAATGCACATCGGACGCTTCACACCTCTTAATACAGCCCTGTTCAACGATCTGCAGAAGCGCTACGGCGAGTAGGGTACACTCCATGGCCGAACTCCTCGAAGCCAAACTCTATCCTGCCTTTCGGTTAATCCTGGCCGGGCGCTGGTGGGTGATCGGGCTGTACGCAGCGCTCTTTTGCGCCAGTGTTCCCTATGCGCTACGCGTCAAACAGGACAATTCCGTGGACCGCCTCGTCATCCAGAACGACCCCGACTACCTCGCTGCCCGCGATTTCTCCAGGATCTTCGGCGGCGCCGAGTATGTGGTTCTGTTCGCCGAAGCCGACGATCTCTTCGCGCCGGAGGTGGTCGCCGCATTCGATGCCCTGGACAGAAAGCTGCAGTCGCTCCCGCGGGTGACCTCAGGCTCAGTGTTTTCGCTATATCACCGTGCGCATCCCGACGCAGACCTGAAGGCGCAGCTCGGAGAGTTCAAGAGTTTCGCGACCGGCACGGCCATTTTCCGGAAGCAGGGGCTTGTCGGTGACGGATTTCTCGGGTTGCCGCTCATTCTTGATATAAGGTCTTCCGAAGAGCGCCAGCAGACGCTCAAGGCGATCGATGATGCAGTGTCCGGCAAGGTGAAAAATCCTGCGCCGTTCCGGGCGGTGCGCAAGGTCGGCGAACCGTATGTCAACGAATACCTCAACCGCAAGACCGCGGAAGGGGGGATGCGCCAGTTCCCGGTATTCGGCCTGTTCGTGGTCTTGCTGGTCGTGGGTCTCTACCGATCGTTCCGCACGCTGGTAGCCTTCATGATCACACTTGCGGTCAATGTGACCCTCGCTGCAGGCTGGATCGGTTTCACCGGCGGCATTTTCACCATGGTGTCGGCCTTTGTGCCGATGACCATACTCGTCACCTGCCTGGCGACCCTCGTGTACATCCACTCGCGCTTTGTCGAGCGGCCCCCCGGGCGGGACGTGGACGCACATCAGGTTTTTGCGCTCGCCAACAAATTCGTGGCCTGCACTACCTCGATTTTTGCCACGGCCGTCGGGTTTGCGGCGCTCGCCGTGTCTAACATCCGCCCGATTCACGAGATGGGCATCTGGGTGGCGATCGGGCTTCTATTCACGTGGTTCATAGTCTTCACCCTTTTTCCCGCTCTTCAAAAAGTGCTGCGCACGCCGACGCAGGTGGAGCGCAAGACCGCGGCGCAATGGTTCATGCACGTCGTCGGGTGGATGCCGCATTTCTCCTTCCGGTGGCGCTGGGTCACCGTCCCCGCGTCGGTCGCCCTTTGCCTGCTGGGCGCCGTCGCCCTGTTCGGTCTGCCGGACCTGGTTGCGCCCATGCGGATGCTGACGAACCCAGCCGACTACCTCAACCGGAACTCCGACCTTTACCGGGACACCCGCCGGGTCGAGCAGCTCATGCCCGGCCTGTCCATGGTGGATGTATGGCTGCGCGGCAAGGTCGGGAGCCTGAACCAGGCCGAGGTCATTCGGGGGCTCGATGCCTTCCAGAGTGCGCTGGAGGCTGAACCGCTCGTCGGGTCCGCCGTCGGACCGACAACAATGCTCCGTATGGTCCGCTACCTCAGCGGTCAGGGGGACCGGATTCCCGAGGATCCCGGCGAGCTCGAGTCGCTCACGAACGATCTCGAAACGCTGCTCGCCGAAGAGCCGCTCCTGGCCCGGTTCGTCGATGCGAAGAACATGTCCCAGACCCATATCACCCTGGTGACTCGCATCACCGACTATCCGGCGTACCAGGAACTGGGGCGCAGAGTGGGCGATCTCTGGAAGGCCGCGGTAGCGCAGCACCCGGCGCTGAATGAGTTCGGGACCAGCGCGCCCCCGCTGGTCGGTCTCGGCCGGCTCCAGGCCAAGGTGACCTATAACCTGGTGCCGACCCTTACCGAGTCGTTTGTCCTCACTGTGATCATCATTTTCAGCGCATTCCTCGTGGTGTTCCGCAATGGCGCGGCGCGGCTCATGGCCATGATCCCGTCACTTTTTGCTATCCTCGTCATGTTTGCCATCATGCGCGTGACGGGGATGGCGCTGAATGTGGCGACGATCCTGGTCGCCTCCACAATCCTCGGCACTTCGGAAAACGACCAGATCCACTTCTTCTATCACTTCCTCGAGGGGAGTAAGGGCGGCACCACGGAGACGGGGCTGCGTCACACGATGCTCATCGCGGGACGCTCCATTTTTTTTGCGACGCTCATCAATGCCACCGGCTTTCTTGCCTTCGCACTGACGGACCTGCCGGCGCTCCGCGAGTTCGCGATCCTCGCTGCCGTCGGGTTCACCCTGTCCATGATTGCGGATTTCACCGCTCTCCCCGGCGCTCTCTGGATGGTGTTTCGCGACCAGCCCGGCGCAGGCAGGTCACCGCAGCACGCCGTCAGGAAGGGACGAAATAATCGACCCCCCAAAAATCCAGGGACGTCGCACACGTCCGCTTAGTTAGTTTCTGTCGCGAAATTCGCTGGTTACATCGAAAAACCGAGTGAGCCGCTTGGACCTGGACCTGGACCTCGACGTGGACGTGGACGGTCTTGTCCGAGGTAAACTTTCCAGACATAACATTTACCAGATCGCCCTTAATCTGTGCATGTCCACGTCCAAGTCCACGTCCAGGTCGAAGTCCAAGTCCAGGACGGAGGATTAAGGAGTTTCGCGACAGAAACTAGTTACGATAATATTCAGGAGCCCGGTAGGCGGCCGGCAGCGAAATGTGAAGTTGTTTTCGTGCGGCTCCTAACCCCCGCGGCGGACAAACCAGATCCGATTTTCCCACGTCAACAGGTCCTCACAGCGTTTGACCAGTTGAGCCCATCGCGGCGGGTCGGGTGCGCTTGCGGACAATTCCAAGAAGCTCTGCCTGAGGAGGAGTAGTTTTTCGCTTCTGGCACTATAGGATGAGTGGAGCTCTGAGTAGCGCTTGTACCCCGACCAGGCAATAGTAGCTGCGGCCGCGGCCAGGCATGGAGAAAGAAAGACAGTCCAGGTTATGGGAAGGGACGCCGGCATTCGAAACAGACCGTACACGTCCAAAACCAAGAGCAGCGCAAAGAGCGCGGCGCCGGCCTCGAAGAACTCGGTCAGCCAGGTAAAGAGTCTCTGTTTTCTGGCATAGTCATGAGCACGGCGCTCGAACCACTCCGTCTGCTGCCGGACGCGGGACACGAGGTAAACCTGCAACTTTTCGGCGCAGGCGAGCGCACGCACGGCGTCCATCTCGGGAGTGATCTCCGGGTACTTCGCGCTGCGGTGATGGTCAAGCGGGACGGCCTGCATCCATTCGCTCTTAATGGCATCCACCTCTGCGACGAACTCCTCGCCCGCCCGCGGGGCATCGACGTCCTGCTCTACCAGCCCTTCGTGCGGATCGATCCCCATCATGTAGTACCAGGCCCGGCTCCGGATTTGTTCCGCGGCCGCGCGGCTTCTGCACCACGTTCGTTCCCGATGATGCCCGCGCAACAGGTACCTTGAGCCCAAGATTATGAAGGTCCCCAGTCCTAACGGCAGAAGCCACATCTTGACCGGCAAGCGCCAGGAAAGCGGCGGCTTGGCCAGTGCGCCCGAGAGTGAGTAAAACATCTGTGATGCGGTAACCAGTGCCAGTCCTAGACCAATATGAATCTTCACGAGGCGGATGTGTCCGGCCTGTGCTTTGCGGGCCACCTCGTCGCAAATCCGTAATGTCTGTGGGAGGGCAGCATCGTCAATTGTCGGCGTCTGTTCGCTCATGGGAGCAACCTCAGAATGTGAGCCGCGGGCCGGCGCCCAGGAAAAACAAGCTGCGGTTTTGTTGCGCAGGCCGCCTGGGATGCGTCTCCTGCAGCTTCTGCTATGGGGCCTTATGTCAACGTTCGCCTCTCGTGCTGCTTACAAGCACGATTATAAGCCATTGCGATGTTGCAGGATACGGGATTCACACACTTCCGGCAAGACACGGCGGATGAATGTTCCCGCTCACGAAGAGTAAGGCTCGTCCATGTCCGGTACTGCCCCGGCGATGGGGGATCGGGGACTGATGCAATGCCGTTAGTTTAAGCCTAAACCGGCGATTTTCAGGGCTTTGAGGAGTTTGCTTTCCTGCATTTTGGCCGATTTCTCACTGTCTCCGGACCCTCAAATCCGGCTCCATGAGCACTTTTTCGCTTTAGTTAACGGCATTGCGTCAGTCCCCGTTCCCGACCGTTCCCAAACCCGATAACGCCACCATGCGTCCGTTGTACCACTGCCGCGAAGAGATAGCACACGACCGGCAAGATTCACCGAACAGGAAGTTAATCCTAGACGTCAGGGTTCAACTTCATCCTGATCATCTATATCTTGTTCCAGACAGAACCGCCACGCCTCATGCCGGGAGGGGGTTTTGTCAGTATGTGCCGCAATACGTCCGGTACTCCTCATTTGACATTCCAAAGCGACTCCGATTTTAGCCTGCGCGAATCTTTTGCGAAAATCGCTGAGGATTTGAGCCATCAATACACCATCTGTTATTACCCTTGGCGCGACCTACTCGAAAGAAAGCACAAGGCGCTTGCCCAGAGCAGAGGCGGCCTTCTCCAGCTGGCGCAGGCTCGGCCAGTGTTTTGGATCCTCCAGACGCTGTGCGGAAGGCCACGAAGTCTCGAGGGCCCTGGCAAGTTCAGACACAGGCCGGTCGCCGCGCAGTATGCGAATCAGAATCGCGGCCTGCGTCTTCGCGTCCGGGGCAATCAGGCGCGCCTTTTTGATTCGCGATGGCTTTGGAATGGGCAGCCCTTGGGCAATACGGTGATCGAGCACCAGGCTGAGAACTTCAGAAGCATTGAAAAGACACTCGTCGATGGTTTCACCCTGAGTTACGGCTTCTTCAACGTCCGGAAAGAGGACAAAATAGCCGCTGGGTTTTTGCGGTTTGATGATTGCCGGGTAGCGGATGTTCATTTGAATTTCACTCCTGTCTGCCGTTCGATTTCGGCAAGCAATCCCTTGCCGATCTCTTTCGAGCCGTGGACCGGAACGGGAATGACTTTGCCATCTTTCTCCATCAGGTGGTGGCTGCCGCGGACACGGACCTGGTGCCATCCCTCGGTCTTCAGCCTCCTGATGACATCATTCCCATTCATGCTAGGAAGGGTATACCAAAATAGATATATTTCAAGTGGAAATCCCTGGTGCCGGCGGAGGGATCACTCACCAGAGGCGCAGGCCGAGGCATGCAAAAGAATAGGAAGTCACGATAGGGACGGCGGTTTCCCACCCCCACCGCACACAAAAACTGGCATGCGGTCCAGAAACAGAGAAGTTGTCAAGGCAACGGAGCGACGTAAGGGACGTATTACGGCTTACTCTCCGTTAGCATGGGATTGCCAGTCTCATGCAACCGTGTGAGATCAGGAAAGTGCGAATCGCGGATTTCTATGGGTGAGCTTCCAGAGAGCGCGCTAAGGCGATGAGCATGGAAGAAGTCCTTACATCGTTAATGGTCCTAAGTGTGACGACAGTAGGACAACCGGAGGATTCGTAAATTGATGGCGTTCATGGAGTTATTTGGAGGCGCCGAACGGATTCGAACCGTTGCATAAAGGTTTTGCAGACCTCTCCCTTAGCCACTTGGGTACGGCGCCCCATGCCCGGATGCCGGACCGCCATCTCATCATGGCCCGGATCGGCGGATAGATATTAGCTGTTGGTACCGCTGATATTCAAGGGATTTCGCCTCGAGCACGAGCCTGTTCGAGAATTTCAGGGGGCGCACTCATGGACCTGCCCTTGCGGATTCGGTTTGCCTCCACGGTGATGGTTCGAGTAGGATGGCCGCGCGGATAGTTAGAGGTCGCGCTTGCTTTTTGAAGCTTGGAGGCTATGTGTACAGATCCACCGACTACGGCAAGACCTGGACGAGCATCGCGGCCAATCTTCCGTCCGGCCCGACCAACGTGATTCGCGAGGATCCCAGGCGCAGTGGCGCGTTATATGTCGGCACGGATCTCGGCGTGTATGTTTCCATCGACGGGGCGAAATCCTGGAGCTACCTGGGGACCGGCTTGCCCAATGCAACCGTCTGGGACATCCAGGTCCACCCGAGAGACAACATGATGGTGATTGCAACCGATGGCCGCGGCATGTGGGTCATCGATGATGTTTCCGCGATCCAGAACGCCAAGTAGGAGCACAAGCGACTGAAGCAATAAACACACGAACCACATAATATCCGTTTAATCTGTTTTTTTTGGAGGCAGAATATGAAGTTTTACAAATGCGCTCTTTGTCTTTTTTCAATATTGATTATGGTCGGCGTGATGCTGGGCAGCGCAGCTCAGGCTCCGACAACCGCGGCGGGGCAGGGCCAGAAGAAGATCGTGAATACCGATCCGGCCCAGCGGCTGAAATGGTTTGAACAGCACATGGCCATGAAGGCTCAGACCCCATTCAAAGATCTCAGGTGGCGCTATACCGGGCCCGAAGACATGGGCGGGCGGGCCACAAGCATCGCCGTTCCCAAGGGGAACAAGAAGGTCATCTACATCGGTACGGCTTCGGGCGGCCTGTGGAAGACCGAGAACACGGGGGTTACCTGGACACCTTTGTTCGACGAGATGCCTACCTTGTCGATCGGCGCCCTTGCGGTACCCGATACCGAGCCGAATACGATCTGGGTCGGCACGGGGGAAGCCAACATCCTGCGCGGCTCGCTTGCCGGCACCGGCGTTTACAAATCAACGGACGGCGGCAAGACGTTTCAGCATATGGGACTGGCCGGCACTCAGACCATCGCCCGCATCCGTATACACCCCACCAATCCCAATATCGTATATGTGGCGGCTTCCGGTCACGAGTGGACCTACAATCCCGATCGCGGCGTCTACAAAACGAGCGATGGGGGCAAGACATGGCAGCAAATACTCTATTCGAACGAGAAGGTCGGTGCCATCGACCTGGTGATGCATCCCACGAATCCGGAGATGCTGATCGCCTCGACGTGGAATCGCGTGCGTGAGCGATTCAGCGATCCCGTTCCCGGCGGCGAGGACGGCTTGTACAAGACCACGGACGGCGGCAAGACCTGGAAAGAACTGACGAACGGATTGCCCGACACGAAATATACGGGCCGGGTCGGCCTTGATTTATGCTTGACCAAGCCCAATATCGTGTACGCCTTCGTGGACAACCATACGCCGGTGGGCATGCCCCCGGAAGGGCAGCGCGATTCCTACGGACGGCTGAGAACTTATCCGGACATCGTCGGCGCCGAAATCTATCGCACCAATGATTTTGGCGATACCTGGGCCAAGGTCCCCCCGGCCAACGCCCAGCAGATGCAGCGATTCGGCGGCACCTATGGCTGGGTGTTCAGCCAGATCAAAGTTGATCCCGACAATGAAAACACCCTGTTCCTGATGGGTGTGGGAATGATCAAGTCCACCGACGGCGGCAAGTCCTTCCAGTCCGTGAACTTTGAAGGGTTGCACAGCGATCACCATGGGATGTGGATCGATCCGAGTGATACGGATTACATCGTCGAGGTCAACGACGGCGGCGCCAATGCTTCCTATGATGGCGGCAAGACATGGCGTGACTTCCACAAGGGAATCCAGGCAATCCAGTTCTACAACGTCACGCTCGACATGTCGCGGCCGTTCAATGCCTATGGTTCGGTGCAGGACTCCGGAACCTATCGCGGCACGGGCTTCGCTCCGCAGTCGGCTGCGCAGGGCGGCCGCCGCGGCGGACGCGGGCAGGCCATTCGCTGGGAGAGTGCTCCGGGCGGGGAAGGCACCCTGATCGCGGTTGACCCGACCAATCCCAACATTGAATATGCTTCCTCTTATTATGGCCGCGTGGCGCGCTCCGAATATGCCAACGGCCGGTGGGGCCAGGCTAAGGAAATCTATCCGAAGCCCGGACCGGGCGAACCCGAACATCGCGGCCAGTGGCTCGCGCCCACCATCATCTCTCAGTTCGATTCATCCACCATTTACCACGGCTTCCAGTACGTGTTCCGATCCAAGGACAAAGGGGAGACATGGCAGAAGATCAGCCCGGACCTGACCGCATTTGATCCTGCGAAGCAGGGCAAACTCCCTTACGCTATCAATTTCGCCACGCTTTCCGCACTGTCGGAATCGCCGCTCAAAGCCGGCGTGCTTTATGCCGGAAGCGATGACGGGCGCGTTCATGTGACACGCGACGATGGCGCGACGTGGACGGAAATCACGGCCGGCCTTCCGTATTACAAGCACGTCTGGGGCATCGTTGCCTCGAAGTACGATCCGGCCACGGCGTACATAACCCTGATCGGCCGCCACGATGACGATTTTGCCCCGTACGTCTATAAATCAATCGACTACGGCAAAACCTGGGTCAGCATCGCAGCCAACCTGCCGGGCGGCCCGACGAATGTCATCCGCGAGGATCCCAAGAAAAGCAACGTGCTTTATCTCGGGACGGACCTGGGAATATTTGTCACCACCGACAGCGCCAAGACCTGGAACTATCTCGGATCGGGCTTGCCGAACGCGGCAGTCTGGGATATCCAGATCCACCCGCGCGACAATATGATGGTGATTGCGACCGACGGCCGGGGCATGTGGGTGATCGACGACGTCTCGGCAATCCAGAACGCCAAATAAAAGGGGGCCCTGTAACATCGGTTGTCAGGCTACCGTTTCACCAATTCTACCGGGCAGTCTCTCT
>Ga0315284_10005074_pt1 | contig 18709 bp, 17 predicted proteins | sample YL17G09_16_MG_FD_203696 | JGI IMG/M metagenome (GOLD analysis project Ga0315284, IMG submission 203696) | Sediment microbial communities from Yellowstone Lake, YNP, Wyoming, USA - YL17G09_16 | ecosystem: Environmental > Aquatic > Freshwater > Lake > Sediment | place: USA: Wyoming | collected... | reverse complement strand
GGGAGATAATAACTGGAGCCACTAGCGGAGCTACCGCTATGATAGCTCTTGATCAGTATTCTACCGTGCTGTACGTGGTTGACCAGACCGGCACCTTCGTGATCGGCGAGGGCATCAACGGAGGCACGAGCTTGGCCCATGGCCATATAACGGCTGTACCGTACAATGATGCTACTTCATGGAGTGTGCAGGTTTCCAGGGTTACCGACGACGATTACCGAACGTCTTCCGTTAGCTCCTCCACCTTAGACCTTGTTGACGAGGTGAATCGGACATCCCTGGAGTACCCGAACATTGCTCTTCTCGGAATCAGTGTTCCATATTCTGACACGGTTGGTTCCGGTATGGAAAACGTAAGTGTGCTCGCGAACAAGGGGAACGTCACGATTCCGCAATGGGCTGCTTCCGGCGGAGGCACGCAGACCATGGCCTCATCGAACCCAGCGTATAAATTCCTGGACGTTATGTGCAACGGCTTGGGCGTGAGTATCGAGCGGATCAACCAGGCGAGCATTGTCGCATGGGCAGCGTATTGCGTTGCAATGATTGGGAGCCAGTTCCGGGCAAGTTGGAACGGGATTTTCGATACACTTTCCACAGGAGAGGATGCGATCGATAAGCTACTCAAGGTTGGAAGGGCGAGTTTGATCAAAAGTAACGAGTACAAGATCGTTATTGACACCGTTGTCCCGGAGTCGAGCTTCACCGGCCTATTCACGGCTGCCAATATCGTCGATGGGACTTATTCGTTCCAGTGGCTCAGGAAATCCGAAAAGCCGCATGCGGTTTGTGTCGAGTACCTGGACGAGGACGGAGAGGGCGAGCGAAAAAGCGTCAGTCACTATGGTCCTGAGTACGATAAGACAACAGAGCCGCTCAGGATCGACCAGGACTTTTTGATTGGGTGTACCAACGAAGACGAGACGAAGCGGTACGCGATCCTGCGATACCAGTCCAAAGAGAAGATGACCTCAGCCTGTCAATTCGAGGCGTCGATCGATGCGATCAACTGCGAGCCGGGAGATTGTATCTGGGTGCAGCCGCTCAGAAGCCAAAAGTCCTATGGCGGTTTCGTGGTATCTGCAACATCCACAGGGATTGTGCTCGACCAGGAGATTACGCTCGATGCCGATACCTTCTCCGGGTATGCGTCAGTATGGGTGCGCCACTCCACGGGATCAATCGAACGGAGAACGATCAACTCAATGTTCGATGTGAAAAGAAATTCGTTTACGGTGACACCGGCGTGGTCCGTCACCCCTTCGGAAGGCGCAGTGTACGGGATCGGCAGGTATCAGGCCAGCATCAACCCCATAGACATTTGGCGCTGGAGAGTGATGAGACTGGCCAGGGGAGGGGACGACGGGAGAGTTCGACTGGAATGCGCTGAGTATAACGCAAAGACGTACTACCACGCAGATTACGGAACGACCATAATATGAGCATACGCAAGAGCTGGCTGTTGCAGACTGGGGCTTCGAGCCCGTACCAGGGTTACAACCTGATGCCTCCAGACGACGGGTCGGTTGGCATGCGCTGGGGGATAAGTCGATCCTACGAAAAGCTGACTCAGGGCCAATACGGAGGAACGACAAGCATTACGATGATCGGGAAGACCGACCTGCACACAAACTCCGTTGTTTCCGATAAGCGCACCGGGCTCATGTGGACTGCGGACTGGTCGAAAAGCGTTGGACCCGGAAGTGACGGGCTGCTGGCTTGGGACAATCATTGCGATACAGTGCTGCTTTCTTTGGGTCCTCCTGCCGGGATCCCGCTACATGGTGATGTTGTGACGGGCCTTGGAGGCGGTTCGTCCTTCAGCGCCTCGATACGATACTACACACCGAACGTCACAGGATATAGTTGGTATCTATACCTGGAGCTGTTCCATGGGAGCATCGTCACTGTGAATTCCATCGTCCTTACGGGACATCGATATGCCGCTGGAACCTGGTCAACCGTATGGACAGCTACGATGCTCGGGAGTTCCTACGCGTACGCAACTCAAGAGGATATTTGGACCTACGTATTGAAGGCCAACGAGGCTGGGCTTGCTGGGCACTCGGACTGGAGGATTCCAAACATTTACGAACTCATGTCGATTTACACGGTGGACTTCCTGAAAGGAACCTCCGCACCTCCGACAGCCTACTGGAACACCGACATGACTTCCTTTATTTGGTCGAGTACCACGGACTCGAACGCGTACCCGCATCGTTCCATGACGGTGTTGCCTAGTTATGGCATGCTTTATTCTTGTAATAGTGTTACTTGCTTTAAGCCAGTTGCGCGCAACCATGTTCTGCTGGTACGTGGGCCAGATCCTATGTCTATGCGCGACCAGCGCTACCCATGCTTGCTTCTTCCAACAGGGGTTACCCAACAAGCTCCGGGATGTTTTCCTGACGACGGATGCTATCAAAAGGGGGCGATGACCAGTGCGGAGCGTATGAACAGCTTTGAACACCTCACGACCGGGCAGCACAGTGGAACCACTACAATCGCCATGCCGGACGGAAAAGCAGATGTGATGGAAAATGCAGTTGTGAACGATCCGGTTACCGGGCTGATGTGGACGGAAAACGTATCGGCATCTGTCGGAGAGGGCTCGGTAGGATACTTAGCTTGGTCGGACAAAATGGATAGTGGAGGAATCTACAAGCTCAACTCGATTTGGGAGTACTTAAGAAGAGCAAACGAATCCGCTCTGGCAGGATACTCGGATTGGCGCATTCCGAATTCTTTTGAGGCCCTGTCAATCGTTGATTACGGGACTTCATGCTTTTTGTACGACTGCGGTTTTGCCAGCATTGCAACGCGTTTTTGGACCTCTACTACCCGGTGCGACGACACTTTGAGTGCTATCATTTTCAGCTATACCGATGGAGGCCAAGGAGTTTTCCAAAAAGATGAGGGGGGCGCGATCAGGGTGCGTCTGGTTCGAGGCGGTCACAAGGACGGGAGTTTGAGATAATGTCGAGCAACCGTGGAAGCCGGTACTGGCTTTTGCAGACAGGACAGAACTTCGGGAAGAGTGACAACCACTATTCAATCCCTCCGTCCGACGGAGTGCTGCGTATGGGTATTTCGAAGTCAAGAACCGTACTCAGTGAAGGCCAGCACTCCGGAACGGTCAACGTCACCATCGGAGCAAAGACCTATGCGCACCCGAACGCAGTGGTGCAGGACAACCGCACGGGCTTGATGTGGGCTCAGTACGCATCCGGGGGCACGCTGAATGCGTTGAAGTGGGACGACGAGTGTTCCTTCATACCATATACGTCTCGCACCGGGTTAGAGTTCGAAGAATATGATGTAGTCAAGCGCACGACAACCTGGGCTGGGCATGTCCGGTATGTTTCCAGGAGTGGTACCTCTGGGAAGCTCTATGTAACCAACGAATACGGGACATACACGTCCGGCCAGGTGCAGGTCACAGGAAAAACAACTCTTGCGACAGCAGGAAACAGGGTAGCTGCCGCAAACGAAGACATCTGGAACTATGCTAGGCTGGCAAACATCGCTGAGCTTGGTGGGTACTCGGATTGGCGCATCCCGAACATCTACGAGATGCTCACCATTATGGATTACAAATCAGGGAATGCCGTCCCGGCAGAATTTCACAACATCGACGGGACTGCCGGGTATTGCAAGTGGTGCTCGACAAGCAATTCGTATGGTACATCTCCGCACGGGTATGCCGCTATGGCAGAATTCTCGAATGGACTTCTGCATAGCGCGATGAACAGCTATGTGATCACGGGATCTCCATTCAAGCCATCTCCGCTTGTTACGATTGGCTGTGTGCTTGTCCGTGGTCCGATAGACGGATCGTTCCCGTGCCTTCCTCTCTATACCGGACAGGTCATCAGCTATCCATCGTTCTACGGAGAGGACGGAGTTCTTCGTCTTGGCGGGTCCAGAATCTTCGAGGCACTCACGACTGGACAGTACAGCGGGACCGTAGGCATCGTAATGAACGGAGGGGAGCGGACGAATACGTTCTCAAACAACGCCGTCCTGGACAAGCGAACTGATCTTATGTGGACGAAGGAGCATAGTAACACTATAGGGCACGCTGCGAATGGGCAACTTTACTGGCTCGATCCGGGGATCGATGCCTATTCTGCCCCGGATTACGAACAGGCTTCGCGCATGGATGCTTTCGAGTTTTGCAGTCTTGCGAACAAAGCCGGGCTATCTGGATACAGCGACTGGCGGGTTCCGAATGTATACGAATTGATGTCTATCTTTGAAAGTGGAAGCGACGGAAGATGGTTCGGTGGATCGGTCTACTGGGGAAGCTATTACATCAACGGCGTGTGTACTTCAACCATTCTACCGTCAGATTCTGACTATGCCATATATATTCTCCCGTCCCATGGCGGTGCCACCTCTCTTGGGATATGGTCAGGGATAGAGTTTGTCCGCCTCGTCCGTGGTGGGCACAAGGATCAAGACCTGTAATGGATGTGAATATGGGCATACAAGACGATTATGAGAAATTGACATCATTCTGGAACCAGGCATCAATCGACGATCCTTACTGGTTTGTTGCGACAAAGCTTCAGTTTCGGCGCGACAGGCTTTCGTTTGACGAGTTCTATGCTGACGCGAAGGACGATATGCAACCACTTCTTGAAACTATCCAAGCATGCTGCGAATGGGTCCCGGGGGATGGCCGGTGCCTGGAATTCGGATGTGGGGCAGGGCGAGGAACGGTCCATTTGGCTCGATGCTTCCGGGACGTGCTTGCATACGATGCTATTGATAACTACGTGTCAATTACAAGAAATGCCATAGAGCGCCTTGGAATTCGGAACGTAACGGTTTCGAAGTCAGGCATCGAAATCCCTCCTCCAAGTGAACCTATAGACCTTGCCTACTCTGTCCTAGTATTTCAGCACATGGTTCCCAGAATGGTCGTCCATTATCTTTCGCAGCTTTGCACTTACCTGCGGCCAGGAGGTCTCTTGTATTTCCAATGCCTGACAGAGCCAGAGGAGGCACTGGAAGCAGTAGCTGGAACAAATGGGCACTCTCTTTGCGGAACATCCTTGTCTATGATTACCAGCGTATTGAACGATGGTGGCGTTGACATTGTGCGCGAGGTTCTCGCCCAAGAATATACGGGCAACCACGGACGCTCGGTCATTATCGTAGCGAAGAAGAGGAGCAGTCTAGTATGATCGGATCTTTGCTCGATCGGGTTGGCATGAAGGGTATCGTCATCATTCCGATCAGCTCCGTTGTGCGACTCGGAAAGCGCGCAATTCGCTACTACCAGAAAAGACTGCGACAGAAACAGAGGCGCAAGGAACTGGCGCTGATGAATAGGGGCGGGAGATAGACCATGGCAAACACGGTTCTCACGGTCCGGCAGGGCGAGTCCAAATACATCAAGTGGACGGTTACAACCAGCGCTGGGGTTCCGGTCGATGTGTCCGGGGTTACGGCGGCCGCGATCGCCTACAAAAAGACGGTGCGGCTCTTCACGATTGCGAATGCATCGTTCGATAAGTCCGGAGGATCGAGTGGAATTCTGAGAGCGCTCGGGACCTTTGCGACGGCCGGGATCTGGGAGCTTGCGCTGACCATGACCTTTGTGTCGTCCGGGATTGTCGATATCAGCAAGGCAACGCTCGTTGTGATTCCAGAAGATCCTCCAGCAGTTGTTCCTTGAGAGGAGAAGCAACAATGGCCTTCGACCCTGTCTTCTTGGAGAACTTCGGATCTGGTGCAGGAGGCGGATTCATTGGAGTGCTTCTGGGCTGGTGGACGCTCAAGTCCCGGCTTGAGTCGCTGAGCGGAGAACTTGCAAAGAAGGCGGATCAGGCTGATGTGGAGCATGTCCGGGAAATTACGCAAGGGCTTGTGAGAGAGAAAACATGCTTGGCGAGGACGGAGGGCCTGGCAAATACCATGGCCGAGAAAATAGAAGGAGTGAGCGATAAGCTCGGGGCAAGGGTTGATGCTCTCTCCTCACGGATGGATAACTCGATTCACCGTTTCGACAGGCTGGAAGAAAAGATCGACCGGATTCGCGACATGCTACTTGTGCCCATGGAAGAGAGATCCAGAAAACTTTGAAACCATTCGAAGAAAGGCCCGGCATGATGGACCCTCTCCTGAAACGAAAGATGGCTCTGGACATCGCGTGGAGGCTGTACGGGACTCCGTATCGCTGGGGTGGGGATGATCCAATGAAGGGTTACGATTGCTCGGGGCTCATCATCGAGGTTCTGCAGTCGGTTGGGATCCTTCCGCGGGCTGGAGACTGGACTGCGGGGACGCTCTGGGACCACTTCCATGCGCTCCGGGTCGAGGTTCCCTGTGACGGATGCTTGGTGTTCTGGGGCACTCGGGACGGTGGAACCCGGCCAATCCACGTCGAGCTCTGCCTGAACGATGAACTCGCGATTGGAGCGAGCGGAGGCGGAAGCCAGGTGAAGACGGAGCAGGACGCTGTCGATGCGAACGCTTTCGTCAAGGTCAGGCCGTTCCGTTCACGAGCGTATCTCATCGGGTTTGTGGACCCGTTTCGGATAGAGGGAGCAGGCGGTGTGGTGTAGTAGGTCTGAAGAGGAGGAGGAGCTGCGGTGGCGATCTATAAGGTCGGTGGGAACGAAGCGAAAAAGGTGAAGTGGATTGTGACTCCTTACGTACTCGGGCGCTGCGTGGATCTTGGATGCGGCCCGTTCAAACTCCATCCATACATGATCGGCGTTGACAATACGCCCGGATGGAGACAACTCGGGGTAGATATCTTCGCAGATGCGCAGAAGCTCGACCTGTTTGGGACGGAAAGCATGGACTCGGTGTTTTCGAGCCATGTGCTGGAAGAGTTTGAAGACACAGAGGCTGTCCTTGCCGAATGGTGGAGGCTCGTCAAGCCGGGCGGGCACCTCATCCTTCACCTACCGCACAAAGACCTCTACCCGAAGATGGGAGAGAAGGGCGCAAACAAAGAGCACAAGCACGACTTCGTCCCGGAAGATATCTTGCAGGCGATGCGCGCTTCCTGCAAGGGCTGGAACTGTCTGGTAAACGAAGTGCGGGACGGAGAGCGAGAATACTCGTTCCTGCAAATCTACAAGAAACGGAACAAATCTGACCCGGAAGAGGAGGAATTCTGGAAGAGACGGATCGGAAAGAAGACGCTCCTCATCATCCGGTACGGCATTATTGGGGACGTAATCATGGCTGCAAGCACGCTGCCGCACCTCAAGGCGCAGGGGTGGGAATACATCACCTGGCTCACTACTCCGATTTCGAAGCGTGTGCTGTCCAACAACCCGCATATTGACGAGTTCCTGATTACCGATCTCGAACAGGTCCCAAGAATGGAAATAAGCGACTTCTGGGAAGCGCAGATTCCCAGGTACACCCGGGTGCTGAACCTTGGTCACGTGATCGAGACGACGCTCATCGCCGCGTTCAACGGAGTGAGCAGACACTGGCCAAACGATATCCGCAGTAAGCTGATGGACCACAACTACCTGGAAACAATGCACGCAGTTGCGGACGTTCCGTTTGTACCGACCAAGGGGTTTTTCCCGACGGACGAAGAGCGCGTGCAGGCCCAGGCCGTTCGAGAGCAAATGCCCGGGAAGGTCATTCTATGGACCATCGCTGGCAGTTCGGCGCACAAGAAATGGCCGCATACGCTCGAAGCCCTGAATGCGCTCCTGGAATCTCGGCCCGATGTGTCTGTGGTCACGGTCGGTGACGACTACTGGATCCCCGAGATTGCAGAGTTCAAGCACCCGAGGCATCACCACAAGGGTGGAGACGATGGATGGGACATCCGGCACTCTCTTGCTTTTGCAGAGTGTGCTGCCGACCTGGTTGTAGGCCCGGAGACCGGACTCATGAACTCCGTTGCGTTTCTTGACGTACCAAAGGTTATCTGGCTGTCCCATTCGAGCGAGCACAACCTCACGGAAGGATGGGTCAGGACAAAGGTTTTGAAACCAGAGAATACGCCTTGCTACCCGTGCCATACGTTACATTCGGGCTTCGGTTCTTGTCTGATCGACGAGAAGACCAAGTGGCCCATGTGCTCGTCCGGCATCCGGGTGGATGCGTTTCTGGGGGCAGTAGCAGAGATGCTGTGGAAGGTCAACTGATTCGATGATTGCACGTCATATCGGCGCTGCAATGGTGGTGGAGGAAGGGAGGATAGGGAAATGGCGAATGCACTGTACGAACTCGGACGACAGGGGTTTCTGGACGGATCGATCGATTGGGACACGAACGACATCAAGGTGTTTCTGATCGATACGGCCGACTATACCGTGAACCTGACGACTGATTCGGTCATCACGTCGATTACCGCAGCCGCTCGGGTTGCGACAAGCGGGAATCTGGCAAGTAAGACGGTTGCCTACGGTGTGGCAGACGCTCTTGACATCACGTTCTCGGCAGTGACCGGAGATCCGAGCGAAGCGCTTGTGATCTACCAGGACACCGGGACTGCATCCACGTCTCGGCTCATTGCCTACATCGATTCCGCAACCGGGCTGCCGGTGACCCCAAATGGCGGAGACATCGTGGTTTCCTGGGACTCTGGAAGTAATCGTATCTTCCGTTTGTAACATACAGCCATCGGGTTGTGACCTGTCCTACTCTATGCCATGGGCGGGTTGCAACCCGGTGTAGCGGTCACGAAGCCAGACCAGCCAAACACCGGAAGGATCGAGGCGCACTACAGGATGACGACTGTTCGATTCGGTGATAATACCGGCGTAACGATTGATTATCCAGGCACGATGGATTGCGACCTTGCCAGCACTGCCGTTGACGAAAACAGCGGCAATACGGGAAGCCTTTTCGCTGGCAGCTATCTGAGCGATGGAGCCTTGCGCATTCTGCTGTCCTTCGACCTGGAAGCCTTCAAGGCCGCATACCCGTCTGCCGTTATTACGGCGGTGCGTCTGATTGTCACGGCTCTCTTCGGGGCTGGGACCGACTCAACGCTTACCGCATATCCGGTGCTGAGTCCCTATGGGTCTTCCGGCCTTTTCGTCTCTGGATACGGAGATGTCAGCGAGGGTACGAAGAACCGGACGACCGCGGCGGCTCAGAACCCTACCTGGAACCAAGCCAAAAATTCCGATGTATCCTGGGGTCAAGCTGGATGTTCTCTGACATCTCCTGGCTACGATGGGACGTTGATCTCTCACTACAACGCCGGGGTAGATGTCGGGACAACCGAGCTCGGGCACGTTTTTGTTGAGTCTTCTGGAGCATGGACGGTTCCATTCGACGCAACCGGAATCTCCGCAGTGCAGACCCAGGTCGCAAACGACGGATGCAGATTGGGATTCTTGCTGAAATGGGGCATAGAGTATTCATCGAGTCACTATGTGCGCATCGCATCTTCTGAGTATTCGTCACCCGAGTATCGGCCATATCTCGAAGTTGATTTTTACCAAGAAGCCGTTCCGGACGGTATCGCCTCTGGTGAGGCCATCGGTGCAGCCAAGGTCATCAAGGGATTCATGCTCTTTCCGGCAGGGATCTCCGGAACGGAGTCTTTTGGGGCTTCAGCGGTTGTAGCTGGCTCTGTTACCGTACAGCCGGCCGGGATTGCCACACAGCAGGCTCTTGGATCGATTACGGTTGCGAACGTCGTATCGGCTACGCAATGGGTTTCGATGGGGTTCATATCCATTACCCAGATCAGCATTGACAGCGAAGAGGCCCTCGGAACTGCCGTCCTATCGACTGGTCCCGCCACCATCACCGCAACCGGGATCGCCTCGGAGGAATCCTTTTGGAAGGTGGCGCTTGCTATTCTCCCGACGGGGATCGTATCGAGCGTGGCCCTCGGGGCAGTCGTTGTTGTTCGCAACGATGTTGTCCTGCAACCTGACGGAATTTTCAGCGAGTTGGCGTTTGGGTTTCTGGAGGTCGAAGCACTTTGATTCTATACCTTCAATCTTGGAGTATTCCGATGAAGTCATTCGTTCGAGTGGTTGCGGTATGTCTGCTCTTAATGGTAGCCGGAGTTGGACCTTCGTGGGCGGCTGAGCCGACAATAAACTTCCCGACTTCTGCTGACACAGACGCCTGGCTCACGAACCAGATCAACAGGTGGTACGGGGCCACGGTTGACCAGAAGATGGCTACTCTGAACGAGGAATTGACAGATTCTGAGACAGGAGTTGACCTGGTAGCGGTCCCGTCTCATTGGCCTTCCAGTGGATTCTACATCCAGATTCACTCCGAGTACATGTACGTCGAGGGAACATCCGGCGTCACCCTGACTGTCACACGAGGCGTCGGCGGGGTGAATGCCTCGACGCATGCGACGGGTGCGACTGTCTATTTCGTCACAACGGCAGAGACCTTCGAGCACATGAAAGACTCGATCCAGGCCATCCAGAACGCACTGCTCAACGGAACGCTCGCAGGCATCTTCACGACCCTGAGTGCTGGCGCTGCCGGGTTCTCCGTCGATGCGGACGGGGACAATACGGTCAAAAGCCTGACGGTTACGAAGGTCAACGGAGTGGCAGGATCGACTCTCTGGCCCGAAGCGAATAGCTCCGATACGGACGGCGTAGGGTTCAAGGGACCGGCTTCTGCTACCAGGAAGCTCTATTTTCAGTTCGAGGACGGAGATCCCGTTGCCAACGAAATCATGAAGCTCGGGACTCCAGCATCGGTTGGATCAGACTACGTGAGCCAGGTTACATACGCACCTCTCTCTTACGAGAAGTGGGCCTCGTTCAACCCGCAGGATGTTTACGACAACGACACTGCCAACAGAGCCCTGGTCCTAGATCCATACACCGAAGGAGCCGTCACGATCACCCGTCTCTACGTGGTGTGCGACGCAGATCCGACAACCGAGATCACGGTAACCTTTGCCTATAAGGCTGCCGGGATTGCCTATGGGACCCCCACGACCATCGAGGCGGTGACTACTACTGCTGGAGTTGCCAATATCACGAGCAGCATAGACGACTCCACCGTCCCTGCGGCAAGCAAGATTTACGTTACCCTGTCAGATCCAGATGACGCACTCGTTCAGGTCTCAATCAAGGTGAGGGGGACACTCGATTGAAAAGATTGACTGAGTTCATTCTCGTTCTGGGCCTTCTGGTGGGGCTATCCTCTTGTGTTCCGTCCACGGACGCAGAGCAGATCGTTACGTTCTTCACCGGAGGTTTATCTTGTGCAGGAATCTGGGAATGGACAGGGGACCATGCTTCAGGTGAGGGGTATTCTTGTGAAGGCGTAAATGCTTCTGCCACAGATGGAACTGACAGAGTTGATGCAGCATATGGTGAGACTGGAAATGGATTCATAAAGACAAATCCAAATGAGTATATGGAATGGCTTAACTCCGGTACTTCCAATTTTAACAGAGCCATTGGTACGCTATGGATGAGAGTAAACGCAGCAGCGACTACTGACGAAGACAATTTGTTTGGTTTATACATTAATGTGAACAATGCCGTTAGCGTGTACTTGCAAGACACAGGGCGGATTGTAGGATGGTGGACCGGAACCGCAACAGGAAACACACAGGCATCTGCTGCTGGTGATATTATAACTGACGGGAATTGGGCATGGGTAGGTTACTCTTGGTATTACAATGCAGACCTTGATAATAACCATTGTGGACAGGTGGATGATGGAAGTTCTTCCTGGGCCTGTGCAGATAATAATGAACTACGCCCACTGGCATCAGATCCTTCTGATTTTGGCCTAGGTGAAAATGACTGGAATCAGTCTGGTACTACGGACGCAGATCAAGTTTACATTGATAGGATAATAATTTATGACACATATCAAGCAGCCCATCCGTAAAATGAGAACATTGCTACTCCTATCTGCTGTATTGTTCCTGTTCCCATGTTCTGTTCAGGGTACAATGCCCACCGGGGTTTTCCTCCTTGGAGGGCTTGGCACCACAACGACGATTGGGAACCTGGCAAACGACCCTATTACGGGATATGCCGGACGGGTAAGCTGGACTCAGGTTGATACAGGAACGGTGTCGAAGAATCTGGTTTGGACGTACATCGACGCTCTTGTGAATGGGGCAGAGACGTACCAGAAGCCGTTTACGCTCTGTGTGCATACGATCGTACCTCCTCCCTACATCGTTTCTGCTGCCGATGAGACGTATACCCCGGTGATTGCCGGAGATGAGTACACGACTCCTGTTCCCTGGGATTCTCCGTCCCTTGCCAGCCAGGAAGCCTTCGCTCTTGAACTTGCCGCTCATGTGACGGGAGCCCACGGAGCTCTCAAGGATAACCCGCTTTTTGTTGGGGTCAGGACCAGCCTGATCGGTCTGAAGGGGCTGGATGAGGATGAGGGAGACGAGATGACGGCCCTGGCAACTTACAACCGAACTGACTTCTGGACCGGGGTAAAGAGGTCCATGCACGCATGGGCGGACGCCTTCCCGGCACAAGCGATCTACGTTGAGATGGCTCCGTTTGACGACAATACCCCAAGCCCAAGTTTGGATGCTTGGCTCATCGACCAGTATACAGCGGAGTTTGATGGAGACCCGTACCAGAGGATCGGTGTGTTCATGGAATCACAGAAAGGATATATCCCTGCTCCGACAGGGGGAGCTGGAGTAAACCTGCTTCACGCTATTTCCCATGGGTCCTATGTTCTCTTCCAGGCTTGTGGGTCTTGGCTGGCCCGTAGTCCATGCGGACTTGTATGGCCCGCAGACGATTACTGGCCGGAGAACGGATTCAATCTTGGATATGGAGCCTACGGCTGCACTTACTATGAGTACTACAATTCAGACCTTACGAATGCTCCGTGGCAAACCATGCTTCAGCAGTGGCATGACTTCTTTGCCGGAGCTGGGGCTATCGGAAGGCCCGGCCCCGCGAGCTTGTCGGCTGGGACCTCTGGAAGTTCATTGATGCAGTAGGTATTGGGTAGTAGATGGCTCTTCAGTCCTATTTCTTTCAGTTCAACGTCACGACTGGTGCGATAGGAACCACCTACGCACAGAGCGGTTTCGGGTTCCAGCCGAAGGCTTGCATCCTCTGGGCGACTAAGACAACTAGCACTACCAACGCTTTTGCGTCCGGCAGTGCCAGCATGAGCCTTGGGTTCGTTGGCGATGTTGCTACCGAACGTAGGTGCATCTCCTCGTACCACACCGATGCGTCTGGACGTGGTGGATTTGCCCAAAGAAACGATTGCTGCCTAGAGATCCAAGCCACTTACAACTCTATTGATGGTCTTCTGGATGTCGATTCGATAGGTGCAGATGGCATCACGTTCGTCGTCGATGATGTATTCGTTTCGACTTATACGGTCCAGGGAATTGCGTTTGGTGGGTCCGACATCACAGCAGTGGACCTCATCACGCTACAAGGTCCAACTGCTACTGGCAACTGGGACACGACCTCTCTTGGGTACACCCCATCAATCGTCTTCTTCGCAAACACGCTCTCCGACACAGCGAACCTGACGAGTCCAGGAACTGACGGGAACTTTGCCTTCGGTGCTGCAAATGACACTGGTCAGTTCTCAATCAATATCGCTAGGAACTCCGTAACGAGCGGCAGTATTCAGAGCATGCGCTACGGGTATAGCGGGGAGTGCTACTCCTTCCAGAATACTGGAGTCACGGCAACATCTTGCCGTGGAGCCTGGGTGACTTCTCTTTCAAATGGTTTTCGACTGAATCAACTTGAAGGAACGACTGCTTACAAGATTTTTGCCCTGTGCATCAATGGCGGCAAATTCAAAGTAGGAAAGTTCTCTACCAGGACAGACGGAAACGACATCGCAGTCACCAGCCTTTATAGTCAGCCGACTGGTCTTGTGTTTGCCTCTCATTGCACAACTGAATCCTCTTCAGATACAGCCGCAGATCATGCAGTAATATCCATCGGCGCAGCATCCAGCACGTCCCGGCGCGGCGCGATGGCGATGTCAGACGAGGATGCTCTAGCCTACACTTCTGCGGAGGTTGCCAGTGGAATCTACATAGATGAGGTGTATCTGCATCCAAACCTAGCAGATTCCGTTGACGGGTACATGGATCTCAAGTCCATAGATGCCAACGGCTTCACCTGCGTGATGGACGATGCTGACGTCCAGGCCAATGTTGTTTTCTATGTAGCAGGATTCACGGATCTTACGATTACGATCTCTCCTGCCAGCATCACTACGGGCCAGGCTCTCGGGACGCCGGTCGTCGCTTGCGGGTCTGTCACAGTTCAGCCTACAGGAATTGGTACGGGTCAGGCTCTCGGGACGCCGGTCGTCGCTTGCGGGTCTGTCACAGTTCAGCCTACAGGAATTGGTACGGCACAGGCTCTTGGGACACCGATCATCACTTGTGGTTCCGTAACTGTGCAGCCCACGGGTATTGCAACGGCTCAGGATCTCGGTACGGCTGTTGTCACCAGGGGAGGCCCTCATTTACTCGTGTCCGAGAACTTTGAAACTCCTGGTTACGAAGAGTCCTGGACAGAAACGCTCACCGGCGGGACCATCACAGACGACTCGACAGGTCCAGGAAGTTTGCCTGTCGGAGGCGGATCTCGCTGCTGCCGAATTAACCACACGGACGGCACGGGCGATCTTTTCACTGTCCGGGACCTCGGAACCAATCAGAACATCCTCTACACTCGGGTTTACGTGTACGTCGATGCTCATGCCCTGGCGAGCGGCGCAAGCGCACATGTTTTTTCACTCCGATACTTTCCAGGTACGATTTCGCACATAGTGCGCATCGGAAACGCTGCTGGCCAGCTCGGCTTGGATTTCAGATACTACTCTGGAGGCGCGTGGGTCGATTCTGCGTCCGTGAACATCTCTGCCGATACCTGGTACTGCGTCGAGACGAAGTACGACATCACCAACCTCGCGTGGTCTTTCTCTGTAGACGGTGCCGTTGTCGATTCGGGCTCTTTGGCCTCGGCAACGCGGACGTCAAGATACCTGTATCTCGGGAACAATGCCTCGACCATTCCAGATACCCCTGCGCTCGACGTGTATTTCGACTATGTGAAGGTGGACAACGCAGGTCCGATCGGCGCAGAGAAAGAAATCCTTCCCACTGCCGTTGCGACGTCCGAAGCCTTCGGGACGGCTGTTGTCACCAGGGGAGGCGTAACTGTCCAGCCTACCGGGATCGTGACAGGGCAGGCCCTCGGGGCGGCCGTGGTTACGCGTGGCTCTGTGACCATTCAGCCATCCTCAATCGCCAGCTCCGTTGCTATCGGGACGGCAACCGTCAGCACATCTTCGGCCACTCAAACCCTGCTTCCGTCTGGAATCGCCATGCCGACTGCCGGGTTTGCCCTGGGCGACGAGGGGATGCCTGGCGACGAGTGGATGCCAGGAGATGCTCAAGCCGGGCAGGCGATCGGAACTCCTGTGGTTACGCAAGGGTCTCCTGCGTTGCAGATCCTGCCTACCGGGATCAGTACAGGACTGGCCATCGGAACGGCGTCTATCACACGGGGGGCCGTGACCATCCAACCTACCGGGGTTGCCACTGCGGTAGCCCTAGGAACGGCCGTCATTACCAGGGGGGCGGTCACGATCCAGCCAACGGGCATTGCCACTACTCAGGCTGTTGGCACGCCTCTAATCACTACCGGGCAACTGGTCGTGCTTCCGAGTGCGATAACCAGCACGGGCGCCTTCGGAACGCCAGTTCTCACGAGAGGAGCGGTGACAGTCCAGCCCACTGGCATCGCCACTGCGGTAGCCCTAGGAACGGCCGTCATTACCAGGGGGGCGGTCACGATCCAGCCGTCCTCGATTGCAAGCTCTGTGGCTCTTGGGACGGCAACTCTTGCCCGAGGGTCCGTAACTATCCAACCTACTTCCATCGCATCGGCTCAGGCTATCGGAACGGCTGTTGTCACCAGAGGGTCGGTGACAGTCCAGCCCACTGGCATCGCAACGGCCGTAGCCCTGGGCGCCCCTCTTGTTACTACCGGCCAACTGGTTCTTGCCCCGAGCGGTATTGCCACCTCCGCAGCCCTGGGAGCCCCTGTGGTTGCACGTGGGGCTGTAACCATCCAGCCTACCGGGGTCGTGTCGGCCGTGGCCCTGGGCGCAGCCACGCTCACCGTGGGATGGGTTTCCGTCCAACCCACCGGGATCGTGACCGGGCAGGGGCTCGGTGCCCCGCTTGTTACGACCGGTGGGCTTATGCTGTTGCCCCAGCCGATCCTGAGTGCTCAGGCGCTTGGAGTTCCTATTCTGGCGACCGGAGCTGTGACGCTCCTGCCAGCATCCATAGGCACGGCCGTAGCAATCGGAACTCCTGGGATATCGACACGTACATCGCTTCTACCTGCTGGTATCGGAACTTCACAGGCGCTCGGCGTTCCGGTTGTGTCGGCTGGGTCTGTTACGCTCCTGCCGGTCGGGATTGCAAGCTCTGTGGCGATTGGAACGGCGCTCTTGTCTTCCGGAGGGGTGTCGATCAGCCCGAGCGGTATTGCCACTGCTCAGGCTTTGGGGACTCCGGTGGTTACGCGGGGGGCCGTGACGCTGCTCCCGCTCTCCATCGCAGGCGCCGCAGCCTTGGGGACCCCTGTCCTCTCTGTTGGGCAAGTATCGGTTGTGCCAGCGGGGATTATGAGTGCGCAGGCCCTCGGGACGCCAAACGTAGCCAGAACATTGCACCCGGTCGCCATTTCGAGCTCGCAGGCGCTCGGGGTGCCAATGCTCTCCGTAGGGCAGGTATCGGTGTTGCCAACAGGAATAACGAGCGCGCAAGCTCTCGGAACGCCAAACGTTGCAAGGACCCTGCACCCGGTCGCCATTTCGAGTTCTCAGGCGCTCGGGGTGCCAATGCTCTCCGTAGGGCCGGTCTCGATACTTCCGACCGGGATTGCCAGCAGTGAGGCTTTCGGGGCTCTCCGCGCAGACCTTGGCATCCAGTTCATTTCTTTAAGCGGCATTTCCAGCTCCGAAGCTTTTGGGGCTCTCCGGGTGATCGACATGCTGATCGGCCTCCTGGTTTCCCTTGAAATCGAGGCGGCCTACGGTGTGGATTTCGAGGTAGAAGCGGATTATTCGGTGAGTGCGCAAACCGAAGACGATTATCGTGTCAGCATCAGTGCATAGGGGATCGGACCCGTTCCGCCCGGACGAGGAGGAATGCCATGTTTTGGTTTTCGTTCTCCATAGCCTGCGCCGTTTTGGCTTTCGTCTTCACGATATTCATCCTGGTAGACATTTCCATCGATTGCGTTGACGAGCGAAAACGGAGCCGCCGGAAGGGGAGGTGAGAGATGCCCGAAGAAACTCCGTTCACAGTCATCAACGGGAAGCCGCCAAAAGACATCCACGACCGCTTATGCGATATGGTTCTGTTTTCCCTGGCCGGCGGCCTCGTGGCCGGCCTCGCTTACATGGGGAGCCTCCAGCCGGAACAATGCGCAACCCTGGCGTCTGTGCTCGTCGGGGCTGCTGCCATGTACCTCAAGGGGAAATGAGACGACTATGGGCAGCAGATATTCACAAAAAGAGGAAACGGTCATCCAAACGATGGTGCGTGCTGGTTGTAGCCTTGGGGAGATCTGCGAGGTCATACCAGATCGGGACGGAGAAGCATTGCGGCACAAAGTCAAATCAATGCACCTACAGTTTACACGGCATGGTACACAGATCAATGAGGCTGCATTGAACCGTATCCTGAAACTCAGGAAGGGCTAGTTATAGCCACTAGACGGATCGTCGCCATCGGCGACATCCATGTCGGTTCCCGCGTTGCACCCTGGCTCCCATACACCTATCAGGATGGTTCCACAGCCCACCCTTCTCCGATCCAGGAACGACTGAACGAGTACTGGGCATCCTTCTGGAAGTCGGTCGGGAAGTATGACACCGTCCTCCTCCTCGGGGATGTCTGCGATGGGAACAACCGGAAGGAATTCGGGCGAAACCTGACCTCGGTGGAGCTCGAAGCCCAGGTGGAGGTCTGTAGGCAGTTACTCCTGCCCCACTGCAAGGGGAAGAGGGTCTACGGTGTATCCGGCAGCCCCTACCACGAGAGCCTGGACGTTTCCATAGACAAGCTGGTGGTCGAGGGCGTAGGGGGCCAATTCTTGGGCCTCATGGCCCATTTGGACATCACCGGAACCGGGAAGGTCCTCCAGCTACGGCACGGGGACTCCTCGTCTCTCGTCTACCGGGAAACCGACATGGCTCGGGAGAGTATGTGGCTGGACATGGTCCAGGGGATCGAACTCCCTTTCAAGATCGACCTCGTGGTCCGCGGGCATTGGCATTGGTTCGCATTCAATGCAAACCGCCGACGGGCCTTCCTCCAGCTTCCGGGCTGGAAGCTCTGGTTCCCCTGGCGTTCCGGGAAGTACGCGAAGTACATCCCTGACATCGGCGGATGCGTTCTTGAGGTATCGAAGACCGGGATCACCTGCCAGGAGCACCTCTATCCGTACATCCCATGCTACGACGCGCTGAAGGTCGGCGCTTGAAGCCCTCCTCCCTGTGCTCCAAGTCGGTTCATTTGAGGCCGAAACAGCCCTCCATGTCAGAAATAAGTCAGAAATCCTGCCGGAGATCCCTTCCTATCATACCAATAACCCATTGATTTCTTTGGTGCCGATGGACGGAATCGAAACGCCGACACGTGGATTGCTCATCCGTTTTGTGGGACATTCCCCATGATTCCCCTTGATGTCAAAAGCCCTGTAAATATAGCATTTCCAGCCTT
>Ga0315284_10005073_pt1 | contig 18711 bp, 18 predicted proteins | sample YL17G09_16_MG_FD_203696 | JGI IMG/M metagenome (GOLD analysis project Ga0315284, IMG submission 203696) | Sediment microbial communities from Yellowstone Lake, YNP, Wyoming, USA - YL17G09_16 | ecosystem: Environmental > Aquatic > Freshwater > Lake > Sediment | place: USA: Wyoming | collected... | reverse complement strand
ATCCGCGCCGACAAGAAGCTCCTTGTTGCAGGGAACATGCAGCTTACCGAGGCTGAAGCGAAGGCCTTCTGGCCGGTCTATGACCAGTATCAGGATGAACTGTTTCTTCTTCGCGCACGCACTGCGAAATTGATCAAGGACTATGCGGATGCCTATGAAAAGATGACCAATGATAAGGCGAAGGAGTTGCTTGACGAGTTAATGATCATCGAGACGCTGGGGCCGAAGCTTCGTCAGACCTATCTCCCGAAGTTTCGCACAGTTCTGCCCGAGGTAAAGGTAGTTCGCTATTACCAGATCGAGAACAAGATTCAGGCTGCGCTGATCTATGAACTCGCTTCTAACATCCCGCTCATGAAAGCGGCCCAGTAGTTATCAGAAAGGGAGGATACGATGATGAGATACTTTCGTTTGACAATCGTTTTGTTGGTACTTGGATTTGTTGCGCCCACCTTCATGAGTCCGAATCCTGCTGCGGCAGCGTCCGCGGAAGAAATTGACCGGGATGTCAAAATCGCTCTGGAAAAACTCTATGCAAAATCCTATGCAGCCAAGGCGCTGGGTGAAACGGCGAAAGGCGTCCTTGTCTTTCCAGGCATCGTCAAGGGAGGCTTCATTGTTGGGGGGCAATTTGGTGAGGGCGCTCTTCTCAAGAAGGAAAAGAGCCAGACATCTGCCCAGGTGTGGTCTGTTACGGGGTACTACAATACCATTCAGGTTTCGTACGGTCTGCAGGCCGGCATACAGAAATATGGGTACGCGCTGTTTTTCATGACCGACTCGGCAATGAAGTGGATTGACAAGAGTGACGGCTGGGAGATTGGCGCTGGCCCGAGCATCGTCGTTATGGACATCGGTGCGGCCTCGTCGGCCACAACAACAACCTTACAGTCGGAGATCTATGCGTTTTTCTTCGATCCGAAGGGTCTGATGGCAGGCCTTGGCTTGCAAGGCACAAAAATCACCAGGATAAACAAGTAAGATGTGTCTTCCCTCAGCCTTATTTGGTATATCGTGCACTGGACGTAGACTACGAGAACGGAATGAAAAAAGGAGGCAAAGAATGAAATTAGTGAGAGTATTAGTAGCGGCAGTATTGATCGTTAGTTATGCAGGAATTTCAGGGTGAGGCGGGGGAGGGGCCAAGGTCAACTCGCAGACTTACACAACTACGCTCGGGCAGGAGCTGCAGGACCTTGAGGCTTCTTACAAGAAAGGCATCATCACTGAAAAACAGTACAACGAAGCGAAGAAGGCCTTAATAGAAAAGAGGACGGGGAATTAAAGGAGGGGAAAAATATGAAAAGATTCGTTCTTCTCTTTTCTCTTCTAACAGTCCTGTGCGTTACAGGCTGTGCGGCGATCGGGCCGAGGACTGTCGTCCGGGACCGGTTTGACTATTCAAGTGCCATTGCCGATTCATGGAAAGACCAGATGCTTTTGAACATGGTAAAGATGCGGTACGGCGATGCACCGGTTTTTCTTGATGTGGCCTCGGTGATCAGTCAATATCAGGTAGCAGGCCAACTGAACTCCAATTTTTCCTGGTCATTTCCGCCGAAAGGGGACTCTCAGGGTGTTGGTGGGGTTGCACAGTACGTCGACCGTCCGACCATTACATATGCTCCTTTGTCAGGAGAAAAGTTTACACGGAGCCTGATTACGCCCATTCCACCCGCATCACTCGTCACCCTTATTCAGGCCGGCTATCCGATCGATTTTGTTTTCCGGCTCTGTATCCATTCGATCAACGGCATTCGGAACAAGTTTGGGGGTGCAGCACGGGCACGAAGTGCCGACCCCGAGTTCTATCCCCTCCTTGAAAGGATGCGGAGGGTCCAGGACGCCGAAGGTATTGGGCTGCGAATGAAAAAGGTAGATCAGGAAACGGCAGTGGTGATGATTTTCCGCCAGAAAGTGGACCCAGCCATCGAAGCTGATATTCTCGCCAACCGAAAGATGCTTGGTCTCGACCCACAGGCACAGGAATACAGGGTGGTGTATGGTACTGTTCCCAGTGATGACAAAGAGATTGCCATTCTTACCCGCTCTATTTCGGAGATCCTTGTTGATCTGGCTTCTCTTATAGAGGTACCAGAGGTACACGTTACTGAAAAACGCGTAAACCAGACTATAGTGGAGCAAACGGTTTCCGGCACGCCAGTTAGGCCCCTCATCCAGATACACAGCTCTCATGAAAAACCTGCTGATGCCTTCGTTACGGTTCGCTATCGAGATTACTGGTTCTGGATTGATGACCGGGACCTGCCATCAAAGCGTATGCTCACATTCATAATGATTGTTTTTGGCCTCGTGGAGACAGGAGGCAAGGAAGGAGCTCCCATCGTTACTATTCCTGCCGGGTAAAAGATGAACCATGGCACTTAACGGTAAGACTCCAAATATGAAGGTCATCATCGTTGGCGGAGTGGCCGGCGGCGCATCGTGTGCGGCACGCCTGCGTCATACCCGAGGGCCGGGTGCCCAAAAATGAGCCTAAAAATCCTATTTAAAACACAGAGCGATTCTGGAGGAGGAAAGAAATGAACGAGACCCCGCCCAAGCTGGCAGATGTTCTGGCCACGGAGCGAACCCGAATGGCGGCGGATCGCACCCTCATGGGGTGGATCCGAACCGCTCTTTCCATGATTGGCTTCGGGTTTACCATCTTCAAGTTTTTTGAATCTATCCAGTCTAAAGAATTGGCGTCACAAACTATGAGGCAGAATTCCCCGCGGACCGCGGGGCTTACGCTGATCAGCATCGGGGTCTTCTCGCTGGTCATCGCTTGCCTTCAACACTGGAAATATGTAAAGGAATTGAGGTCGGATCAACCGTATAGGCCCTGGGACCTGGCTTTGGTCACTGCTGCCCTGATCGGGTTTCTTGGCCTGGCCATGATAGTGAGTATCATTCTCAGGGCCGGCCCCTTAGGGTGATCCTGTGGAAATAGAGCACATGGAGCACCTCGATCCGGCGGTCTGGATTGGACACAAAACGGGGAATTCCTGTCACCCTGTCGAGAACTCAAATACTAGAACCATGGAGGCACTCTTATGAAAGTCATTATCGTTGGCGGAGTGGCCGGCGGGGCGTCGTGTGCGGCGCGCCTGCGCAGGTTGGATGAAAAGGCGGAAATCCTCATGGTGGAACGGGGTCCGTACGTTTCGTACGCCAACTGCGGGCTGCCCTATCATGTCAGCGGCGTCATTGAAAAAGAGTCCAGCCTGCTCGTGGCCACGGAAGCGACGTTTCGCGATCAGTTTGCCATTGATGTGCGGACCAATTGCGAAGTGGTCGGGATCTCGGCCGCTAAGAAAACCGTGGAGCTTAAGGATCATAAAACCGGAAAAGTGAGCACCGAATCGTATGACAAACTTGTGCTGTCGCCCGGGGCGGCCCCGATCCGTCCGCCCCTGCCCGGCATTGATCACCCGGGCATCTTTTCGGTGAGGACCGTGCCCGATGCGAGGGAGATCCGTGAGTGGATTGAACGGGGTTCAAGTGATGCAACCGGGGAGCACTCCTCCTCGGGATTCCAGACGCTGGACAAAACGCTGCGTGCGGTGGTGGTCGGCGGCGGGTACATCGGCCTCGAGATGGCAGAAAACCTGGCCCATCGCGGGCTCGAAGTGACGCTGGTCGAGATGCTCGATCAGGTCATGGCCCCGCTCGATCCGGAATGCGCCCGCCTCGTCGAGCGCCACCTGGAAAAACACGGTGTTCGCCTCGCGCTCAATGACGCGGTGGCCGGCTTCAAGCAGACCGCAAGCGGCTCCCTCGAGGTTCTCACGAAATCCGGCAAGGCGCATCTGGCGGACATCGTGATCCTCGCCATCGGCGTGCGTCCGGAGACCGCGCTTGCGAAGATGGCCGGGATCGAGATCGGCGAACGGGGAGGGATCCGCGTCGACGAACAGATGCGCACGAGCAACCCCGATATTTTTGCCGTCGGCGATGCGGTCGAAGTTAAGGATTTCGTCACCGGCCAGTGGTCCCTGATTCCACTTGCAGGGCCTGCGAATCGGCAGGGTCGGATCGCGGCTGATGTTATTGCGGGGCGCAAATCCCGTTTCCGCGGCACGCAAGGAACATCGATCTGCCTGGTTTTCGGGGCTGCGGTTGCCTCGACCGGCGTGAGTGAAAAGCAGCTTATAAAAATAGGCGATAAGGATTACGAAAAAATTTATCTTTTCCCCAATTCACACGCCGGATATTACCCGGGCGCCAAGATGCTGGCGATCAAAGTCCTGTTCCGGAAATCCAACGGGCGGCTCTTGGGCGCGCAGGTGCTTGGGGATGACGGAGTGAAAGCTCGAGTCGACTCCATTGCCATGGCGATCCAGTTGGGAGGCACCGTTTACGACCTGGAAGAATCCGAGCTTTCCTACGCGCCTCCTTTTGGGAGCGCGAAGGATCCGGTCAACTTCGCCGGGATGATGGCGGCGAATGTCCTTCGCGGGGATATGCCGGTAGCGCACTGGGATTCCGTCGGGAACGCGTTCCTCCTTGATGTGCGCAATCCTCCGGAGCTCGCCGTGGAGCACGTGGCGGGCGCGGTCAACATCCCGCTGCCGGAGCTGCGTGCGCGCCTGGGCGAACTCCCCCGCGACCGGGAGATTCTCGTCATCTGCCGATCTGCCCAGCGCGCCTATTACGCGACGCGCATCCTTCTGCAAAATGGGTTCAAAGTCCGGAACATCTCCGGAGGCATGCTGTCGCGTTCGATGCTCGCGGCCAAGTGAAGTATACCGCAACATCAAGCATGATGTTACTCACTTTCACTTGAGAAGGCGATAGCAAAATGACCAAACCGAGAACGAAGAGGATCCTCACGGACAACCTGGAGAAGGATGATCTGAGAATCTTCGGGGAATTGAGGTGAGTATGACTGCACAGGGCCCATACGCGCTGACGACACTGAGCGTAGCGCTGCTGTTCGCCGCCATCTACCTGTTCGGCGGACGGTTCGCGTATCGGCCCGGCCAAAGGGGGAGCCGGAAGTTCCTCTCTTTTGCTGCTGGTATTTCGGTGGCTTACATCTTTGTGCATGTGCTGCCCGCCCTCCACGTTATTCGGGAGTTCCAGATACAATCCCCGACCGATTTCTACAGGGTGTTCCCAGAGTACAGCGTTTACCTGTGGACAATGGCCGGTTTCCTGGTCTTCTACGGCCTCGAAACCATGATGGCCAGTCCGCGACAAGGCCCGGAGAACCGCGCGGGCTACGGCGGCGGTGCTGCCCCATGGAAGCCGTGGGTGCACATGGGCGGCTTCGCCCTGTATGCCTTGATCCTGACGTACATGATGGTGTGGACCGGGAAAGGCACACTTGCCTTGTGCCTGTTCGCTGTCGCCATGGGCATGCACATTTTCACGATCACCTGCAGCCTGAGCAGCCATTACCAGGCGGAGTACGACCGTCGTGGCGCCTTCCTGCTGGCGCTGGCCTCCCTAGCGGGCTGGGCATGCGGCCTGGCCCTTGACATCCCCATGCCCATCCTGTTGAACCTGGTGGCCTTCGTGGCCGGAGGCGTGGTCGTCAATGCGGCGATCGCCGAACTCCCAAAGGAGAGGGAGGGCCGGTACTGGTCCTTCCTGACGGGCGCGACGGTATACACTGCCCTGCTGTTGATCCTGTCCCACTTCGAGAAAGGGGGGTGATCTTTGAACCTGTTGAATCCTATTAAAAACCGGACCTGGCGCGACGCGCATCCTTTTGCAAAACGGGTTCAAAACCGGCCTCTTAGGTTGATTGCCGGAGCAACCAACATTGGGCGGCTTTACATCCCCAGTGACGACAAGGAGAGAGTACTATGTTTCTAATTGCAATGGATACGCTTCCAAGAATACTGGCGTTGGCCTTTCTGGTCACAGCCATGCTCAGTGTCGGGATGCAAATCACAGCGGGCGATCTGCGTTCCTTGCTGAAATCAAAAGGGCTTCTTGTGCGCTCTCTGCTCGCGAACTTCGTTGCCGTGCCCATCGTTGGCATCGTGCTGGCCAGGACACTGCCGTTAAAGCCGGAGGCTGCCGCTGCCCTTCTGCTTCTTGCCTGTACCCCCGGTGGAATAAGTGCGCTTCACTTTACCGCCAAAATCAAGAGCGCCTCATTGTTTGCCGGAAGCAGCGCGTTTCTCCTGTCTTTCGTCGCGGTCTTCCTTTCTCCGGCTCTGTTAACCCTCTTCCTTCCGGGCGATATCTCCGTGGTGATCCCCTATGGTCGCGCTTCACTCTTTGTCGTGGTATTTCTCCTTCTTCCGCTTGTGGCGGGAACGCTGGTGCGCAGCAGGGGGGAGCGTCTGGCTGAAAAGCTATCGAAGCCATGCGCGATCATGAGCGCTCTTATCTTCGCGGTTTTCTCAGTACTCCTTATGGGCCAACGGAAAGGAGCCATGAATGCTGTCGGAAAAGAAGCCCTTCTCTCCATGCTTATATTCATAATTATTTCCATGGCCGTGGGATGGTTCATGGGCGGGCCGGCGAAAGAGACGCGTCCGGTGCTTGCCACAGTAACCGGGATGCGCCACGTCGCTCTGTGTCTCCTCATTGCCCTGAATACGTTCCCCGACCCGGCGGTGCAGACACCCCTTGTGGCCTTCAGCGCTCTGATGGTTCTACCCAACACGCTGCTTACGGCCTATATGGTAATCCGTTCCAGGAAGACCGCCCGGGAATCACAAAAATGATGATGTTCAACTGGAATGGACATCTTGACCACGAACAGGAAGCGGAAAGGAGGTGAGATATAGTCTAACATCTGGGCGGTATGCGATAAATCAGATATAGCCAGGCGGCCGGGCCTGACTTTAATGAAACCGCTATCACCGCCGGTCCGGTGATTGGCAACAAAACAAAAAAAGGAGGAATATAATTATGGCTAACAAAGCAAACAAAAGTGGTGATCCGACAGCTTGTTCTCCGGGGGATCTCTCCAAAGAGATCAAAACAACAACTTTTGAAAACACAAAATTGAACACGGTAAAGTTGGACTGGAAAGAGGTGTACTACACCAATTGTCCCCTTATTTCTGCGAGCAATGTGGATCAGGAACTTGGCTGGACACGGGAAGAGTACAAGAAGATAGGCGTAAAGTATGACTTTTTCCGAATCACACGAGAGAACGACTTTTATCCTCACTACATCCACAATCTCGACAATCTCATTCGCTTCGGCGGTCTATTCCCCCCGGTCCAAGTTCACGCGGACATCCGCCGGACCAGGCTCCTTGGGGTTACACACGTGCCAACCGAGGGCGGCTGCATGATGGTACGCTCCAGGGACGACATCTACCGGATGAGCGACTTAAAAGGTAAAAAAATAGGACTGTCGAAAAGTTTAAACCGGATTAAGAATGACTGGTGGCGCATTCAGGAACATCAGGGCATTGAGCTGATGCTCCGGATGAACGGAATGACCATGAAAGATATTGAATTAGTGGAATTCCCTTACGCTGATGACTGGTACAACGATCCCAAGATGCTGGCACCCCTGTATAACCCATCCGATTTGTGGCTTCAACGTGACCACAAACACGACCTGGCTTTCCGTCCACTGGAGATGGCGCTGGTGAATGGTGTTGTCGATGCGATCTATACCCAAGGCAAAGTTACGCAGCATCTAATGGAGGCAACTGGCAAGATTAAGGCAATCGAGGACCTGTCGAGGTATCCGGACTGGACCCTTCAGGTGGCCAATATTCCTGCTGCTATCACCTGCACCGATGTGATGGCAGAAAAGCACCCCGAGCTTGCTGTTGCATTTATGAAAGGAATGATCAGGGTCGGACGTTGGGCCAACGAGCACAAGCGCGCCGCCGCTGCAATCCTCGACAGGCAGACATTCTACCTCGATGTTGAGGATACATACGAAGGTATCAAACACGTCGACATGGTGCCTAACCTGTCGCCCCAGAACCTGGTCTCCGTTGAGATCGGGAAGGACTTCATGCTGAGCCACGGCTACATCAAGAAAGACTTCGATGTGAAAAAGTGGGCCGCGCCGAAATTCCTGGAGCAGGCCGCCAAAGAACTGCTCGAAGACAAATGGAAGAAGACAACCAAGGAAAAGCTTCCCGAAGCGACTGAACTGCTGAAGTCATCGCAGCGTATGGGATAGTTGGGAGAGCTTCAGATATTCACACCCAGACAACCGGATCTGGTTTACAAACAAAGCTGCCATCACCGCCGGTGCGGCGATGAACAACGAAATTCTAAGGAGGAAAATAATTATGACTAACAAGGAAGAAAGCAAGATTAAAGAGACGACTTTCGAAAACACGAAACTGAACGTGGTGAAGCTGGACTGGAAAGAGGTGTACTACACCAACTGCTCGCTCATTTCCGCCAGCAATGTAGACCAGGAATTAGGCTGGACCCGGGAAGAGTTTAAGAAGATCGGCGTGAAGTACGACTACTTCCGCAACACCCGCGAGACCGACTTTTACCCGCACTACATCCACAACCAGGACAACCTCATCCGCTTCGGCGGCCTGTTCCCGCCCATCAACGTTCACGCGGACATCCGCCGGACCCGGCTCCTCGGAGTGACGCACGTGCCGCACGAAGGCGGCTGCATGATGGTGCGCGCCAAGGACAAGATCTTCCGGATGAAAGACCTCAAGGGCAGGAAGATCGGCCTCTCCAAGAGCATGAACCAGATCAAGAACGATTGGTGGCGCATCCAGGAACATCAAGGCATCGAGCTGATGCTGATGATGAACGACATGACCATGGACGACATCCAGCTCGTGGAGTTCCCCTATGCGGATGACTGGTACAACAATCCCGCGATACTGGAGCCCCTGATCAACCCAACAGATCTGTGGTTGCAGCGGGACCTTAAAAACGACTTGGCGTTCCGTCCGTTGGAGACCGCTCTTGAAAAGGGCGTCGTTGATGCGATCTATACCCAGAGCAAGGTGTTCCAGTATCTTCAGGAAGCGACGGGCAAGTTCGCGGCGGTTGAGGACCTTTCCCGGTATCCGGACTGGCGCCTGCAAGTGGCTAATATTCCAGCTGCCATCACCTGTACTGTAGAGATGGCCGAGAAGCACCCCGAACTCGCTGTTGCTTTCATGAAAGGCATGATTAGGGTGGGGCGCTGGGCCAACGAGAACAAACGCGCTGCGGCTGAGATCCTCAACAAGCAGACCTATTACTTAGACCCCGTGGACACGTTCTATGGCATCGAGCGCGTGGACATGGTGCCGAACCTGTCGCGGCAGAACCTGGCTTGCGTTGAGATCGGCAAGGACTTCATGCTGAAGCACGGCTACATCAAGAACGACTTCGACGTGCAGAAGTGGGCCGCGCCGGAATTCCTCGAAAAGGCAGCCAGAGAACTGCTTGAAGAAGAATGGAAGAAAAGAACTACTTCAAAGCTCCCCGAAACGGCTGCGCCGCTGCAGTCCGGACAACGGCTCGGGTAGTCGGGCAATTCGAACGCCGGCCTCCCACCGGGGAGGCCGGCCGGGAATTGATCAGGTTGTTGTGGTGAAAACGAATGCAGACGCCCGGAGATTGCACTCACACGACGCTTGGTCAAGGCCATGCGTGAAGGAGCGAGCATGAAGAAATTACTGATCACGACAGCAGTGGGCGAAGCGGCTACTGGCCTTGCGATGTTGGCGCTTCCGTCCTTAGTCGCCTCTCTCATACTGGGATCTTCACTTGATACGGCCGTTGCGTTGGCTGTCGCACGCGTTGCAGGGGTAGCGTTAGTCGCGCTGGGAGTTGCCTGCTGGCTGGCGCGGCACGACGAACACACCCGCGCGGCGAGGGGACTCGTTGGCGCCATGGTATTTCATAACGCCGGCATCTTTGCAGTGCTCGTCTATGGGGCCCTAAGCACGGGAGTGTCCGGCATCGCCCTGTGGCCCATCGTTATGGTTCACGCGGCCATGGGCGTCTGGTGCATCACAAGTCTTGGAGCAAGGCATCCTTGAGGGCATCAGGGCGCCGTCCAACAAGGCGTGCAGCTGATGCAAGCTTTCGGCGGCACCGTTACGCGGCAGAAGTGCCGCCTCATGCGGCCCGGGCCTATCTTTGAAAGAACACGCCCTTAACGCCGGTCCGGTGAAGTGTGACCAATAGAAAACGGAGGAACTGAAAATAGCTGAACTAATGGACACGATCATTAAGGTGAACACAGACTTGTGCATAACATGTGGCAGCTGTATCAGGGCTTGCCCTGGCGGTTTGATTACGAAAAAGGATTTCCCCGTTCCTATCGAAAACTCGTGGGACCTCTGCATTGACTGTGGCCACTGCGTAGCCATCTGTCCTACCGGGGCCATGCATCAGCGCTCGATGGGGCCTGAGGATTGCGAGCCGATTGACATTCATCTTATCCCCCAATGGGATCGGGTCAGGCAGTTCCTGATATCGAGGCGTTCAATTCGTGGCTATATCAAAAAAACAATAGAAAAAGAAAAAATCCTGCAGCTATTGGATGTTGCCCGCTACGCACCAAACGGAGCGAACCGCCAAATCATACGCTGGCTGGTGATCAACGATCAGGCGAAGGTTCACCGGATTGCCGAGATGACCATCGACTGGATGAAAGTCGTTAAGGAAAAGAACACTGCACTCTACCAGGAAGCCAAACTGGAACTGTTTGTCGAACCTTGGGAATCTGGTCAAGATCGCATTTCCAGGAGGGCGCCTTGTGTCATTATGGCCTATGCACCGAAAGATGAGCGGACGGCACCCCCGGCTGCCATGATTGCCATAGCCCATATTCAACTTGCGGCGCCCGCTCTCGGTTTGGGAACCACTTTTACAGGCAGTATCAACACAGCCAGTCAATCCTACCGACCCCTGATTGAGGCGATGGGGCTCCCGGAAGGGCACATTCCTTATGGAACATGCGTGATCGGTTACCCGACCGAGAACTACCACAGGATTCCTGTGAGAAAACCCGTTGATGTGATGTGGCGCTGAGAGCTTAGACCGGCAGGGCGCCTTCGTGGCGGCACGCTGCAGCAGGACAAACAATGAACGGAGGAACCGAAGATGACTGAACCAAAAGCAAATCTGCCTGAACAAAAACAGACGACGCTTGGGCTTTATGTGACGGCGAAGGAGGCCTACGAGAAATGGAAGGCCGAGCCTGAGAAGGTGAAGATCATCGATGTCCGCACGCCTGAGGAGTACCTCTTCGTCGGCCATCCGACCATGGCCTGGAAAATCCCCCTCGCCGCTCAGACGTATGAGTGGGACGTCGAGAAGAAGCACTTCCCGATGAAGCCACTGCCCGATTTCGTCTCTCGGGTCAGTGAAGTGGCCAAGCCCGACGACACGCTCCTGGTGATGTGCCGGTCCGGCGGCCGCAGTGCCATGGCCGTCAACGCGCTCGCCAAGGCCGGTTTCAAGCACGTTTACAACATCATTGATGGCATGGAGGGAGATGCGGTTAAGGATCCTGCCAGCGTTTTTCTGGGCCAACGGCTGGTGAACGGCTGGAAGAACTCGGGGTGCCCATGGACGTACAAGCTCACTCCCGAGCGGATGGTGCTTCCCAAAGTCCGGTGATTGGCAAAAAAAACAAACGGGAGACTTAAAATGGCAACACTGAAAGCAAAGTTGTTTCGAAACTATTGGTCGGGCAAGTGGGCATGCACTACTCTTCTTGCGGCTGCGTTCATTTGTCTCACGGGTGCCGCGAGCGCACAGGGGAAGTCCACGGCGAGCGTAGAGGCCCAGGCGAACAATCCGCTCGCAAATTTCACTGCATTCAACCTGCACAACTACTACATCGGCGAACTAACCGATCTGGACGACAAGGATGCCAATCAGTTCTGGGTGCGCTATGCCCAACCTTTCTCGGTCGGGAAGATGAACTGGCTGTTGCGTGCGTCGCTGCCGGTCAACACCTTCCCGGTCCCGCCGTCTCTCGACCACGAGACTGGGTTCGGGGACCTGAACGTCTTCGCGGCCTGGCTGATCGACATCGGCAACCCGAAGATCGCCTTCGGCATCGGGCCGCAGATCACCGCGCCGACCGCAAGCAAGGACGCACTGGGCAGCGAGAAGTGGTCTGCGGGGTTGGTGAACACTCTCTTCAGCTTCGCCTCACCTAAGTTCCAGTACGGCTATCTGCTTAGCTGGCAAGGGAGCTTCGCGGGCGAAGACGACCGCACCGATGTGAACCTCGGGGCCTTACAGCCGTTCTTGTTCTACCAGCTTGGCAAAGGCACGTACCTGCGCTCGACAGCGGTCATGGCGTACAACTTCGAGAACGACACCTATAGCGTGCCGCTCGGCCTCGGCCTCGGCCAGGTGATTCCCACCGAGAAGGTTGTCTTCAATGTCTTCGTCGAGCCGCAGGTGTCGGTCGCGGACAGGGGCGCCGGATGGCCGGAGTGGCAGATCTTCGTCGGCCTCAACACGCAGTTCAAGTGAGAGTGCGGTTACGAGCCTAAAGAAGGAGATTAACCATGAGCACAAAGGTGCCAGTCGAGGTTATGCCGCCGGAAACCCGAATCCCGCAGGGCGAAAAACCCCGGCCTCTGGTCCGCCCACGCTTCTCCAGGAAAAGGCTGGGCTTGGCCTTCATCATGGCTGCGCTGGCCGATGGGCTCTCGTTCTTTTTGACGTTCACGCCGCCGGTGCAGTGGGCGATCGATCTGGTGACAGCGATCTTACTGTTCGTCGTGCTGGGCTGGCAATGGATCCTCTTGCCCGGCCTGATCATGGAGGCGATACCCGGTCTCTACATCTTCCCCTTCTGGGTGCTCGTGGTGGGGGCTGTGGCCATATGGGGGACCGCACGGCCAAAACTGAACCGATAAAATCCTCGCTATGAAATCTTTAAAAGAAATGGAATTTAGATATAATAATCGTAGTAGAAATATCTATCATTTGTTGGTTAAAAATATCTGTGATGTAGTGCCAGATCACTTATAATTACCAAATCTTTTTACCGCCTGTATGAAAGGGGGACATTATGAAAGGGAAAAGAGAAGAAGCTGTAGTCAGCTCCCGACGGAGCATCCTGCTGGGCTCTGCCGTGCTCCTTGCGGGAGGGATAGCAGGACGCATCAGTAATGCCGCTGCTGCGCCTGAACCAAAATTCGCCCCGGCTCCGCCCCTGCCCTGGAAGTGGCCCAAGCTCGACCCAATGGAGGCCGGCAGGCGGGCCTATCAAAATTATCTCAAGAACAAAGGCTGAGGGAATGGCACATGGCTGGGGGTCCTCAGCCTCTTGAAAGAGAAAGCCGGTTATCCCTGGACAACCCTGCCGGACTTCATGTTCGAGCATGCAGGACAAGGTTACGCCGGGCATGGCACGCTGTGCGGCGCCCTGGGCGTCTGTTCGTGCCTCATCAACCTCGTTATTTATGACAAGGATCACAACTATCTGGCGGTGATAGACCGGATGATGTGGTGGTACTCGCAAATGCAATTCCCGACGGAACGGTTCGATGATATCTCTGCGTGCCCCAAGCAGGTCAAGGCCCAGGCGATGACCCCGCTCTGCCACTCATCGGTTTCGAAGTGGACATTGGCTGCCGGAGCCCAGGTCACTTCCAAAGAGAAATATGAGCGCTGCGCCAAGGTGGCTGGGGAGGTCGTCTTCACCGTGGTGCATTATCTTAATGAATACTTCGAGGGAAGATGGAAGCCTGCAAAATGGACGCCATCGGAGAAGATCACCCACTGTATTGAGTGCCATGGTCCAGAAAGTTATGGGCGATACACGGATGGCATGAACCACCAGCAGGGCCATATGGAATGCCTTCTCTGCCACAAAGACCACATGAAGGCGTCTGTAAAATAGGGCAGCGAAGGAACAAGGAGCTGTGGGACGGGAATGAGCCTATGTTTCTGAATCGTAAGAAGGGAAGGTGAATAACAGTCATGAAAATTACCCGCAGAACATTTCTAAAAGTTTCGGGAGCAACAGTGGCCGGGGCAGTCATGGGCGGGTTAGGATTCGATCTGTCTCCGGCGGAAGCGTATGCCCGGGAACTGAGCATTAAAGGGGCGAAGGAAACAACGACGATTTGCTGTTACTGTTCGGTCGGGTGCGTTTAAAAGGAGACAAACGTGAGAGCCAGAGTCATAGAAGTGCTTCTTTTGGTTGCGGCCTTGACGTTTGCTATCACCTGTAGTGCATTGGCTGCTCAAGAGGAGGAGGCGCCGATAATCAACACCGGTGACGAAACTGCTCCTGCCATCACCACACCTGCGCCGACGCCCGGCTGGCTGGAGCGCGATACGCTTACCGGCGACTGGGGCGGCGTTCGACCCTGGTTGAAAGAACATTACGGCATCACGCTCATGCCCCGGTTCACCCAGTTTTATCAGGGGCTGTCTGCTGGCCAAGGTGAACACGGCTTTATATACGGCGGCAAGGTTGACCTCTTATTCAATGCCGACCTCAGCAAACTCGGTTTTTGGAACGGCTTATCATTGACCGTCCATACAGAATACAACTTTGGCAGGGATCACAATGGTCGCGGTGGCACGATAGCGCTGGTCAATACGGCGCTGTATTTTCCAGGGATGGAAGGAAAGTATGCCTTTGACCTGTCGAGCGTCTATTTCGGGCAGACGTTCGACGACTCCGTTTCCCTGCTGTTCGGCAAGATCAACATGATTGATATCTCTGCTGCCAGACCATTCGCAGGCGGTGCCGGCATCGACTCGTTCTGGAACATCGTCTTCGTTGCCCCGCCCAGCGGCACTGTTCCTCCCTATCTTTTTGGCGCTTTACTCAGCGTGCGGACCAAGCCCGCCACCTTCGGCTTATGGGTCTATGACCCGGACGACATGGTGAACAAGGCGTGCTTAGATAAATCTTTCGCTCATGGCGTCACTATCCGCGGAACCGTTGATTTCCCCGTCACTATCGCTGGCCGCAGCGGCCATCAGGGATTTGTTGCCTTATACAGTACCCAGCCAGGCACCGATCTATCAAGTCTCAGAGAAATGCTTGTTCCCCCGTGGCCGACAAGCATTGGTCTCAAGAACGAGCGTCACTACTTCGCCTATACGTTTGACCAGTATCTCTATCAATCGAAAGAGAACCCCAGGGAAGGCTTTGGGCTGTTTGGACAGTTCGGAATCTCGGAAGGCAATCCAAACAGGCTGTACTGGTCCGGCCACGTGGGCGTGGGCGGCACTGGCTTGATTCCTGGCCGCAGCCGGGACAATTGGGGCGTTGGCTATTATTATGCTGCCCCGAGCCCCGATCTGAAGGATTCGCTTACACGCATCTTGAGAATCCGGGACGAAAAAGGCGGGGAGATTTTTTACAACTTCGCAGTGACACCATGGCTCACCCTTGGGGCAGACCTGCAGGTAATCAAGCCCAGTCTGGCAAATAATACGGCCATCTTTTCAGGTCTCCGCACGGTGATCAGGTTCTGAGAGCAGATAAAGACTGAAGGCACGGCGCCTTAGATCGTTTTCGGGGTTTGTATTAAAATAAAATTCCCGCCATCTTTCTTGCCAGGCTTGTTGCCATTGAAATACTCCACAGCACGAGACAGTAGGGATTTTTTTCTATTCATTGTGCCCAAACGATGATATAAAAGGTTTCAAAAAAGGGAAGAAAATCCATGAAAATAGAGATCAAAGGTAGATCAAACGTGAGAAGTATCTTCGTCTCTGCCTGCTTGTGGGTGATGATAGGAGCCTTGCATACGCCATCGGTCATGGCAGGTGAAACGTTAACGCGCGTCCGCTCAAACGGTAAGGTCCGCTGCGGGGTGACTGAAAGACTGTTGGGATTTTCCTATCAGGACAAGAGCGGCCGCTGGCAAGGCTTCAATGTTGATTTCTGCCGTGCCATAGCATCTGCTGTCTTCGGCAATCCCGACAAGGTGAGTTTCATCCCCCTGAGCGCACCGAATCGTTTTCCGGTACTGCTTTCACGTAAAATAGACATCCTCGCCCATACTGCCACGTGGACCTTCGGGCGTGAGGCGGGAATCGGCGTCCAGTTTCCTGCAATCTATTTTTATGACGGGCAGACGTTCATGGTGCCGGCAAAGAAGAAGCTGAAAAAGTTAGAGGATTTGAAAGGTGCGACTATCTGTGTTGAGAAAGGAACAACCTTTCAACTGAACATGGCAGATGTCTTCCAGGTAAAAAAGATACCCTACACTCCCATGGTGTTTGATTCCTTTGAGGAGGTAGGAAAGGCATTCCTGGCCGGAAAGTGTGAGGCATGCACGGCTGAGCGGTCCGTGCTTTCTGCATTGCGCGCCGAGGCACCTGGCAATGCGAAAGGCTTCACTATTATGCGCAGGGAAATCTCCAAGGAACCGCTCGGCCCGGTAGTTCGGCGCGGTGACGATGAGTGGATAACCCTGGTGAGGTGGGTCCTCTTCGCCCTCATCGAGGCAGAGGAACGGGGCATCACGAGTAAAAATGTCCGGCAAATCCAGAAAACGACTACCGACACTGAGATCCTGCGGTTTCTCAACACCAGCGGGAGTCTCGGGAAATCGCTCGGGCTGAAATCCGATTGGGTTGCCCGGGTCATCGAACAGGTGGGCAACTATGAAGAAATCTTCGAGCGCAATCTGGGCGCAGGAAGTGTTTTAAAGATCGAGCGGGGCATGAACCGCTTGTGGAACAAGGGCGGATTGCTCTATGCGCCGTCGTTTCAGTAACTCACAGGGGAGGTAGGGCTTTTTAATGCCGCTCTTTGATTTTCATACTGCTGCAACGCTCATTGTTTTTGCCGGTGTCATCCTGCTCATCGCTTTTGACCTCATTGACATCCTTCTCGCAGGTCTCCTTGGGGTAAGCACGCTTATTGTCCTGGGGGTTTATACCAAGGACGATATGGTGATTGTCAGCCAGATGGCCGGCGGTCCCATTGCCCTGCTCTTCGGCGGCATGGTCGTTGCCCGCACCCTTGTGCCCACGGGTATTTTCGAGCAACTGGGTGCCCGCTTTGTGATCGCTACCCGGGGAAGCGGCAGGCGTTTCCTCCTGGGCTTGGTTATCCTCGTCGCTCCTCTCTGTGCAGTGCTGCCCAACGCCACAACGGTTATACTCCTTGCGCCGGTGATTATCCGGGCTGCGACTGCCCTGGAAGTGGATTTCGTCGGTCCCATGATACTGACTGCTATTATCAGCAACTCAGCCGGCCTGCTCACCCTCGTCGGGGACCCGGCCACCTTTCTGGTCGGCAGCTCGATCGGTATGACCTTTACTCAATACCTCCAGAAGGTGAGCCTGGGCGGATTGCTGGCCCTCCTCGTGATTATTCCCCTCCTGCCGCGGTTGATGAAGGATGTGTGGAATGTACAGCGGACACTGCCGGATGATATCAAGGTAAAACCACTGGAGAGGCCGTGGTTTGCTGCATTTGCGATCCTGGTACTGGTGGTGATGGTGCTCCTCTTTTTATTCGGGGAGCAAATGCCGGGGAACATCATGCCGCCGGGTGTGTCCATCATCGCTGCAACCCTGGCGCTGCTGGTAATTTATGCCGCAAAAGTCGAGCCGCTGACAAACGTCCTGAAAGACATTGACTGGCGGACTATCATTTTTCTCACCTGCCTGTTCTGCCTTGTTGAGGCCTTCAGCAAGACAGGCATCCTGCAGAACTTTTCACAGAGTCTTTACACATGGTTTGGCACGAACCTTATTCTGATTGCGCTTGTCGTCCTGGTCGGTGTGGGGTTCACGTCCAGCCTGCTTGCCAATATACCGGTAGTGGCGGCAATGCTGCTCATGGTCAAAGGATACTTCGTGATTGCCGAGTTAGTTCCTGACCTGGCCCTGGATCCTCTGTTTACAGATTGGCCCAGAGGAGTGATTCCGGTGTTCGTCGCCATGATGTTCTCGGCAACCCTTGGAGGCAATGCGACCCTGATCGGCGCCTCGGCCAACGTGGTGAGCACCGGCATCTGCGCATCCAAAGGCAAGCCGGTTTCATTCGCCGCCTTCATGCGCCTGGGAGTGCCCTTTGCCCTCTGCCAGTTGATCGTATCAGCCCTCTATGTTTTAATACTATTTTTCTTCATGAGATCGTAGCTGGTCTTGATCAGAGCAACACTTACAGGAGGAATTATCACTCAAAACAGTATTGACAACCATAAAGATGATTTGTTAAAAGAGAATACATAATCAATAGGTTAGAAACGAAATGGGCTTACCTCGCGGGGTGTCTCAGCGGGGTCACAGAAGAAAGGGAGGATCATGAAAAAAATCAAACTATTCACGCTTATGTTTACCTTGTTTCTTGTTTTTCTGATCTCAGAACCATCCTGGATACATGCGCAGGGTGCAGAGGGAGCAAAAACGTTCAAACAGGAAGAACTGGACCAGATACTGGCGCCCATTGCACTCTACCCTGACTCTCTTGTTACCCAGGTGTTGATGGCTTCCACATATCCTCTGGAGATTGTGCAAGCTGATCGCTGGGCAAAGCAGAACAAGGATGTGAAGGGTGATGCATGGGCAAAGGCCCTTGAAGCTCAGCCCTGGGACCCAAGCGTCAAGTCTCTCGCGAACTTTCCCCAGGTGCTGGCCATGATGAGCGAGAAGCTTGACTGGACCCAGAAGCTGGGCGATGCCTTCCTCGCTCAGCAAAAGGAAGTTATGGACAGTGTCCAGAAGCTTCGGTCAAAGGCAGAGGCAGCGGGCAACCTCAAGACGACGAAGGAGCAGAAGGTGATCGTCGAAAAGGAGACAAAGACGATTATCATCGAACCTGCGAGCCCTCAAGTCGTCTATGTCCCCA
>Ga0315284_10005072_pt1 | contig 18713 bp, 11 predicted proteins | sample YL17G09_16_MG_FD_203696 | JGI IMG/M metagenome (GOLD analysis project Ga0315284, IMG submission 203696) | Sediment microbial communities from Yellowstone Lake, YNP, Wyoming, USA - YL17G09_16 | ecosystem: Environmental > Aquatic > Freshwater > Lake > Sediment | place: USA: Wyoming | collected... | reverse complement strand
TTATCAGTGTCTCGTTCGGCGTATCGGCGACGTGGCCCACCAAGCCTTAACATGCAAAGGAAGAAATTCCTTTTTATCGAAAGCCATGCCGACTCTTATTTTCACCACCCATAACCTGAGCTCTCTCTTTCCTCCCTTTCCTTCGACCTCTTTCTCCAACGTGTTCCTTCGTTTATTTTTGCTGCATTCCCTCTCCCCCTCCGCCCCTGCGGAGGAGGGAGAGAAAGAGAAAGGGGCGAAAATAGAGAAGCGATTCTCGAGGTTTCTTCTCTCCCTCTTCTTCTTCTCACACCTCACCCTCTCTTCCCTTCCCCTTGCACGCTCAAAAACAACAACATCAAAACGAAAACAGATCGACGGCATGCGCATGGACCTCACCAAGGCCCGCTACGCGACCTACGAGGAGCTCTACGAGTACTGCTACCGCGTCGCCGGCGCCGTCGGCCTGATGACGACGCCCATCATGGGCGTCGCGCCCGCGGCGGCCGCAGACCCCGAGCCGACGCTGCGCGCCGCGCTCGCACTCGGAACGGCCAACCAGCTGACCAACATCCTGCGCGACGTGGGCGAGGACGCACAGCAGCGCAACAGGGTCTACGTGCCGTTGGAGGACCTCGACAGGTTCGGCATCTCCGAGGGCGAGGTCGTCGCGGGGTCGCTCGTCAGGGTCCTGCCCAGCGGCAAGTCGGACGTCGACCCGCGCTGGAAGCGCTTCATGGCCTTCCAGATCGAGCGCGCGCGCGCCTGCTTCGCCGACGCCGAGGCCGGCATCGGCTCGCTCGACGCAGACGCGCGCTGGCCGGTCTGGTCCGCGCTGATCCTGTACCGCCAGATCCTCGACTCGATCGAGGCCAACGACTATGACAACTTCACCAAGCGCGCCTACGTCGCGAAGTGGAGGAAGTACGCGTCCTTGCCGGCGGCGCTGATGCGGGCGAGGCAGGGGCTGTAGGCTTTGGGGGAGAGAGAGCGGGGCACCGGTTTTTGGTTCGATTTGGGAGAGAGAGAGAGAAACGGAGCATCCAGAGAGAGAGTGTGTGTGAGAGAGAGAGAGAGAGTGGGAGAGAGAGGGAGAGAGAGAGACAGAGAGAGAGAACGAGAGAGAAATCGCCGTTTCTCTCTCTCAAGTTTTTATCTCAAAGCAAAACCACTATTCTTTTCCTATATAAAAAACCAACCAAACGGCAACACCACCAAAGTATAGCTAGCGCGGAATCAACAGCAAGAATCGAGAAACCTGTGTAAAAGAAAACGGCACGGTTTTTGAGTAACACGAAAAAATCGAAGGGGAGAGAAAACCTCTCTCTTTTCTCTCCTCAAATCAGAGAGGGACTCAGTTTTTGTTTATAATGGCCGCTACGTGCCTCGCCCCGCCCCTGAGATTCGAGGATTTTTTGAAACAATGCTTTACAATGCTTGTTTCGAAGAATAACACGCGAGGATTTGATTTGGTATTGAGCGGGGGGGACAACGGGAAACTATTTTTCTCTCTAAAAATCTGCTGGCTCTCTCTCTCTCTCTCTCTCTCTCTCTCTCTCTCTCTGTCTCTCTGTAAAAATTTAGCCCGAACGCGAACGGCGCGCGCGCGCTCCCTAATCCCGCCCAGTTTCTAAGAAGAAATCCGCGAGCATCTAAGCCCGCGCTGGAATGAGCTTTGGGAGGAGGGGGGCCTCAGGACGCGCGCAAAACGCGAGCGCTGTCTCTTCTTAAATTTTATTTTTTTCTCAGTCTCTCGCTGTGTTGTCGTTGTCTCTATCCCCCCCCCCGTCAGAAAACAAAATCAAATCCCACGGTGTGAGAGAATAAACAGTCAATGTTAGGAGATAAAAAAATGGTGGTGGTAGCATGCGTTGTTGTTGAGGGGGAAAAAGTAAGCCTCAAGGTTGAAAAGGAAGAGGGAAAAAATGGTGTCAAAAAAAAGGGGTCCCAGAGCCCCAGAAGCACAACGAAAGGGGAAAAGAAGACTAGGGGGAAAAGGACGAGGAGAAAGAAGAGGGACGCGGGTCCCACACCCCCCCCCCCCATCGCTCGCGTTTCTCTCTTTCACTCCCTCTCCAAAGGTTTCGAGGCACACATTGGTAGACAAAATAAGTGAGTGAGGGGAGGTCACGAAGAGGTTGTTTTTTATCGTCGAGGTTGTTCTTCCTTTTCAAGTCCTGATCCGCGTCGCGCTGTTGCCAGCGCTCGCGCTCGCCGCTGACGCGGCCTGCTGCAGCTGGAGCAGGCTCGCCGAGCGCGGGAGCTCGTCGAGGATCGCAGAGAAGGAGTCGCTGCGGCGCATCGAGGAGGTGGAAGCGTCGCCGCCTCCGCCCCTTGCGCCTCCGCCCCGCATCGCCGCTGAGGCGACGGCGTTGCCCCTCTCGGCCGCGGCCTCGCCGACGGAGCGCAGCGACCCGGAGCTCGAGGAGCCCGAGGCGTCGCTGAAGCCGCCGCTGTTGCCGCTGTTGCCGCCGGACCCGCCCGAGCCGGAGGAACCGGAGCCGTTGCTGCCGCCGCTCCGCGAGGAGCCCTTGCCCCTCGAGCCGCGCGGGCGCGAGCGGCCGTGGCCTCCGCCGCCGCTGGCTGCTCCCCCGCCGGCGAGAGCGGCAGCCGCCGAGGCCCCTCCTCCCGGGGGTCCCTCGAGCTGCTGCGCGGTCGCCGCGAGCGTCGCCGCCGTGACCGCGTCGTTGTCCTTGGCGGCGGCGACCTGGTGGCTGCGCCTCTTGGCCGCCGCCGCCGCGGCAGTCGCGGCGGCCGCGGCGGCGGCGATGGCGGAGGCCGACGCCGAAGAAGAAAACTCGCCAAACATTCCCAGGCCGGGGGCGACGCCCCCCTCGACCGCGGCGCGCCGTCTCGCCGCGACGGCGAGCGAGGACTGCGGCTCCCCCGGGGAGAGGGGAGCCGTAGCGGTGGGAACGGGAGAGGTCGCGCGGAGGAGGAGGGCGGCGGCGGCGGCGGCGGCCGCAGCGGCGTTCCTGCTCCCGCTGCCGTTGCCGTTGCCGCCCTCGCTGGCGAGCCCCGCCAGAGCCATCGCGTGCAGGTGGTTGTGGAGGTTGTGACCGTGGTGCTGGTGAGCGAGGGGCGGGGCAAAGTCGGCGGAGGCAGAGCGGCCAGCGCCGCCGCCGTTGTTCCCAAAGGGCGCGCCCGCAAACCCGAACGGCGGCTGCGGCGGCGGCGCTCGCGCCCCGTGAGCAGCAGCGAAGTGCTCCGAAGACGCCGACGACGCGGCCTCGAAGCGCGCGAGGGCTCCCAGGTCGATCGAGCGGCGCTGCTGTTGGGAGCTGAAGTGGGGCTGCGGAGGCATCGGCCGCATCGACAAGGAAGCAGAGAGGTAGTCGACGCCGTCGCCAACGCCGCCCGCGTCGTCGAGCGAGCGGCGGGGCACGACCGCCGCGGCAGAGGCCACGGCGCCAAAGAGGCCGCCCAGGCGCGGGCGCGGGACCTCAAGGGCCGAGGCCGCGACGGAAACGGGAGGAGGAGGCGCCGACGAGGAGGAAGGAGGGAAGATGGCGAGAGGAGGAGGCGAGGGCGACGACGAAGGCCAGGGGCCTCGGAGGTGGTTGTCGTGAGCAGCGGCGGCGGCGGCTGCAGCAGCAGCCGCCGCTGCGTTCCCGCTCCCGCTCCCGCTTCCGCTTCCGCTGGAGATGCCCAGCCCCGCTAGCAGCGCGCTGTGGTCGAGGTCGAGCGAGGCGGCCACGCCCAGATCGATCGAGGCGCGGCGGGCCGCGGCCGCGGCGGCGCCTGGCGGCCCGGGCGGCGGGCGCCCGCCGGCGAGCTGCTGCTGCCGCTGCTGCTGCTGCTGCTGGAGCACGAGAGCGGCGCCGCCGCCGTTCATTCCGCTGCTGCTGCTGCCGCCGAGGTGCGAGATCGGGGGCATGGCGTGGTGGTGGACCCCGCCGTACGAGTGAGAGGAAGGATGGGACCCCAGGGCAGTGTCCACGGAGCCTCGCCTCCTCGCGAACCCGTTATTCGTCCCGGCCGCGCCGCCGGCGTTGGCGGCGTCGGCGAGCGCCGAGAGCTCCCTGTCGAGGGCCGCGGCGCCGTCCCGCGCCGCCCTCGCGGCGGCCTGCTGCAGCGCCTCCCAGTCGCTGCCGTGGTCGACGATGAGAGACGCGGCCGAGGCGGACCGGCGGGAAGCGGGGCCGGCTTTGGGGCCGAGGCCCAGCTGCGCGAGCAGCTCGAGCGTCGCGGCGTCGGGCCCGCCGAGGCCGAGGCCGAGGCCGCCATCGCCGTCGCCGCCGCTGCTTCCGTTGAGGATCGCCGCGAGCGACGAGTCCGCCGCTGCTTCGTGCGACACCCTGTGCTGAAGGTGGTGGTGCCCGTGCTGAGACGACAGGCCGTAGGCGCTGCCGGTGAGGCAGTTGACCTCGTCGTCCGCGGCGATGACCCGGCTGCGCTGCTGCTGCTGCGACTGCTGCTCGCCGAGGAGACCCTCGCCGCCCGCGGCGGCGCGCGCCGCGGCCGCCGCGACGAGCGCCGCGTCCGCCGCGGCCACCCCCGGCGCCAGCGCCCGCACCTCCCGCTCGTGGTGCGCGAAGAAGCACACGCGCCGCGCGCACCCGGCGCCGTCAGTGCACAGCTGCGTGCGGTAGCGCTCCGGGTGCAGCCAGCACTCGAAGACGCCGTGCGCGAGCAGGCAGGCGGCACCCGAGGCGCACGTGCCGAGCTTGCGGAACTCTGCGCAGGCCGCGCCTCCGTAGGACACGAGGCGCGGGTCGCGGCGCCTCGCTTTTTCCAGGGGGTGCGAGAAGACGCACTGGGTCCAGTCGTGCGGGCGCGTGCGCGGGCAGGGGTCGATCTTGTACTGTTTCAAGTTTTGGAGGGGGGGGGAGAGCGGGGAGAGGGGAGAGGGGGTGAGGGAAAAAGAGAGGTGAGAGTCGAAGAAGAGAGAAAGGGGCGCAAAGCGTTACGCGACAGCTTTTCTCCGTCCCACCCCCCACCCCCCCGCTCCGAACGCGTTTTCTCTCGCGCGCATTCTCTCTCGTCGCAGGCTGCCCTCGAAGAAGAAAAGAGAGCAAGAGGGAAAAAAGAGACGAGTGGAAACTATCTCCGAAAGAAAATGACGACGAGGCGAAAGCGGGACGCAAAAAGAGCAAGCGAGGGGGAAAAGGAGAGAGATGAAGAGGATTCACGACTCGACCTTTGCACCCCCCGCGCTCGCCTTCTCCGTGACCGCGCGGGCTCCCCTTTCTCCGATCTGAGAGGCGGCCGTACGTGTCGCTGTGCTGGAGCTTGGAATCGGGCAGAGCGAGGGCCGCCCTGGCGAAGGTCGCGGGAAGGGAGGTACCAATCGAAGGTCGAACTCCCCTCTCAAGAAAAAAAAAGCAAGCAGAGGCAAGAGGCAAGCAGGCCTGCTACGCCAAACTCTGGCTCTCCCTCCGCGCGAGCGCCAAGGCTCTAGCTTTGTCGCCTCTTCCCCTTGCTTGATGCGGCGGCATACCGTGCTCGAAGGAGAGGCACCGGAGAATTCCGGGAGCGACGCGCGCTCGCGGCGAGAAGAGGGTGCGAAAGATGAAAAAAATGAGACACTTTGGCTGCCGCCGCCGACGCTTTCGAGCAAAGCAAGACTATCTTTCGTTTCCTCCCTCTCGTTCTCAGAACGCACCCGAAACATGCGGAACTCGTCCGTGGAGAACGCCGGGTCGTCGACGCTGAACACAGCCTCTCCTGCGGGAGACGGCTGCCGGAGAGGGGGCGCCGACATTTTGCTGAAAGGGACGCGCGGAAGAACGAATTCAAGAGAGAGAGAGAGAAACCGAAGGGGAGAGCGCCCACTCCGCTGGAAAAAGTGAAAGAGCCTGCAGTGGAAAAACGTTTTTTTCCCCTTTTTTTTCTTTTTCGCTCTCTCTCTCTCTCTCAAACTCTCTCCTTGTTTTTTCCCTTTCAATCGTGGCGAGAGAGGGTGGTGAGGGACCGCAGAGCAAGCGCGTGGTGAAAATTATGAATCGCTTCCTCGCCGCCGCTTGATTTTCATCTCTCTCTCTCTGCTCTTCGCCCTCTTTGGGGGGCAAAAAAAAAACTTACTCAACCTCAAATCGCCGCCGTCGTCGTTCGAGCCATCGAGAAAGAAAGATGGTGCCAGAACCTCCTCCTCTCCCTCCCTCGCTGCGGGCCTCCGCGGCCCCCGACAGCGGCGGAGTCGCAGAGCGCCTCGAGAGGATGGCCGCCGCGGTGCGCAGGGGGCAATTCGATGAGGTATGCTGGTTTCGAGTTCGAGTTTGGGTTTCAACGGAGGCGAGAGAAGGGGGAGGGAGAGAGAGAGAGTCGAGCCAAAACTAGCCGCCAACAAAAAAACAAACCTCGACCGAAAAAAACTCCAAAACACAAGGCCGCTGCCATCGGCAACTCGGCTGCCCCGCCGCTGGCAGTGCCCCAGTCGGCGATAGAGGTCGTTAAGCTCATTTCCCAGGGTCCCAACTCGACCGTCAGAGCGGCGCTGCTGTCTCCATTCTCGTCGGAAGGAGACGACGACGACGACGACGACGACACCAGAAAAAAAGTCGCCGTCGCCGTCAAACGCGTCGCGCTGCGGAGACCCTCCGACGGCGCCGCGTTCCGCGCCGAGGTCTCGGCGCTGGCCCGCGTCTCCGCCGCCGCGGCCGGCGCGGAAGACCAGAGGAAGAGGGTCGCCGTCCTCGTGGGGGCGAGGGCGCTCCCGCCGGACTTTCTGATCCTGACGCCGCTCTGCGCCCGCGGCTCGGTCGCCGCGGCGCTCCGGCAGGGCCCAAGCGACGGCCGCGGCGGCGCGATCGGAAACAGCCTTCGCTCCTGGCCAGGGATCCTGCGCCTGGCGGGGGATATCGCCGAGGGCGTCGCGGCGGTGCACGCGGCCGGGCTGGTGCACAGGGACGTGAAACCCGAAAACGTCTTGCTGGGTGAGAGGAAGGAAACCTTTTTTTTCTCTCCCCCCACCCCCCTTTGTTCCTCTCTCTCCCGCGCGCGCGGCGCTCTCTTTCTTCTGTCTCTCAACCTCGACCCTCTTTTTCTTTTCTTTCGCGTGAATTTTGGGGAAAACCAAATCTCTTCAGACGACCAGGGCCGCGGCGTCCTCTGCGACCTGGGAGTGGCGATCGAAGACGACGGCGACGGCGAAGACGACGGCGGAAAAGGAGGCGAAGAAGAAGAAGAGGAAGATAGAATGGAAGAGGACAATAGCGGCGGCAACGGAGACGGCGACGCCGCCGCGGCCGCTCCTCCTCCTGCCGCCTCGGCCGCCTCCCCCAACAGGAAGCGCTCCCACGCCGCCTCGGCCCTCCAATCTTCCCCCTCGTCCTCGGACCCGCACCCCTTGCAGCCCTCGGGCGGACACTCCCGTAGGCACATCGTGGGCACCCTCGAGTACCTGCCCCCGGAGGTACTGCGCGGCCACGCCCGCGCGACGCGTGGCGCCGACGTGTACGCCTGGGCGGTGACCGCGAACGCCGTCTGCACCCGCACGCTGCCGCCTTTCGCGGACTGCGACAGGCCCAGCCCGGCGTGCCACACGGTTTTGGAGTTCGGGTACGGGAGGCAGGAGCTGGTGGCGGCGGTCGCGGGGATGGGGCTGCGGCCGAGGCTCGCCCAGAGGAGCCTGCCGCCCTCGTCGCCGCCCTCGTCGTTGTCTTCGCCGCCCTCCCTCTCCTCCGCTCCCCGCTCCTCCGCCTTCGTCCCCCCGCCGGCGCGTTTTCTGTCCCTGATCGAGAGGTGCTGGCACGCGGACCCGAGGGAGCGCCCGGCGGCAGCGGACGTCGCGCGGGAGTGCCGCGAGATCGAGGAGGACGTGCGGAGGCAGGAGGCGCGGCTCCTCCTGGAAGAGGACGCTGCTCTTGCCGCTGATGCAAACGGGACGACGACGGCAGCCGCAGCGAAAGGGGAGCTCGCGGACGACGGAGGCCCCGCCGCCGCCGCGGCGCTGCTCGACTCCGTCGGTCTCGACTCGAGCGACGACGACGACGACGGCGGCGGCGGCGGCGGCGGCGGCGGCGGCGGCGGCGGCGGCGGCGGCGGCGGCGGCGAGGAGGGCGGCGGCGGCGGCGGCGGCGGCGAGGCAGCGCGACGGGGCCGCCGCCCCTGGCCGGCCCCCGGATGGGCGCTCGCCGCCGACGAGGGGCCGGACCCGACCTCCCCCTCCGCCGCCGCCGCCGCCGCCGCCGCCGCGCCCTCCTCGTACCTCCCCTGCGTCGCCGCGGCGGCCTTCGAGGCGATCGGCAGGAGGGAGGCCATGGAGGACGCCGTGCTTTCCTGCTCGCCGCTCTACGGAGCCCCCCCCTCGGGGCCGGCCGCGGCCCCGATCTCGGCGCCGCGCCCGAAGCCGGCGCACCTCTTCGCGGTCTTCGACGGCCACCGAGGCGCCGGCGCGGCGCGGTACGCCGCGCGCTCGCTGCGGAGGCACCTCCGGGCCGTCTGGGAAGGATCTCCGTCCCCGGAAGAGGCCCTTTCGAGGGCCTTTGTGCGCCTCGACGCGCGGTGGAGGAGGCGCGAGGCCGCGGCGCTCGCCCTCGCGCCTCCCGATCCCTCCTCGGCGGGCGGAGGCGGCGGCGGCGGCGACAACGGCGGCGGCGGCGGCGAGGGCGGCCTCACCCTTCAGCGGCGGCAGAGGCGGCACTGCGGCGCGGCCGCGACGGCGGCGCTGGTTTGGGGAGACTCTCTGACCGTCGCCAACGTCGGGGACTGCCGCGGGCTGCTGCTGACGATCTCTCGGGGAGAAAGCGAGGGCGGGGGAGGCGGAGAAGGAGGAGGCGAAGGAGGAGACGGGAGCGGCGGCCGCGACGCGAGCGGGCACACCCGCCGCCGGCGCGCCCCCCCTTGGCACCCGCTCCGCCTCACGCGAGACCACTCCGCCGACGACCCGGCCGAGCGCGCCCGCGTCGAGGCCGAGGGCGGCACCCTGCTCCCTCCCCCCCCGACCACAGGCGGCGGCGGCGGTGGCGGGGGAAAGGGGTGGCGGCTGGGCCCCGTCGGCCTCGCCGTCTCTCGCGCGCTCGGCGACGCCGACGTGCCGGGCTGCTCCGCGGTCCCCTCCGTCTCGTCGCACAAACTCACCCGCTCCTGCGTGGCGCTGGTGCTGATGACCGACGGGGTCACGGAGGCGATGGAGGCGCGGAGAGGGGACACGACGAGCTTCGAGCTCGAGGCGAAGAGGAAGAGGCGGAACGACGAGCGGAAGAGGGCCGAGGAGGAGGCGGCGAGGAACGGGCGCGGCGACCGCGGCCGCGGCCCAGAGGACGGGGGAGAAAGGCTCCCCTCCCCCTCCGACCTGGTCGACGAGGAGATCGCCGCGCTCGTCGCAGACACCGTCAAGGAGGCCGGGATGGCCGCGAGGAGGCTGGTCGTCGAGGCCGTGGAGCACAGGCAGGGGGGGGACAACGCGGCGGCGCTGGTGGCATACCTCTGTCCGGTCGAGAGCCTGGAGCGGGTGTTTTGACTGAAAGTTTGCAGGAAAAAAAACGAAAGAAACGAAGGGAAAGGAAAAGCTCACAACGAAAAGAGAGGAGAGAGCGGCGAAGGACGGCCGACGACTGCTTTTCCTCGATCGAGTCGTGTTCTCTCTCTCGCTCTCTTTCTCTTTCTTTCTCTCTCTCTCTGCTTCTCTCTTCTCCCCGCGACGACGGGACTCGCATCTTCCTCTGCTTCTGTCGAGATCTCGGGAACTGGGATTGAAGAGGAAAAGAACGGGGGCGCAGATCGGAAAAGGGAAGAAAAACAGAGAGGCATCGAACTCTTTCCATCGCCTCGTCGCCTGTTGCTCTCGAGAGCTCCGAGACTCAACTCTTCGAATGGCTTCCTCGCTGGAGCAGGCCGTGGCCACCATCGTCGAGGCGGCCGCGCCCGCGGCCCCTCCGAGCTCCCGCGAGGCCGCGGCGGCGCTGCTGGCGCAGGTACGATGAACAAGGAAGAGAAGATTGAATGTCGGCCCTTTTTTTTGCACGCCGCCGCCGGTCGCCGGGCACAAACAATCTCCCCCCTCCTTTTCCTTCAACCTCGACTTCTCCAAAAAAAAACGCAAAAAAAACGCTCAGCTCAAATCCGGCGACCCGCGCCAGGCGGCCGCGGCCGGGGCCGAGCTCGCCTCCCCGCACAGACCCCTCGAGGCGCAGCACTTCGGCCTGACGCTCCTGACGCACGTCGCGGACTGCCGCTGGGACGAGTTTGACGACGCAGGCAGGGCCGCGCTGGGCGAGCTGGCCTTCTCGCTCCTGTATCCCGCCGCGGGCGCCGCTGGCCCCGCCCGGCCGTGGGCCGCGAGGTCAAAGGCGGCGCTGCTGATGGCGCTGGTGGCCAAGAGGCGCGGCGCCGCGGGGTGGCCCTCGCTGGCGCCGAGGCTGCTGCAGGCGGCAGCGGGAGGGGAGGCCGCCGCGGCCGTCGCCCCCTCTTCCCTCCCTTCCCCTTCGGAGGCGGCGCAGGCGGCGGAGAGCACAGCGACCGTCCTCCGCTTCGTCGCCGAGGACGTCGCCGCCGGGGGCAGCTCCGAGAACGACCTGCTGCTGAACGCGGGCGAGCGGCGGGCGCTGCTGGCCGCGCTTGCCTCGACGCTGCCGGCCGCCCTGTGCTTCCTCCGCTCGTCGCTCGAGAGGCACTCTCCGCCGGCCTCCGCCGCGGCGCGCGCCGCGGGCGATCAAGCCTCCGCCTCGGCCGCAGACGCCGCCCGCAGGGCGGCCCTCGCCGCCGCGCTGGCCTTTGCCGAGTGGGCCCCCCTTGGGGAGCTCGACGCCGCCTCGGGCCTCGTCTCGGCCGCCGGCTCGCTGCTGACCTGCGCCGACGACGACGCGCGGCTCGGCGCCGCCGACTTCCTCCGCGTCGTCGTCGGCCGCAAGCAGGCCCAGGAGGAGCCCGGGCCCTACGCGCGAGCCCTGTCGACGGCGGGAAGCGCCTTGGCGTCGGCGCTCGCGGCGCTCGGGGCCGGCGGCGCCGCGGCCGCGGCGGCGCTCGACGCCGACGGCGACCTCGACGAGTTTGGCCGGCGCCTCGCCGACGCCGCCGCCGCGTTCGGCGCCGGCGGCCACGTCGCCAAGCTCCCCCTCGAGGCCCGCGCGCCGTTCGTGCAGGCGATGCTGTCGCTGTCGTCGCACCCCTACGTGCTGCTGTCGTCGAGGGCGATGGCGATGTGGCCGCCGCTGCTCGCGTCGCTGTGCGGGGGTGGGAGCGGAGCCGGCACCGCGGCAGCGGGCAACGGGCCCCAACACCACACCGCGATCCTCCCTCCGGCGGAGGTCGCGGGTCCCCTGCTCGCCCTGGCGGGGGACGGGCTCGCGGCGGGGTCCCCGGCGACGGCCCCGGGGGCCTCCGACGAGGCGAGCGCCTCCTCCGCCGCCGACGGCGGAAACGGCCCCGTCGTCGAGGTGCCGCACTACTTTGATTCTTTCGCCGACTACCGCGCCTTCCTCCTCGACCACCGCGCGCTGCTCATGCGCATCGTGCGCGCCGCGGCAGGCCTGCTGCCCGAGGTGGCGCTGGCGCAGGCCGCGGGGAGGGCGGCGGCGGCGCTCTCGGCGGCCGGGGTTTCGTTCTCCGACGGCGGCGTGCTGGCCTCGGCCGCCGCTGCCGCTTTGGCCTCTTCGTCCCCGACCCCGCCCGCCTCCCAGCCACCGCCGAGGAATCAGCACGAGGCCGACGCCGCCCTCGACGCAGCCGTCCTCTTCTGCGACGCCGTCGTCGCCTCGGTCTGCGGCGGCGCCGCTGGGACGGGCGGCGGCGGGAATTGGCAGCAGGGGGCGCAGCAGGAGCAGCAGCAGCAGCAGGGGAGTCACCAAGGAGGCCGCTCGGCGCGGCAGCCCTCGCCGACGGCGCCTCCCTGCTCCCCGCACCACCACCCGCCGCCGCCGCCCTCCCCGGCCGCCCTCGCGGCGCTCGAGGCCCTCCTCCGGCTTTTCCTCGCGGCGACGCCTGCGGGCGCGCACGCGCTGTCGGCCGTCTCCCGGGGCCTGGAGGCCCTCGTCCCGTTCGCGGCGCTGCCGGCGGCGTCGCCGCACGCGAGCGCGGGCGGGGGCGCCGCCGCCCCCTCGGCCGCCGCCGCGCCTCCCTCCCTCGACGTCCCCGCGGCGATCGCGGCCAAGGTCCTCGACCTCCTCGACTCGCCCGAGCTCGGCCTCGCGGGAGACGGCAGGGCCCCACCGCCGGCCTCGCCGCCCGCCGGCTGGCGGGACGCCGCGGCCGCGCGGGGGCGCGCGGCGGGCGTCCTGCTCTCCCTCGCCAAGGCCGCCTCGGGCCGCGGGCAGCTCGCGCCGCACCTGCAGGCTCTCGGGGGAAGGCTCCAGGCCTCGTGGGACGCGGGGAGGCTCTGGCCCGGGGAGCGCGCGGTGGCCGCGGACGCGCTCTTGGCGGCCGCGGCCGGCGGCGAGCGGGCGGCGGCGGCGGCGGCGGCGGCGACTCAGCACCAGCTGCAGCAGCAGCAGCAGCAGCCGGCCGCTCCCTCTCCGATCCTCACCGGCGTGCTCGACTGGGCCCTGACGCCCACGCGCGCGGCCTGGCAGGGCGACGCGGCGCTGCGGGCCTCGCTGGAGAGCCCCGAGGCGTTCGTGGCCCGACACATGCCGCTCTCGCCCTGCCCCCCCGCCTCGACCGGGGGCCGGGGGGCAGAAGCCGGCCCCTCCGCCGCCGGCGCCCCCGTCGCCGTCGGCGGCGGGGACGCCCGCTGGTCGCTCTACCACCAGGCCCACGCCCTCGAGCGCGTCGCCAGGCGCTGCGCGCCCCAGCCGGCGCCGGCGGGCTCGACCCCCCAGGCCGTCGCGCGCGCCGCCTCGCGCGCGGCGGCGGACCCGCTCTGGGCCGCCTTCTGCGACCGCGGCGCCCTCAGCTGGGCGCTCGAGCCCGCCCTGAGGGCGACGTGGTGCCTCCACGCCGTCTGGGAGCAGCCCGGGGCCAGGGAGGCGCTGCGGCCGGCGGCGGGCGCGTTCGAGCTGGGCCCGAAGGAGCGGGCGCTGTACCTCAAGCGGACGCTGCGGGCCCCGGCGGCGGCGTCGTCGACGAACCTCGCCGCCGGCGAGGGCGCCGCGACCGACACGCTCGCCGGGACTGGCGTCGCCTCGCTGCGTGCGTGGCTCCGGCAGATGCGCGAGGCTCTGTACCAGGTCCTGGGAACGCTCGCCGCGGTCCCCTCGGGCCTCTACGAGCGCGCGCCGCCCGGCGCCGCCGAGGGCTGGAGGGCGGCGCTGCTGCTCGGCGGCGGCGGCCGCGCCTTCGGCGCGGGGACCGGCCTGCCCGCGCCGGACAACGCGTCGTACCTGCCCGAGCCGCAGCACCTGCGGCTGCTCGAGAGGCACGTGCTCCTCCCCCTGATCAGGGGGTGCCCGCCGCGGCACAGGGGCCAGTGGCTGCTGCCGGCGCTCGCGCCGCTCCTGCAGACGGCGGCGCGCGTGCTCGAGGCGGGGTGGGCCTCGGTCCTCGGTGCCTCGGGCCCCGCTGCCTCGGGGGCCGCTGCCGGCCTCCCCGCCGCCGGCGTCAAGCGCCGCTCTGCTTCTGGCGGCGGCGGCGGCGCTGGAGCGGGCGACGACGAGGACGACGACGTCATCGCGGAGAGGCTGCTGCGCGAGTTCACGCAGGAGCACTCGCTGGTGCTCAAGGCGCTGCTCGACCGGCCGGTGCTGCCGACGGCGGCGGCGGCGGCGGCGGCGCCGCCCCCCTCTGCTCCCGCCTCCGCCTTCGAGCTCGGGGACTGCGTCCTCGACTCCCTGCTGCGCGAGCAGCCCCAGGCCGCGGTCGCGGCGTTCCTGACCGCCTCGGCGATGCTCTTCTGGCCCGACGCCGAGGCCGCGGCGAGGGCGGCCGCCGTCTGCCGCGCCGCCGTCGCCGCGTCGGCGAGGCCCGGGGGCGGCGCAGCCCCGGCGCCGCCCTCCCCCTCCGGCTCCGCCGTCTCCTCGGGGGGCAGCATCGGGGTCTTCGCCGGGGGCTCCGCGGCCTCCGCCGCCCTCCCGCTCCTGCTCGCCCAGGGGCAGCCCCCGTCGCCCCCGCCGCCCCCCGGGTCCGTCGAGGCGACGCTGCGCGAGCTGGCATCGACGAGGATGCTCGAGGGGGCGCTCAGCATGCTCGCGGCCCCCGGCGGGGCCGCGGCGGGGGCCGCCGGGGCGGAGGCCCTGCACCTGGCGCGCGACGTCCTCGTGCTGGAGCTCCCGCGCGCCGCCGCGGGCTCGCTGGCCCCGGCCACGCTGCTGCGCGCGCTGCCGCGGCTCACGGCCGAGAGGCTCGAGGGCTTCGCGGGCAGGCTCGCGTCGACGAGGTCTGACAAGGAGCAGCGAGCGGCGCTGAAGCGCTTGCTGCAGAGCTCGGGCAGCGACGCGATGCAGGCGGCGCTGTCGGACGCGCGGGCGGCGTCGGGGGCCGTGGGCGGCGGCGGCGGCGGCGGAGGGGGCAGCGGCGCCGTCGCGGCGGCGGCGGCGGCGGCGGCCGCGGCGGCGGCGGCTCGGGGAGGAGGGGCCGACGGCAGGAGGGGCCGCGGCCCTCGGGCGCCGAGGCAGGACGAAGGGCAAGGGTTCATCGGGCTCGCGAGTTGAACGGAATGGAAAATGAGAGGCAGCGGCGGCGCACAGAGAGAGAGACAGAGAGGGCTTCATGGCGTGCTTGTTGTTTTCAGTGTTGAGTAAAAAAAAAATGAAAAGAACATTATCAAAACCTCTCTCTCTCTTTTTCCCTTTTTCTCACGCCCCCTTCAACCGATACCTCGCTGCCTTCATCTCTGCCACCCCCGTCTCGGCCTCCGCCCTCGAAGCGGAGAACTTCCGGACCGCCAGGGCTCCCAGAAGCGAAGGGAAGGGCAGCCAGGCGAACAAGCGCGGAGGAGGGAGCTGCGACGAGGACGAGGAGGAGGAGGAGAGAACGAGGGCGAGGGATAGAGTCCACGAGAGGGCGACGAGCAACGCGGCAGCCGAGGAAGCGGCGAGGACCATCCCCCTGCTTCCTCTTCCTTTTCGGAGGAAGCTCGAAGAATCGGCTGCTGCGACCACGCAAGAGCCCGCGAGAGAGACCGCAGCCAAGGCGTCGAGGACCCGCGACAAAGAAGAAGAAGAAGAACCGGAGAAGAGCCGGAGCGCCAACGACTCGCCCCGGGCGACGCGATGCGAAAAAAAGAGACTCAACGCCGCGAGGACGAGAGCCAAGGAAAGAGACTGGACGCGCGCCTGTCGCCTCGAGGACGCCTCGAGCGCTGCTATTTCTTCATCTTGCTGCTCCTCGGTCAGGAGAGGAGGCGAGGAAGAAGCTGGCGAAGAGGCGTGCTTTCGATGAAGCATCGGAGTTTCAACAGAGTTCCATCTCGCCCCGAAAAAAATTGTGCCGCCGGAAGAGACAACAAAAGTTCATTCAGACTTCCGCTTTTGTTGTTTCCCACCTCTCTTCAATGGCGCGCCTCAACAAGCTCCGCGTTGCCGCAGCAGCTGCGGCGACGCTGATCGTGGTCGCGGCCGCAGTGGCCGGCGTGCGCGACATCGCCCCGAGGCCCTCGCCCTCGCCCTCGCCCTCGCCGCCGGCACCGGCGCCGCCGCCGGCGCAAAACCAGAGGCCGCTCATCGGCATCCTCGCGCAGGCCTGCCACAGCTGCCCTGGACGGTGCGTTTGTTTTTTCACTGCGGTGGTTTAGAAAACGTCGGAGCGCATTGTAATGCGCGCTCGGACTTTGGATTCGAAACTGTCGCGCGAGGGGAAACTGCCGTCGAAAGGCTATAAAAAGGTTTTGGAATGGCTAGACTGGCGAGGACGACGACGACGGCGACGGCGCACGTGACGCCTTTCGACAAAGCTCAACCCTGACTCCCTCTACTTGAAAAAACTCTCTCGATTCGAAAACAGCTCCTACGTCGCCGCGGCCTACGTGAAATGGATCGAGGCCGCGGGCGGCCGGGCGGTGCCCATCCGCTTCTACGTGTCAGACGGGGAGCTCAGAAGGCTTTTCGACTCTGTGAACGGCCTGATCCTTCCCGGAGGGCTCACCGACCTCTACCTCGACGACCCCTACGTCGCCGCCGCCACCAAGCTCTATGACTGGGCCGTCGAGTCCAACGAAGCCGGCAGTCCCTTTCCCATCTGGGGCACCTGCCTGGGGCATCAGCTGTTGCAGATCATCGTGACGAGGGCGCACTTTGGCGACATTCTCGTCGAGACCGACGCCGTCGTGAGTTTTTCTTTCTTTTGTTCGCGCTCTTTTTTCCCGCCCCCCTGCTTCGCTTCTCTTCTCTCTCTCTCTTTCCTTGTCTCTCTTTCTCTCACTCACTCACATGCGCCTCATTCTCCTCGAAAAAATCAAAATCGCCCCCCCCGAAACCACACCAAAAGTCCATGCCCGCCCCCCTCGCTTTCACGGAGGCGGGAAAGACCTCCCGCGTCTGGGCCCGCCTGTTCGACGAGCGGCCCCTGCTGGCAGCCAAGCTCTCCGACCCTTCCCTGAACATCACGATCGAGAACCACGAGTTCGGCATGCCCCCGGCGCACTTCTTCGCCGCGGACACGAAATACCCCCAGCTGAAGGAGGAGTTCGAGGTCCTGAACACGGCCGTGGACAGGAAGGGCGTCGAGTACGTCGCGACGATCGAGCACAAGCGGTACCCGTTCTTCGGGGTCCAGGTAGGGAGATTCTCTCTTTCTTTTCTCTTATGCCCCGAGAGGGGAGAGAGAGAGACGTGCGGTGGCGTCGAGAGGCCTCTGTAGAGACCAATTAGCTGTCTCGACGACAGCAGGGAGTGCTCGTGAAGTATTTTCTGGAAAAGAAAAGATGGGTGCTCACTTTCTTTTTCCAAACGAAAAAAAACAAAAAACTTCAACTTCTGCTGCTTCTGCTTCTGCTTCTCCTTCTCCTTCTGCTTCTGCTTCTGCTTCTTCTTCTGCTTCTGCTCCTGGTTCTTGTGCAGTGGCATCCTGAGAAGCCCGCCAGCGGTGAGTTTTTCAATGGAGACGAAAAAGAGGAGAAAAAGAGGTGGAGGTTGAAGCAAAAGGCGATGGTCGTTGCTTTCTTTTCTTCTTCCCTGAACACTCGACCCTCTCCCCCCCCCCAAACCCATACCCAAACCCCAAACGACAGAGTTCTCCGACCCCTCCATCCCCCACGACCACGCCGCGATCTCCGTGGGACACTACCTCGCCGACACGTTCATGGACCACGCCCGCTCGAGCCCGCACAAGCCCGCGAGCATCGAGCAGGAGCTAGCCGACCTGATCTACAACACCAAGCCGGTATTCACCGCGCGCGAAATCGTGATGGAGGCGAGCTACGACGGCCCCGACATCACCTACTTCTTCGACAAGCAGGTTGCCCCTCACGAGAGGGACCCTGAAGAGGGGAAAGGGAAGCAGGAGAGGATGACGGTTTCTTAGAAACAAAACGTTTTTTTTTCATGAGCGGCACGCGCGACGCAACCCTAAAATCAACAACTTTGCCGTTCTCCTGTCAAAATAACCCGTCCCACTCTTTGTCTTCCTTTTTCCTTCGTCTTTGACAGGAAAAAGAATTCCAACCGTGGCAAACAAGAACGAAAAAATCAATGTCGCAATTGAGTTCAGTTTTCCGCTTTACACCTGTGTGCCGAGTTCTGCGGCGAAGGAAAGGGGCGTGGGACGGAAAAGCGAAACGGGAAAAGAAGAAAAGAAAAGGAGAGCCTCCTCTCTGGGTCTCTCTCTCCCTCCGCCCTGCGTCTCTCTCTCTCTCGTCTTTCTCTCTCGCTTTCTCGCCTTCCCCTCTCCCTCCCCCTCTCCCCGCTCTTCAAAACAAGCTCCCCGACTGTCCCCCCTGTCCGTCTTCGGCAGCAAACACGGCCTCGGCCGCCGCCAGGAAGCCCACCAGCGCGGCCTTGGCCGCGGCCTTCGGCACCGAGTTCCCCTTGCGCGAGGCGGCGGCCCCGGCGACGCCGGTGCAGACGAGGTGAACCCCCCCCAGCGCGACGACTAGGGGCTTGAGCGCCTCCTCTGTCCCTTTGCTGATCGCACCGATGCGGGACCAGTCCCCAGAGTAGGCGGCGTCGACCGCGGCGAGCACGATCAAAGCCACGGCGCCCTGCAGGGGGACGCGGAACCACCACGAGCGCGTGAGCGAGGCGGCGAGCTCGGAGAGGTCGCCGCCGCTGTCCGAGGAGGTCGCCTCGCTGCTGCTGCCCTCGCCTCCGTCGCCTCGCTTTCGCGTCGCCGCGGGAGGGGAAGGGAGAGGCCGAGCGGGCTTCAAGGGGAAGCGTTGTCTTCGCTGGTCAGAAGCGGGAGGAGCAGAAGCAGGAGCATCGCGGAGGAGGAGGGGGAGAGACAAGCCACGGCGGCGTTGCTGAAGACGATGATCCATCGCGCACGATGATCGGTCCCGCGCTCCCGCTCGCGGGAGCGCGGACGCTCGAGCGAGGGCGCCGAGCTGCATGCTTCGCGGGCTCTGGACCCTCTTGGAGACTACAGAGAGCATGTCCGAAGCTGAGAAGACGAAAGCTTTTTCGATCTTGAAGGGGGGCGCAAGAGCGTGTTCGAGCTGCTTGTCGAGTCTCTCGTCGAGAGGAAAAAGGGGAAAGAAATGAAGAACCTCTCTTCTTTCTTCTAATTTTTGATAACGCGTTTCTCTCTGATTGTTTCGCGAAATTACACTCTGTTTGTTGCGACGGAGCGGGGGACAGGGAAGAAGGGACAGGGGCTGCTGTTTTTTTTAGAAAAAAGGCGAATAGCGCCACACTCTCTCTCTCTTTCTCTCTCCTCTTGTTTCTCTCCCTTGAAAAAAATAATATCAAAATTTTGATGTTCGCGACAAAAAAGTCAAGCCAAAGAATGAATGGTTTTTCGGCTTCGTTTTTCCTCGCGTCGTCTCT
>Ga0315284_10005071_pt1 | contig 18713 bp, 12 predicted proteins | sample YL17G09_16_MG_FD_203696 | JGI IMG/M metagenome (GOLD analysis project Ga0315284, IMG submission 203696) | Sediment microbial communities from Yellowstone Lake, YNP, Wyoming, USA - YL17G09_16 | ecosystem: Environmental > Aquatic > Freshwater > Lake > Sediment | place: USA: Wyoming | collected... | reverse complement strand
GCACTGAGGAAATAGGGGTGCGCGCCTGTTTTTGAGTTACACACAACCACACGTGTAGACCTTCACTTTCTCTCTCTAAGCTGTGCCCGAGCCCGCCGCGGCGGCCGCGGCGGCCCGGGCCGCCCGGGCCCTCACATGCCGGGCGGGTGGAGGAGGTGGGCTGTCCAGGGCGGGCGCAAGGCCCGCCGCCCGCAGCGCGCGCACCATCAAGTCCCGCTCCCGCACGCACGCATGCCCACTGAAGTCGCCACGCCCGGCCGCGGCGATGGCGCAGGCGGCGTAGGATTCTGCTATGGCCAGGCCGGCTGCCTCGCACAGGCAGTGCGTGAGCGAGTCGCGGAGCGGGGCGCAGGCGGAGGGCTGGGAGGTCGGGGAAGAAGAAAACGACGCGCTCACCTCAGCCGCCGCGTTTCCGGCGGACGCGGCGCAGCAAGCCGCGTAGGCGCGAGAGTGGGTCTCACAGCGGCAAGTCGCCCTCCTGATGTCCGCTCGGGAGAGTGGTGGCGCGGAGGAAAATGAGGCACCCATCGGAGAAAAAATTGTATGACGCGAAAAAGGGGAGCGAGAGCTCACCTACCTCAATTTCACCATCCGCGCTCCGGCTCTCACGCACACACGGGGCGCGTCGATCGAACGCAAACCCGTCAAGCAGAGAGAAAATGCGTCGCCGGGTCGCTTCCAACGGGTCCGCCGCCGCCGCCGCCGCGGACGGCGCCGCCTCAACGGCGAGGACTGGAGGCAAGGCGCTGGCCAGCCGGCAGGGCGATGCCGGTCGTTCCGATGCGCCCCTTTTCCTGGCCGCGGCGGGCCTCCTGGCGCTAGTGGTGAGTGTTTCAGTAGTGCGGGCATAGAGACCAGACTCATTTGCAGGTGACCGCGGGGTTCAGGCGGGCAGGAGCTTGCGGGACCGGCCAGGCCGCGGCCGGGGAAGAGGTAGAGCGCGAGCGCGACGGACCAGCCCCCCCCCCTTTCGCTCAACCCAACCTTTTCTCCTCTCCATTTTCACAGGTCGCAATCTCCTATGCCTCCCTCTTTGCCGGTCCTCCTCCCCTCCCCGCGTCCGCCCCCGCCCACGCCTTCTCCGAAGCCCGGGCAATGTTACACGTGACGGCCTTGGCGGGCGGCGACGGGAATGGCGGTGGGGACGGGGTTACAGGGTCGGGCGGGCGCCAGGTGGGGACGCCGGGCGCCGCCGCGGCCGCCCGCTACCTCGCGTCCCAGGGCGCGGCCTTGGCGGCCGCCGCCGCGGCCGCGGGCGGGCACTACGCCGTGGAAACGCACGTCCAGCATGTCACGGGCGCCGTGGACATGAGGTTCCTGGGCGTGGATTTCGGGAATGCCTGGTACGCCATCCCAAACGTGGCCATCAAAATCACGCCCTCACAAAAAAACGCCTCGACGGCGACGCGCACGGGGGCTGCTGCTGGCGGCATGCCGGCCCTCCTGCTCGCCGCGCACTACGATTCCACGGTCGGCTCGCCGGGCGCGGCGGACGCGGCGGCGTGCGTGGCTGTGGCCCTCGAAGCGGCGCGGGCGCTGGTGAGCCGCCCGCCGCCGCCGCCCGCCGCCGCCTCGAGGCCGCAGCCCACCACCACCCTCGCAGCCCGGCGCCGGGCCGCCACGGCCGCCGCGGCCGCCGCGGCCCCGTACGGACCGGCCTCCCCGATCATCCTCCTGTTCAACGGGGCGGAGGAGGCGCTCATGCAGGGCGCGTTCGGCTTCACGGCGTCCTCGCCCTGGGCGGCCGACGTGGGCGCCTTCATCAACCTGGAGGCGACGGGCGCTGACGGCCCCGCCTCGCTCTTCCAGGCGTCCGGCTCCTGGGCGACGGCCGCCTACGCGGCGGGCGCCCCCCGCCCGCACGGCACCGTCATCGCCCAGGCCTTCTTCGACGCGGGCATCACGCCCGCGGACACCGACTTCCGCGTCTTTGCCGCACGCGGGGACGGCGCGCTGGCGGGCGTGGACGCCGCCCTCATCCTCGGGGCGGAGGTCTACCACACGCACGCCGACGCGCCTGGCCGCCTGCGCCGTGGCACCATGCAAGCCTTCGGCGAGCAGGCGACGGGCGGGGCGGCAGGGCTGTCCGCGGCGCTGGCGGCGGGGTGGAGTATGGTGGCGGAGGCAGGGCCGGCAGGAAAAGGAGGGGGCCCCCCGACGACTGGCCACCACCGCGCGCTTGGAACGAACTCAGGCGCCGCCACGCGTGCGCGTGGGCGTGGCGCCCAGGCGTTGGAGCAGGCCCTGGGCCCGCCAGGCGACCTGGGCGTCTACTTTGACTGGCAGGGGAAATTCCTGGTGACCTACCCGCCCGACAAAATGGCATTGGTGCACGCCGCGCCGCTGGGGCTGGTGGTCGCCCTGCTGGCGCTCGTGCCGGCGTCGCGGGGCGGGGCGGGTCCAGGTGCGCTGCTCGCGGCCGCGGCCCGGGCGGGCGCAGGCGTGGTGGGCGGCGTCGCCGTGCCCGGCCTCGCGGGCGCCGCCCTGGCCGCCCTCACCGGCCGGCCCCTGGCGTGGTTCCCGGCGCCGGGGCTGCTAGGCCTGCCCGCGTACGCGGCGTTCAGTGTGGCGGGATCCCTGGCACCGCATGCCTTCTTTGTGAGGGGCGGTCGCGGCGGGGAGGGCAACAACGCGGCGCGCGTGGCGACGGCCGGCTTTGCCCTCACCCACGCCGCGGCCGCCGCGGCGGGCGCCTGGGCCGCCGCGCCCGCCGCCTACCTGCCCGCCCTCTGGGCGGTCACCGCCACGGCCGCCATCGCCCTGCCCGCCCTCACGCCCATCCCTGACGCGGCGGCGGCGGCGGGCGCCTGGTGCGTGGCCGCGAGCACGACCGCCCCCAACGCGCTCGCCCTCGGCCTGCACATGCTCCAAAAGGCCTCCTTCGCCGGCTCCCCCGTCATTGGCGCGGGGCCGGCCGCCGCGGCGGCTGTGGGGGACGGCCTCGTCGCCGCCGCGGTGGGCGGGTGCGCGGCCGCGGTGACCGGGTTCGGGGCTGGGTGGGTGGGGCGCCGGGCGCGGCGGGCGGCAGGCGTGCGCGCCCTGGTGGTCGGGGCGGCGCTCGCTGCGGCCGCGCTCCTCCTCGCGACCGCCCTCGCCGCCGGCGCGGCGCCCTACACGCCGCTGGCCCCCAAGAAACTGTACCTTCAACGCTTGCACCGCCTGAACGGGACGGGCGGCGGGGTGAGCTCGGAGTGGGCGGTGGCAGGGGTGGACGCGACGCCCCTAGCGCGCGCGCTGGGGCGGCCTCCGCCCCCCCCCTCCTCCTCCCCCACTCCCCCACTCCCGCCCGGCCCCGCCTCGCCCTGGGCCCCCGCCCCAGGCGCGGGGCGGGGCCTGGACTGGCTGGTCCTGTACCCGCTGGGCTATGTCCTGGAGACGGCGACCGCGCGGAGCGGCCCGGGCGGGCCGGCGACGGCGGCGGGTGGGGAGGGGCCGGGGCCGGGGCCGGCCATGGCGGTCGTTGAGGAGGCCGCCACCGGCCGCCTCCACCTCACGCTCACCCTCCCGCCGTCCGCCCCACCCGGCGTCTTCGGCGCGCTCAACATCTCTGGCCCCGCCCTGGCTGCCTGGTCCTTCACGGCCCGCAACTTCACCGCCCACCCCACCGACCGGGCGGGCGGGCCGGGCGGGCCGGAGGCGGTGGGCTGGCACCTCGTGCGCCTGGCGGGGACGCCGCCTGACCGAAAGGTGGCGTTCTGGGTGGACGTGGGCGCCCCGCGCCCGCGCCCGCCGCTGCGGTTGGGCGTGGCGCTGGCTTCAGTCGGCGCGGGCGGGGGCGGGGATGCCATTATCGCGGGGCTGCCGCCCTGGACGAGCGTGGCGGCAGCGACGACGTGGGTCGGGGAGTGGGTGGTGCCTTGAAACCAGAGGTGAAAGATCCAGAGCGCCTTTTTTTTTCCTTTTCACGCCCCGCTCTCTCCTCCCCCTTCCCCCACACCCGCCCACCCCGATGCAGCCCACCCGCGGCCTCGCCCGTGGGGCCGGATCCTCTGTCACAGCCCTCCCCGCCGGCGGGCGCCGCCTGGGCAGCGTGGGTTCTCGGGCGGCCGCGCCCCTAGTCGGGGCGCCGCCGCCGCCGTGCAGCGGGTGAGATTTAGAGAAGAGAGCAAGAGAGAGCGAAAGGGGGGGGGGATCTGGGCGTGGCAGGCCCCTCCTTGGCCACCCCACGGCAAGCCAGGCAGGTCAGTCGTGCCTGGGTGGCGCTGGGATGCGCTGAACGGCGGGCCTTGGCCGGCGGGCGGGGCTGATACGAGAGGGACGCGAAGCGTCTAGCCCCGAGCGCCTGTCACCCTCACCCTCCATCCTCTCCCCTCCGCACTCCACACCCACAGCCGCCGCCCTGCCCGCCGGTCCGCCGTCGCCGTCATTGAGAAGCCGACTCTGGAGCCGTCTGTGGGGCGGGGCATTACCTCCAGCGTGGCGGGTGAGTAAAAGAGATAAGAGAGGAGAGAGAAAAGGAGACGCGGCGGCGGGCAGAGCGCGCAGCTTTTTGGTGGTGGCGGCGCCGCGTTGTGGAGGGGCGCGCGGGGGTGGCCAGGCCACGCGTGGCTTTGCACCATATTCTGACCTGGCCCTGGGCCTCCAGAGCCTGCTCGTCGAGTGGAAATAGGCATCGAGCGCAGCGACGCGGAGCGGGGAGGAGAGGAAGGTTGCGCCGATGGCCGCCAGCTCTTGTTCTTCCCCCGCCGACCTCTCGCTCGCCTCACCCTCTTCTCTCTCCCCCCCTCCGCTCTCCCTTGCAGCCGTCATCCTGGGCGGCGGCGCCGGCACCCGCCTGTACCCCCTGACCAAGCAGGTAAGGCACAGTAGAACAGAGGGAGTTAAACGGGCCGTCGCGCGGCCTCCCTCTCACCCAGGCGCGCAACAACAACCGCACTCATCATTTGCCATCCCCCCCCCTCCCTTTTTTTCTTTTCCAACAGCGCGCCAAGCCCGCCGTCCCCATCGGCGGCGCCTACCGCCTCATCGACGTCCCCATGTCCAACTGCATCAACTCCGGCATTAACAAGGTGTACGTCCTCACCCAGTTCAACTCCACCTCCCTCAACCGCCACCTGGCCCGGACGTACAACGTCGGGTCGGGCGTGCGCTTTGGCGGGGACGGCTTTGTCGAGGTCCTGGCCGCCACCCAGACGCCGACCGACAAGGAATGGTTCCAGGGGACGGCGGACGCGGTGCGCCAGTACGCCTGGCTGTTCGCGGACGTGAAGAACCGGGCTGTGGAGGACGTGGTCATCCTATCGGGCGACCACCTGTGCGTTTTATAATTTTTTATTTTTTTTTGGAGAGAGGAGATGGGGGGTGGGGGTGGATGGATGGATGGGGGTGGTCGGTGGGGATCTCGTTGGGGTCGCGGGTTTGGGGGCCACCCGCGTGGCCCCTCTCACCCGGCTCCCTCCAGCCACGCACAGCGGACAACGCGGTGCACCTTTTGTGCTCTAAACTCCGTGTCACGTTGCTCGCTCACACGCCCCATGTCAAAACAACCCGATGACACCCAAAAATCCAAACAGGTACCGCATGGACTACGCCAAGTTCGTGGAGCACCACCGGGCGACGGGCGCGGACATCACCATCGGCTGCCTGCCCGTCGACCCGGAGCGGGCGTCCGACTTTGGCCTCATGAAGGTGGACGCGGGCGGCAAGGTGGTGGAGTTCGCGGAGAAGCCAAAGGGCGCCGAGCTGGAGGCCATGCAGGTCGACACGACGGCGCTGGGGCTGTCCGCCGAGGAGGCCAAGGACAAGCCCTACATCGCGTCCATGGGCATCTACGTCTTCAAGAAGTCCGTGCTCACCGACCTGCTGACCGCCAAGTACGCGGACTGCAACGACTTTGGCGGGGAGATCATCCCAAAGTACGCTGCCTCCTCGGGCGCGCACGTGGGCGCCTACCTCTTTACAGGCTACTGGGAGGACATCGGGACGATCAAGTCCTTCTTCGACGCCAACCTGGCCCTCGCCCAGCACCCGCCCCGCTTTGAGTTTTACGACCCGGCCGCCCCGATCTACACGTCCCCGCGCTTCCTGCCGCCCGCCCAGATCACGGACTGCCAGGTGACGGAGGCCATCATCTCGCATGGGGTGGCCCTCGACAAGGCGACGGTGGAGCACGCGATCATCGGGCTCCGCTCCCGGGTGGAGGCGGGCGCGGTCATCAAGGACGCCATGCTGATCGGAGCCGACTACTATGAGGACGCCGCCGAGCGGGCGTCCGTGCGGGCCAAGGGGGGCGTCCCCATCGGCGTGGGCCCGCGCTCGGTCGTCCAAAACGCGATCGTCGACAAGAACGCGCGCATCGGGGCCGACTGCCGCATCGTCAACGAGGCCGGCGTCGAGGAGGCCGACCACGAGGCCGACGGCTACTACATCCGGTCCGGCATCGTGGTGGTCCTGCGCAATGCGACCATCCCGGACGGGACGGTGATTTGAGGGGAATGGAGGGAGTGAGAGGGAGAGAGGGAGGGCGTGTGTGTGTGCGGGGTCGACCCATTTTTGTTCCCGAATTTTTGTGTGCGTGTGCGTGTGTGTGTGTGTGTGTGTGTGTGTGTGTGTGTGTGTGTGTGCAGGCAGGGCTCTACTTCGTGCGTGTGTGTGAGTGGGTCGGTGGGCGGGCGGCGGAAAAAAATGGAAGGTGTAGGCTGTCTCGCGCTTTGAATGACAAGCCCTCTCTCTCTCTCCTCCTCCCGTCCCTCTATCCACCCGCCGCCCCTTTCACTGCCGCCGCCGCTGCCATCGCCTCGGTCGGCGTGCGGGCCTTGATGGCCAGGGCGTGCAGCCCCGCCTTGAAGTCGTCGCCCAGGGCGGCATAAATGGCGCGGTGCCGCGCGACAGCAGTCTTGCCCTCAAAGGCCGCGCTCACCACGTCCACTTTAAAGTGGGTCTCCGCGTCGGGGCCGCCGCCCGGGTTGCCGGCGTGGCCGGCGTGCTTGGAGGAATCGTCAATGACGTGGAGGGTGGTGGGGGCGAGGGCGGCCTCGAGTTTGCTGAATGAGAGGGATGGAGAGAGGAGAGGTTGAGAAACTTGAGAGAGGAGAGAGCGCAGATCGCTAGTGCACACGCCCTCATCTCTCCTTGTGTCCTCACCTTTTAATCGCGGCCGCGCGGGGACGGAGTGTGTGTGTTGACATGTGGTGCAGCAGGAAGCCGGCTGGGCGGCGTGAGGCCATGCGAGAGGGAGACGAGAGAGAGAGAGAGAGAAAAAAAAGTCTGTCTGAATGCGGGGAGAGCAATTTTCAGTCATTCTAGCCAATCGAAAAAACATGCGTGCCGCCGTGGCGTCCCGACTGGCCGCGGCCGGGGCGGCCTCCTTCTCGGGCAGGGAGGCTAGCTGCTGCATCTCCGGCGCGCGGACAGGCGCAGCTGTAGGGTGGCACCGCCCATTCGCGGCCTCGACCGGCGACGGCGACGCTCGCTCCTCCTCTGCTCCACCACGCTTCTTCCCTACCGGCGGGCCCGGCTTGGCCGCCTTCACGCCGCCAACCAAGAAACGCCCCCCCCCCCCCCCCCCGACCCCGAAGCCCATCCCCGGCCTGACCGGCCCCATCATCGCGGTCTCCTCCGGCAAAGGTGGGGTCGGCAAGTCCACAATATCAGTCAACCTGGCGGCCGCCCTGGTGAAGCACGCCCGCCTGGCCGTCGGCCTGCTGGACGCGGACGTCTCCGGCCCGTCCATCCCGCGCATGTTGGGCCTGATGAGCGAGGCCGATAAGCCGCACCTGGATGGCGATGGCCGCATCCTCCCGCTCACCAGCCCCACCTGCGGTGTGAGGGCCCTGTCCACTGGGTTCATGCTGGCCAGAGACAAGGCCGCCGTCTGGCGGGGGCCGATGGCCATGTCTGCGCTCTCCACCCTCACCCACCGGGGCGATTGGCGGGGGTTGGACGCCCTGGTCATTGACCTGCCGCCGGGGACGGGGGACGTGTCCCTGTCGCTCGCCCAGACGGTGTGCTTGGCGGGTGTCGTGGTGGTGACCACCCCGCAGGACGTTTCCCTGGAGGACGCCGCGCGAGGGGCGGCGATGTGGGCGGCGGCGGGCGTGCGCGTGCTGGGCGTGGTGGAGAACATGGCGGGCTATGCCTGCCCCTGCTGCGGGCACACTGACCACGTCTTTGGCGGCGGCGGCGAGGAAAAGAGTGAGTTGTTTGGCCTGCCCCTCCTGGGCCGCGTCCCCCTGGTCACGGCCGTCCGGGCGGGCAGCGATGCGGGGGCGCCGATCGTGGTGAGTGACCCTGATTCGCCTGCCGGCAAGGCGCTGCGTGGTGTGGCGGCCAAAGTGGCGGCGGCGGTGGGGCTGGCGTGGAGGGGGGAGCGTTGAAAAAAAAAGCAAAAAACATTGCAGTTCTAGGCAAAAAAAAGGCAGGCTCTCCTCTCCGTCATTTCTCCATCTCCACCCACCCGGCCCCGCCCGGCACGGCCTTGATGACCCGCCGCACCCACCGCCCCGCCACGGAGGCCAGGCCGGGCGTGGGTGCCTGCGGCTCGTGCACCAGCTCCCAGGTCGGCCAGTGGCGCAGGTCTTGTTTCAGGGTGAGCACTTTGGGCTTGGTCGTCTCCAGGTGCACCAGGCGCACCCGCACCGCCGCCCCGTCCGGGATGGAGGACACAGCATCCAGAAATGACGCCATGTCGGGCGTGGGCTGCCCCCCGATGTGGGTGACCCAGTGCAAGGCGAACAGGCCGTACCGGTGGGCGGGCGACCCGTGGTGCCAGCGAGACACGTACACGCCGGGGGCGGGCGCGGGCGGTGCCGCGCCAGCAGCGCCGCCACCGCCGCCGCCGCCCTGCTTGGAGGGCGTCCCGTCCATCCCGCCCCCGCCTAGCAGGGCCGCCGCGTCGTAGCCCAGCTCCCGCACCGCCCGGTGCGGGGCTTGCAGCTGGGCGCCGCACCAGTGGGCGATGCGGGTCGTCCCCCGCCCGTCCTCCAAGCCGCAGGGGATGGAGACGACGGAGAGGGCGCCCGCCCGGCAGACCGTCATGGAGATGGTGGGGGTGGGGGTGGAGGGGGTCGGGATGATGGCGGGGGTGGGAGGAGCGGAGGAGGCGGGCGCGTCGCCACGCGCGCGCTTGGAGGAGGGCGGGTCGGGGGACAGGGGGTCGGGGGCGCCGCCGCCGCCGCCGCCGCCCTTCCCGCAGCCCGCCGCCGTGACCGCCGCCTCCACGTCAGCAAATGTGGTGACGACCCTGCCCCCCACGGCCAGGACCAGGTCGCCCGGGCGCAGGCAGGCCGCGGCGCCCGAGCCGGCGACCGTGGAGCGGACGCGCAGGGCGGTGCGCCGGTCATCGTTGGCCGCCGCCAGGGCGGCCACCCAGGCGGGGGGCAGGCCGTAGACGGCCGCCCGGGCCAGGGGCAGGGGCTCCAGCTCCGCGTCCAGGGTGGGCACGGCCAGGGTGATGGGCGGCGGCGCCCCGACCGCCCCCAGGGAGCGGCCCGGCCCCGCCAGCGCGGCCGCCCCGACCGCGGCCACCCAGGGCGCCCACACCGCTGCAGGCAGCCCCGCACAGAACTCCCGCTCCTCCCGGTCCACCTGCTCCGCGTAGGACGCCCACAGCGCCCGCACCGCCCCCGAGACCGGGTGGGCGAGGACACCGCAGAAGGTGCTCCCAAAGTCGTGGTCCAGGCGGACGACCTCCTCGTGCACCGCGCGGAAGCGGGGCACATCTGCGGGGCTCAGGGCGAGCGAGGCGCCCGGGTTGACGACGCGGGCAGCCCGGCGGGCGATGCGGCCGTCCTTGGTCAGGCCCGCTAGCTCCAGGGCTTCGCCCGTGGTGATTGGGGTGGCCGCATCGCAGGGGGCCGCCCGGATGGCCGCCCGGGCGGCGGGGGGCAGGGCAGACGCGTCGTACGCCATGACCGCAAAATTGTGGAGGGGGTGCAAAAAGAGGGGCACGGCCCTGGCTTCGGCGGGGGAGGCGCCAAAGGAGAGGCGCGCGTCGCAGGGCCCGACGGCCGCCGTGTTGCGGTCCACCAGGACCAGGCCCATCGTCGCGGCGGGCGAGGCGTCGTCGGGCGAGTAGAAAGTCTCACCCGGGTCACCACTCCCGTCCCCGACCCCCACCAGGCGCGGGTGGCGGACGACCAGGGCGTTGCCCGCAAAGGTGCGGGAGTGCACGCCGTCCACCAGGGCCACCAGCGGGATGTCCACCTCGATCAAGGCGAGGGCGGAGCGGAGGGTCGAGTCGTAGAGGCGGGCATCGACGGGGGCAGCGGCCGCCACCACCGCCCCGCTGCCCTGGGCCCCCTCCTGGGCCGCCGAGGGCTCGAGGGCGGGGGGCGGGGCGGCGGGCGGTTCCGGTGGAGGAGGAGGAGGAGGTGGGGGGGGGGGTGCCGTCGCCGCCACGGTCGGGCTGGGCGCACCCCGCCCCTCGCCGCCCCCCTGGCCCTTGGTCGCTGCCGTGACCCCGCCCACGCTCGCGGGTTCCACCCCCCACACCCCCGCCCCGTCGTCCCGCGTCCACAGCAGGGGCGGGCCGTACCAGGTCGGGTCCACGTCCGCCACGGCCGGGCGGGCCCGGTGGCGGTCGTCGAAGGTCAGGAAGGACAGCGGGACGCGGGCGGTGGTGGGGAGGGGAGGGGAGGCGGAGGCACCACCCCCAGCCGCGCCCGCACCCTCTTTGCCATCTCCCCCAACCCCCAACAGCGCGGCCGCAAACGCGGCCAGGTCCGGCGTGGGCGTGTGGTTGAAGGCCGTGATGATGGCGGCCTTGGGCACGCCCGCCCGGGACAGCATGTACCCGGGCTCCGCCACGAAGACCCCGCCCACGGCCGCCCGGTTGTTGCGGGCCTGCTGGTAGGAGAGGGCGTGGACGACGCCCCCGCCGACCTCCAGGAACGCGTCGGGCGTGACGGCGTGCAAGTCCTGGACGGCCAGGGCCAGGCTGCGGTGCGCCCCGCCCCGCTCCAGGTCCAGGGTCACGCGCCCCGCCCCGGGCCCGCCCGCCGCCGCGGCGTCCAGGGCGGCTTCCAAGGGCAGGAAGTGGGCGGTGGGGACGCCGTTGACGGCCAGCAGGATGTCGCCGGGCTCCAGGCACCCATCGCCCGGGCCGCCCGGGATGACGGACTCCACCACCAGGGCGCCCGTGCCGCCACCCCCGCCCGGGCCGGGCGGTTCGCCGCCCTGGGGGGGCAGGGCCCGCAGGGCGGCCTCCGCGGTGCGAGTCAGGCCCAGGCGGCGCGCCTCGTCAAAGCCTTTGAAGCCAAAGGTCGCGCCCAGGTCGCCCCGCGGCACGGACGCCCGCCCCGTCGCCGCGCCCGCCCACCCGGGCCCGCCGGGCGCGCCATCGTGCGCAGCTTGTAAGGCATGCAGGGCCACCAGGACGCGGTCCAGCGGCAGGTAGTAGGCGGAGGCGGCCTTGTGCTTGCCCCCCGCGTTCAGGCCGACCGCCTGCCCGCCGCTGTCAATCACGGGCGACCCGCTCGACCCGCCTTTCGTCCCGGACGCGGCCTGCAGGTAGAAGGTGTTGAAGTCGTTGTACCCCCGCCGCCCGTAGGCGGGGGCGTCCCGGTCGATGCGGGCGATGGTCCCCGCCAGGATGGACACTTTCTCGCCCGAGTCGTTGCCCACCACCCGGACCTCCAGCCCGACGGCCACCGCAGTCGGTGCCAGGGGCACGGAGCCCAGCCCCATGAACTGCAGGGCCGCCGGGTCGAAGCGCAGGAAGCCAAAGTCGTGGACGGGGTCGTAGTACAGCGGGGAGACGGGCACTTCCTCCCGGTTGAGGAAGATGGCCTCGGCGGTGATGGGGCCTTGAGGAGGAGAATAGAGAGAGAGAGAGAGAGAGAGAGAGAAAAAAAAAAAAAATGGAGAGCACGTGAGCGGGACGGGACCGGCCTGGTTTTTTTGCCTCGGTTATTTATATGTGCGCGCTCTCTATCCTCTCTCCTCTCACCGGGCGTGATGACGTGGCGGTTGGTCAGAATGATGCCCCGGGTGGCGTCCACGACGAAGCCGGTCGCGTAGGAGGAGGAGGCGGCCTCCGTGTCAAAGGCCCGGGCCTGGGTGACTCTGCGGAATGAGGGGGGGCGGGGTGAGATGTGCGTTGGAGAGAGCAGGGTGCGCGCTCTCTTGTGCTCTAAAACCCCTGCGGTCACTCCTCTCGTCTCCCACACCCACGCACTTGAGCACGACCACGCATGGCACCACCGCATCCAGGGCGGGCTGCCAGTCGGCCGAGGTGGCGGCGGCGGGCGCGGTGGAGGGCGGGGTCGGCGCAGCACCCGCCCCAGCGCGCTCGCCCGGCGCGTCCAGCGGCGCGCCCGTCGCGACCTCGGGCGGGGCCGGGGAGCGGGAGCCGCGAGGGGAGGTGACCATGGTTGGGATGAGGGGGAGGGGGCTGTCTGTGCGTGCCCCGCGGTGTGTACGCCGAGGAGACGAATTCTTCTCGAGAAGAGTGTGCCGAGCGTGATCCAGAACAGCGAAAACAACGAGCAAAAGAGAAAGAGCAACGGCGCCTCTCTCTCCTACACACCAATGCCGCCCCGCCCCCTCACCCGCCCCCCGGGCGGCCACCAGGGCGAGGAGGTGATCATCGAAGCATCGGGCGAAGCGCTGAGGGCGGTGAGTCGTTAATGAGAGAGAAAGAGAGAGAGAGCGCAAGCGGCGACCTCAAGAAACCTAGCCGCCCCACGTGCCCGCTGACACACCTCATCCATCGCTCTCTCTCTCGCACACTCACACACACACACACACACACACGCACACACACACACACACACTCAACACACATTTCGACAGGCCCAACGCCTCCTGGGCATTCACGACGCGGCGGCGGCCCTGGCGGGCGACGGCCGGCAAGGAGGCTCCCCATCCACCACCTCCCGCCCGGGCGGCTGGCGCGCGGGCGACGACGACGGCGACGGCGACGGCCTCCTCGCCCCGCGCCCGCCGGGGCTGGGCCTGGGCGCGGATTACCTGCCCCACGCGGTGGCCGCCCGGCTGACGGCCGGGCTGGAGCGAGGTCTGGGGAAGCGCCTGAAGAAAGCAGGTGGGGCCAGAGGGGAGGAGGCGGGCGGGCACCGTGCGCACGCTACCTACCACGACGAGTCCGACAGTGACGGCGGGGGCCGGGCCGCAGCGGTCGGCAAGCGTGGGCGGGCGGGCGGGGGTGGCGGCGTGCCTGCCGCTGGCGGCGGCGCAACCGCCCGCCCACCCGCCGCCATGCCCTCACCGGAGGAGCGGGCGCGGCTCCTGGCGGCGCCCATCCCGGGGAGTGGTGGCCAGAAAACAAAGAGGAAGAAGGCGAAGAGGAAGGAAGGGTCGGCAAGCTTCTACGAGGTGCGCTTGTGAAAATATGACAGAGATGAGTAGCGGGGTCCAGGTTGGCTTTCTCGTCACACCTCGAAGCCGCCGCTTGGTGTCTTTCTTTTGCAATAGCGCCGCACACAACACAAACACACACACACGCGCGCCCCGATCTCCTCAGCCATGCGCCACCGGATCGGTCTTCGCAAGCTGGGGCGGGCGACCGCGCACCGGCTGTCGATGCTGCGGTGAGAGTTGAGAGTTTGAGAGAGAAGAGAATTTGACAGGCGCCGGCGCCCACGCGTCGATCTGTTGGGCGCCGCCCCGCCTGACGCCGTGAGCGGGAGCGCCTCCTTTTCTCGTCGCGCAGGCGAGCGCGAGCGTGTGTGCGTGTGTGTGTCAGGCTCGACAGAGAAAAAGAGAGAAGCAAAAGGGAGTGCGCGGCCCTCTCTGCGCGTCAGAGAGAAAGGACGCCCGCCGCTCCCCGCCGCCTAGCCCCGCGACCCCCCCCTCTCTTTTCAACCTCCTCCTCTCCTTGCGCCTCACCCTTTTCCCTCCGCCCTCTTTCTTCTCTTCCTCTCCACACACACACACCCTCGTTCAGCACCATGGTCGCCCAGCTCATCCGCCATGAGCGCATGGAGACCACCCTCCCCAAAGCCAAGGAACTGCGGCGCCTGGCCGACAAGGCGGTCACCCTGGGGAAGGCGGGCGACCTGCCCGCCCGCCGCGCGGCGGCCTCCCTCCTCCACTCCTCGGCCGGCACGTCGGCCGAGGTGGCCAAGCTCTTCGGCGAGCTGGCGGCCCGGTACGCCGGGAGGGAGGGCGGGTACACCCGCGTCCTGGCGTCCCGGCTGCGGCCGGGCGACAACGCGCGGCTGGCGGTCATTGAGTTTGTGGACCGGCCAGGTGAGATGCGGCCCGCCCGGCCGGGCAGGGGGGGCGGAGGCGGGGGAGGGCCTGGCGATGCTTCTGCGCTGCCTCCTACGTTGTCATCGCTGTGGCCGGCGGCGGCACGGGCGGCAGTGGGTGGTGGGGCGGCGGCGGCGGGCGGGTGAGAGAGAGAGAGAGGGTGGTGGTGAAAGTTTTTTAGTTTTCTCTTCGTCGGAACAAAAAAAAGCCTCTGCCCAGTGCCGCCTTCCTCTCCTCTCTCTCTCTTTCTAATCCTCGTCCTTGAACGGGTACGCCTCTGGCGCTGCCACCACCAACCGCACCCGGATCGCCGCCGCGGGCGGGGTGGTGGGCGCAGCACCCCCGGGCCCGCCCTCCCCTCCGCCAGGCGCCCCGCTCAATGGGGTTGGCACACCCTGGAGCAGCGGGTCGGCGATGAAGGCCGTCTCCACGCCCAGGTTGACCTGGGCCAGCGCGCCCCGCAACGCGCCCGCCAGTATGTTGGAGTACCACAGCCCGCCCGCCGCGAGGGAGGCGGGCAGCTCCACCCCGTCCGCGAGCGGGTTGTCGGGCAGGGAGAGCGTCACGGCCGTCCTGTCTGCCGACCAGTCCGAGAGGACGCCCGGCACGCCCAGGAACGCCCGGCACGCGCCCCGGGCGGCGGCGGTCATGGCGTCCGGAAATCCGCCGCACTTGGTGGTGCGCGTCTTGGCGAGGTATTCGTCGACTAGGCGGGTGCCAATGTTGAAGCCCCTGTTGGTGCGGAAAAAAAAAAGACATCATGGTTTTTAATCGAGGTTGGAGGGGAGCAGCGGCGCGAGAAACGCTCTCTCTCTCTCTCTCTCTCTCTCCTCACTCACATCGTGTCCAGCTGCTTGTTAACGGCCGCCACGTCGTCCAGATCCGCCACCAGCTGGCGGACGAGGGAGCCGTAGGTGAGGACGAGGACTTCGGCGGACTGTGAGAGATGAGAGAGAGGATGAGAGCAGGCTCTTGATACGGCGAGAGACGGGCAGTGTGGTGCGCTCTCTCTTCTCTCTCTGCTCACGCACGATGGTGTCGCCGCCAATGGCCGCCATGGCTGAGAGGGGTGTTCGTGTGGTGTGCGCGCACGGGCCGGAGTGTGTGTATTTGACTTCTCCGCGCGAGAAAAAGAAAGGGGGCGGGGCGCGCGTCTCCTTCTCTTTCGCAAATCGAGTCTGAGATGCGCCGAAGAAAAAGTAACACACTTTACTTTCTCCGCGTCCGCCTCCACGCGGGCTTGCCCCTCCCGTCTTCGCCCCATCCACGCACGCCCACACCATCCCACTATGCCCACCCCACCACCCGCCCTGACCCGCGGCGGCCTCGCCGGCCCCAGCGGGAGAGTCAGCCGCCCAACCACCCAGCCTGGCCACGTCGGCGCCGGTGTGCCTGGCACTCCCTCCCGCTGCGTCGCCGGCCACGCCTTCCTGGAAGGCATCTTTGGCAAGTGCGTAGGTTTAGGGGCGTGAGAGTGCTCTATCTGTGTGCAGCGCCGGTGCGAGCCTCTCTCTCTCTAACACACGGCGCCCTTCCCCCCTCTCTCCATTTTTCAGAAAACCTGCCACCCCACCCCCGCCAACCTCGACCTCCACCCCGCCCCCACGCTTCCCGCCGCCCACGCCCGCCCCGGACGGGTCCCTGCCCCCGCCACCCCCGGAGGTCAGCTCCCTGGGCTTGTCGGACGTGAGGCTGGTGTCGTCCGACCCGCTAGTGCTAGAGAGCAGTGGCGGCTCCTCTGTTCCGCCCACCCACGCACTCACCTTCACGTCCGGCCCGGCAGCCCTTTCTGCCCCGGCCCTCGCTGCCCTCACGACCGCCGTCGGCTGGCCGCCCAGGGACCCGGCCCGCCTGGCAGCCGCCCTGGGAGGGTCGTACTACACCGCGGCCGTGCTGCTGACGCCTTTGGACGCCGCCGGCGGCGCCACTCCAACCCTGCCAACCAACCCTCCGCCTCACTCAATCCTGGTCGCCGCCGCCCGGGCGACCTCGGACGCGGCCTTCAATGCCACCATCTGGGACGTCCTCGTCCACCCGGCTGCCCAGGGGCGTGGGGTCGGGGCCGCCCTGGTGGAGCGCGTGACGGGAGATCTGTTGCGGGCGGGCCTGGGGAACGTGACGCTGTTTTCTGGGAAGGAGAGTGTCGGCTTTTACGAGGGGTTGGGGTACGAGGCGGACCCGGAGGGTATCAAAGGCATGTTTCATGTGGGGGTGTGATGGTGAGAGAGAGAAAGGGGAGATGTGTGTGGGTGGTGTGTGGTGTGTGTTGGATCTATGTCAGCCGGGGAAAAGAAGTGAACAAAAAAAACAAAGTTCATTGGACAGAGCGTGTTTCCTCTTGCAGCTTCACATGCTCCCACCCCCCGCACGCCACGGCGGGCGCACTCTGATCAGAGGGACCTGCTTGGCCTGGTCTTTATCAGCCCCATCGTCGTCTCTGCGGCCGGTCGAGGCGCCGCGCCCGTCGCTGCCACTCCCGCTCAGGGCGACGGCGCGAAAGCCAATGCAGGCGCCCGCGTCGTCGTCGCCTGCCGACGCCGCCGCCGAGGCCGCCACCTTGGAAAGCTACCCCGTCACCGTCTCTGTCAAGAACGAGGCGGCCTTGGAAGCGGCCCGGGCAGCGTTTGGGAATGTGCGTGGTGTGGTGGTGGGGGGTGGGGGGCGGCAAACTCCACGGCACACAAAACTCGCTCGACCCGACACGACCTCTCAAACCTTTCCCCCCATCCACATCAGCCGCCCACCCTCTCCGCCGGCCCCGCCGCCACGGCCACCCTGGCCCTGCCGCCCGCCTTTATGAGCCCGACAGCCAGAGATGCCCCCCCAGCCCACCCCCACCCCTTTCCCCCACCGCCCTTCAACCCGGCGTCCGCGCTGGCCCGCCTGAGGACGGCCCGGCTGGGGCACGTCCTCTTGTCCGCCCCGACCCTCCCCTCCACACAAACCTTGCTCCAAACCGCGGGCCCCGCCCTGCCGGACGGCACAGTCGTCGTCGCGGACGTCCAGGTGTCCGGCCGGGGGCGGGCGGGGAATGCGTGGGCGTCGCCCGCCGGCTGCCTGATGGCGTCGGCGTGCACGACCGCTGCCATCCCGGGCGCCCGCCTGCCGTTCGTGCAGTACGCGGTCGCCCTGGCCGTCGTGCGGGGCGTCAAGGCCCTGGTAGAGGGCGCGTGTGTGCAGGCCGGGTGGAGCGCGGAGGAGGCGCGGGAGCTGGGGCGGGGCGCGGACGTGCGCATAAAATGGCCGAACGACGTGTACGCTGGGCTGGCACCGCCAACCCTGGCCTCCCCCATCCCGCCACCACCCTCGCCCGGGCCACGCCGCAAGAAGCTGGCGGGCGTGCTGTGCCAGTCCACGTACGTATCCGGGCCGGGTGGGGCGGGCCCGGGGGCGGGCGGGGCGTTCCGGGTGGTGGCCGGGGTCGGCGTCAACGTCACAAACGGGAGCCCTGACACACCCGACAAAAAAAACGCCGACCCGCGCTCTGGCGGCGGCGGCGGTGGTGGTGGTGGTGGCAGCGCTCCGGCTGCTGCCCGTCCCCCCCCCTCTCCGGTGCTGGAGTGGGCCACAGTGGCGGACCTGGTGCCCCTGCCGGCGGGGGTGCCCGTCGCCGACCCGGCCACCGCCCGGGCAGCCGCGGTGGAGGCGGCGGGCGGGCGGCCCGCCCTGCTGGCGTCCATCCTGGCCGAGGTCGAGGCCGGGCTGGCCCGCCTGGCGTCGTCCGGCGCCTCCTGGGCGGGCGGCGGCGTCGATGCCACCGCCTACCTAGCCGCTTGGCTGCACACGGGCCAGGTGGTGACGGTGGTGGACCCGCCGGCGGCCGGGAGCGCCGGGGGGGGCGACCGGCGCGGGGGTGGACACGCAGCTGCCGCTGCCTCCCCTTCCGACCACCACCCGCCCCGCCCGCCCGCCGGCACGGCCGTCACCGTCACCGGCCTCGCCCCGTCGGGTTACCTGCTGGCCGTAGATACTGGGACGGGGGTGTCCTACGAGCTGCACCCGGATGGGAACTCGCTGGACTTCTTCCAGGGCCTGGTGCGGCGGAAGGTTGTCAAATGACTTAAAGTGTTTTTTTTTTTTGAAAAGAGTTTGTTGCGCCGTTTCCTCTTTCTTTTCTCTCACTCCTCCGCTATCAAAGAAAAAGAACAACAATGCCCCCACACACGCGCGCGCGCGCACACACCCAAGCGCGTCCTCCCTCACCATCCGAAATCAGGTCCGCCGGGCAAAGGCGGCGATGGCCAACGCGACCGCGCCCACCACGCCCGCCCCGACGCTCAACCCGACCAGGCCCTCCCGGATGACTGCCTCGTCCACCGCGGCCTTCAGGGAGGCCGCCTGCCGCCAGCCCGGGTGGGCCACCAGCAGGCCGCCCAGGGCCCGGCGCGCCGCGATCAGGTCGCCCCCCTTGGCCGCGCCCACGGCTTCGAGGTACGCCGCATCCCGGGCGGCCGCCGGGTCGGCGCGCGCTGACGTGTCAGACGCCAGCGCCTTGGCCAGCGCCCGGCCGGCCCGGACGTCGGAGGCCCAGGTGGAGTGGACCAAGGCCCAGGCGAGCCTGG
>Ga0315284_10005070_pt1 | contig 18718 bp, 41 predicted proteins | sample YL17G09_16_MG_FD_203696 | JGI IMG/M metagenome (GOLD analysis project Ga0315284, IMG submission 203696) | Sediment microbial communities from Yellowstone Lake, YNP, Wyoming, USA - YL17G09_16 | ecosystem: Environmental > Aquatic > Freshwater > Lake > Sediment | place: USA: Wyoming | collected... | reverse complement strand
AACATGACCGGCAGCATCCTTCAAGACCTCTATTGGACCATTACCGACTTGCTTGTCCCGGCCACATTTTGAGCAGTAAAGCCTACCTTCATACTCCGCCATTTTTTTCTCGTCGCCGAACATTGGGTTTCCCTCCTCTATGGTGTTCTCTCATTTGTCCATGAATATCAACCAGTTGTTCCTTCCACCACTTCCGCAAAGAAGCCAAATCGTCGGGGAAAACAACTACCGGCCTGCCCTTACCTGCACTACCACTATTCGATATAGCCATAGGTAATCCTCCTATCCCTTCAATTCCTCTGATATTTCGGGCACTTTCCAGCCCGTTCTCTTTTCTTCCCGCCTAATGGTGTCCAGCATCCTAACCAACTCCTCGCGGGAATGCCAATCAGGCTCTCTCTTATCCTTAATTTGTACAAGCACGTCCCATTTTTCACTTTGATGAATTCTGGTACATCGCCCACTACAAACTGACATACGATTCCATCTGATACGAGCGATAGCCAATATGAATAACCATTGCCAGAAGCGTTGCATGGTAGCCTCCTATCTTATTCATTTACTTGGATTTTTTTCAGCGCGGTAAAGATCCAATGCGGCAACTCCCTATATCAATCCATAAAGATAACATTCAAGTACAAGCATTATCAATACCGTTATACATGATCCAGTTAATAGCCACACTTCTTCCTTTAAATGGACTTGTATTTCTGATGTCTTTCTAAACGATCCACCGTTCGAGAAGGACTTACCCCTTCCGTTCGTACACATATATATCCTCCTAGCCCCTTTAATTGTGTATATACGTAGTATTTTATATATTTATCACCTCCCTTTGGCGTACTTTGTTACCCCGATCTATTACTTATGCCCTCCCTACTTGATAAGCCTACTTGCTTATTCCATAAGCCTACTTGCTTATTCCATAAGCCTACTTGCTTATCTATTTGCTTATATATTTGCTTATATATTTGCTTATATATTTGCTTATATATTTGCTTATCTATTATACATATTTTATATACCTACCCTGGTCGTGTGGCCACGGCAGAGGAGCCGATCGACCACCCCCACAACCAAATCGATATCAGCCAATCATCGATCGACCAATTTTTTCGTCTATCCAAGTAGGCGCCATCGTTCAAAGCATAGATATATCAAATAGATGAATAGCGCAGAGATACCATAATAGATATACCTAACACAATAGACTATTAGTGTGCTCACACGTTTGATTAACCACACTATTGAGAAAAGCATGATTAATATTAGACTAAAAAACATTTCTAATGTAGATATAATTATGAACGCGATCATTGGTTTCGTACCTCCTTTATTTTAGTTTACGAAAAAAAAGTAGCGCTAATATCAGGCACTTACGGGGTTTTTGTCCCTTTTTGGGTGAGCAAATGTCTATTTTTATTCTATAATATATATAGATGGCCATGATGGCCATGGAATTTTGATTGAGGTGAGAATTATGGCATTACGAAGGTTCCTAATAGATGATTTGAAGAACGAAAAGTTGGCGGAATACTGCAAGAAGCAAAATAAAACGGTTAGCGAGGTGCTAATAGAGTATGTTGATAGGTTGTTGATGAATGGTGATGGCCATACTGATGGCCATATGGCCATGGATGAAAATAACCATGGCCATGCGTCCATGGCCATAGAGAAATCTGATGGCCATACCGATGGCCATACTGATGGCCATATGGCCATGGATGAAAATAACCATGGCCATGCGTCCATGGCCATAGAGAAATCTGATGGCCATACCGATGGCCATACTGATGGCCATGGAGATATTGACATGGCCATAGCTATAAGAAAGTTGCCTAAGAAGAAGGTCATCAACTTTGACCCTTTGACTGGTTATCCTGTATCTCAATGAATTCAAAATCAGCATCAATAACTTCGTGGACGTCTTTGGGATCAATTTCTACCCCCGCGAAATTTCCATACTTATGTATGAAATACGTAGCCCTCATTCCTTGAAGTAAGCACAGGGTAAGCCCCATGACCATTAAGAATACTATACTACTAGAGCAAACCGCGTCCAAAGAAAGCATTTTTCCCACCACAAAGCTCGCGAATCCAATTGTCGAAGCAGCCCGGCTGTTTTTCCGGAGGGTAAAGAACCCGCAAAGTCCGAAAAGCGTCATATCAAGCAAATGAAATCCACCCGTGAGAAGACCAGCTGCAGCACTAATGAACAGACACACTGCCGCAGCCATTACCCATTTACGAGCGTTCTCTATTGTTATCTTTAGCATTTGGTTTGTCCTCCGATTTAAAAATTAGATGTATAATAAATACAGTAATCCAGCAACCTAGAGCAATAGTCAATACTACTAATATTCTATGTATCACCTCCATTTCTAGTCCTCCATAAGTCATATTGAGTTAGGATTGCCTCAAGATGGTATTCCGCTCTACCCAACATGCATTACTGAGTTAGATTGGGTCTTAGATACGTACGAAAAAAAAGTAGCGCTAATATCAGGCACTTAGTCCTCCATATTGACCCGAATAGCCAGGAAGTCTTGGTCAAGTTCGTTCTCTAGCGCGCGCCGCCGAGCCGCCTCATAGGATTTGACCCGTTTATACGACAGCACCACGCCAACCGAAAGACCAATGATCATGACAGCAAGAATCCATAGAATATTCATACCATTTCCTCCTTATATTTATACGCCGTTTTGTTCGAAATTAAAGCGGTTCTAAGCAAATTGAAGCGGTTTTGTAGTAAAAAAGATCGGTTTTGAAGTAAATTTAACCATTTCACAGCCCACGTTCATGACTTTCAGCCTCTTTTCGCAATTCTGCCTCATTTCTCAACCTGTTTTTCCTCATTATTTCCTTTAATTCAGCAGATTTGGACTGCCATTCAGGGTCCTTCTCGAAGCCCTCTTTGAACCATCCTTTAGTAGCCTTCTCTCTCATGTCAGCATAGGTAGAGAATCCAAGCCCTCTATCTACCTCTTCTTTTTCGTTTACTACCTCCTTCTTTTCCGAATTCAGCATGAATTTTCGCAGTTTATTCCATGGTTCCTGGTCTACATATTTATAATATACGTAGAACAGTATCAAGCCAAGCAACATATACTGCGGGCGGGCAACAAACAGGGCAAGAAACATCGCGGTAATAAACACTTGCATCAGTCCTACCTCCTCGCAAAACGAAGTCGGCCAAATAAAAACGGTAAAAAGAAAAATTTAAGTGGTAAATTAATTATGAGTGGAATAAAAAACGGTGGGAAGCCCTTTACGGGCCCCCCACCTAGGCGAATTGGCGAGTTGAAACTAAATCAGTAGATCCTACGCGCCAGCGGCGAAGGGATCCACTACGCCAGCACCAGCAACGGCGGCACCGGCACTCAATTGACTATTCAGGGCCGCGATCTCAGCCTGGATCTGTTCCTTGGTCTTAGTCGGGACACTCACCGTCGCGGGCACATTCACCGCACCAGCAAATCCCTGACCTTTACCCATGGAGACCTTGGCAAACCCGAACTTCCCGGTGGATTGAACCTCAGCCGGGTTGAACGGGCGGTGTTTCGGGCGAACCACGGCGAGAAGATAGTCTCCACCCACGGTCATCTGCACGGGGATAAGACCCGCGGCCTTTCCCTCAGCGATCTTGGCGTTGACTCTGGCGATCAACGACTTGGTGGAATCAGCGCCCAACTCGAACCTACGGGCCTGAACGGTCGTGCTCTTGTTGAACATTCTCTTGCCATCCGGCCCGGTTCCCAGTTCCTTGTTGAAGGTCCTGAGCACGCCTTCGATAGTGACCTGACGTCCCTTCTCGATCATGATGGCGGCCATTTCTGCGTACTTGGCCCAGAAGATCACGGTGTAGGACTGGGTCATAGGAGCACCAGTCACGGGATGTTTCCCCAGGTTCTTAATCACGTGCACGAGGCAGCGATGTTTCTTGGGGTCTGCGTCGGCGAAGAACATGGGATCAGAAGCAGCGCGAACGTTGGTAAGTCTTACGATGGTATCGATCATAATAAATCCTCCTGTGGATTAGTTTAAGGTTGAATTCGAAATGAGTAAGATTGAATTTGGGGTTGTTAAATCTTACTCGCCTTTTCGCCTTTTCCTCACACAGCGGAAGGAGCCGCAGAGGTTTCAAGATACACGCACCACTCCTTCTCGCAGAATAAGTCCCGATGAACTCGAAACCGTACTTCTTCAGAAAGCAGGTTGAGCCACACTTCTTGGTCGTCATCCATAAAATGGAATCCGGCCTTATCCCACTTGCCCTGGTTGACATGTACGCGTACTCCATAACTGACGAATCCCAGGAAGTCCTCACATAACTCGGGATGAGCCGCGAGCCAGTCTCGAAACTTGGCCGTGTTGACCGCGTAATGGAAGGTAATGACGTTCTTGTCCTTCTTTATTGTCTCCACTACACAATCAATCCTCAAACCCCATTCTAAGTTCTTCGGTTTCAGGGGTGTCTCCTGAGAGATCTTCCCAGCCTTCAACAAAGTCTCCAGATTCTCCGCAACCGTAATCAGCACAGAGCGAAGTTTCTTGTCCCGCACCGTCGTCATTAGAGCAGTGTTCATCGTACACCTCCAGGATTTCTTCGATTATCATTACTTGGGGAATCCCACTTTCCTCAATAATCGGTTCAGGAGCCACACTTACTACAAGTTCCATTAGTGGCTCCATTGCGAGTAGTCTTCTTACTTCGGCTACGTCTCGCGGGATTACCTGAATGACTTCTTTTGTTAACTGATTGACTGCAAATGCAACACACTCTCCTAGGGAAAATCCTGCATTAGGCGCGTCAATCGTCCCTCCCTTGGGCAGGGAAATTGTAATGCGCGAACGATCGCGACTGACGCACCTAACTATTCCCCAGTTATCCCAAATCTGGGTCACTGGTGAGATCGTCATAGTAAGAATCCTCCGTCATTGTGTCTGCCTCCAAGTCGGCAAGGATTGCGGGGTCAATGTCTCCACCGTTCAAGGACGTCATAACGTATTCGGGAACGCCCATGCCAGCTGTAACGTCAGGCAGATTCTGCACGTTGACGGGTTGAGCCACACCTTGCGCGTAATACTGTTGCGCAGGAGGTGGATTGGTTGGCGCACCGTAAGTCGCCCTAGGGGTGGACGCGATGAACTGGCCGTCCTGAACGCGACCCAGGAATGCGTCTTGTTGTTTGTCGCGGTCGATGATCCAGCAGATTTGGTGACCTTGTTGCGCCAAGACCGCATACTGAGAATAGACGTTGTTCTTTCCCATCTTCTGAGGATTTTGTTCGAGGACCCTGAGTTTTCGAATCAGATTACCCAGTCTCAGGTCCACGTCAAATCCCCGAAGACCTCCGGTAAAGAATCGACCAGCCCCAGTCCCATTGACAAGGAACGCCCCCCATTGGGGAGAAACGCGCACGGCACGAATATCCGTGTTAGCGGCCTTCGACGCAAAAATCAAAACAACCATTTCCATAAGAAACGCCATTCTTTGTTCGTTCGTCATGATCTATGCCTCCATGAAATAGGTTTTGAGGATACTCATTGTCTCCTCATAGGAAAGATTCTTCTTACTGGTAGCCAGATCGTTCGAATTGCAGATACCGACTACCTCTCCAAAAGCGAGATACTTTTTGTTTCCAACTTTTTTCCCTATCCTTCCTTCATCGATCAGTTGGAGCAGCCTGACTACTGCGTCATTTTCATTCTCGTACTTGCCACTCAACAGTGCGATAGAGTTGGCCTCTCCCGCAATAGTCGTTCCGTTGAATTCGAGGAGTTCTTGCACTTTCTTGGGATGACTTAGGGAGAGTTTATTCAAGGTCGCCGCAATCTCTTGGCCGACCCATCCCATGTACTCAACTTTCGGAGGCATCAGATACTCCGAGAAATCGTCGATAATATCCAACGCCACGTCAAACCCCTCCTGTTCATAATCAAGCGGCGCGGATGCTATCTTCCGGAGACGTGGTTCGTCTTCCATCTGCCAAACATGCACAAATTCGTGTGCAACGGCACTCAGAAGATTTAACCATATCCCGGTGATGTACGATATCCCGATGTTCATCCATTTTGGATGAGTGAGGCACTTGTCCACGTAGATGCGAATGAGCCCCAGTTGCGGAATGTAAGAACCGAGTCCATTCTCACCTGCATGCGTGCCTCCGAGTGTGAACTCAATCGTATTTAACGAGTTCTTGCACTCCTTGTTCAGTCTAGCCGCGAACTCCAGAATTCTCTTTGGGACGGTAACGCGTTCTATGATATTCATGATGTGACCTCCTTTTCTTTCGTTCAATATCGGTTTGAGCCACTCTTCCGGGAGTTTTCATTTTATGGCCTTCAGACAACTTGCCCGGAACGGTAGCAGTTGTTGCCCGGGACGGCTGCACATGCGCCCATCCCGGACAATGCGCCCACGGAAGGGCGCGTCGTGATCTCCGGTGATGAATTCAGTACTTGGCTGATGAGCGGGACACACATCTTGCCCGGAGCGGTAGTCATGATTGCCTCCTAATCAACCAACCTTGAAGGGATCGACGGCGGCGCCATCGTCAAAGACATCAGCGTCATCCATCTCGCTGGGGTCAAAGGGACATTCGTCATCCATCAGAACATCCTCAATCGAGGGTTCCGTGGGGACAGCAGATGCCACCCTGGTGTCAGGAGGAGCGACGGGAGGGAGAGTTGTGGCAGGAGCTCCCTGCATTTTAGCTATGTTAGCCATGATCGCAGCAGTTCTTTCCTGCATCGCGGCCAACTCCTTCATTGCAGATGCGAGGTCATTGGGTACCTGCATAGGGGCAACGGATCCATCCTGATTGATTCGAACCGGGGTAACTGTATCCCTCACCTTCGCATCGGACAGGACTTCACACTTGTCCCCATAGGCTTCGAAGACCATAAGCATCATCTCCACCTTGGGTCCTTTTTCGGATTGAAAGGGCGTGACCACTGGTTGATGATTGTACATACGGATCTCAACCAACGCGCCTCGTTTTAGGCGCTTGTGGATCGCGGGAACAGGAAGAACGCCCTGGTCATCAGCGAATCCGAACAGCTTGAATCGATACTCGATCGGCAAGGCGCGTTTGCGAGCCACGATAGCCTGCGCATCCTTCGCCAACTGCTTCTCGGAGAGGGCGGGGTACATTTTACCCTCAGAGATGCACATTGCCTTCTGTGTAGCAGGAACCCGGATGTAAGTCAATGCAGCACCACATTTGGGACACATCCGAGTCTCGAAAGACGAGTACATCCCACCACACGCAGAACAGGTGCGGTCAAAGAGATAGTTGTCACAGGCCAACCAACCGGTAAGGGCAACACCCAAATTGACGCGATTATTGAGTTCTACTGCCATAGGTAATTCCTCCGTAGAAAGATTTAATTCCACTTACTGCGTCACTTTTAGAGAGTTTAGAACTCGCGGGGTAACGAAGTGGGAATGCCCCCCTTTGTCGACTAACGAAGCCTGGTTTGTGCCAGATTCAATGCCTGAAGCGCGAGGTCCAAAGCATCGGTGACATCCTTGCGCACTTTGTATAAGGCGGTGACTTGAAGTACTCTAATTGTGGCGGTGACGGTGTCCTTTAGACTCTCTATATCATCGCGAACGTATGTTTTGGAGATGTCCTCATACGCCTCATCCAGCGCTTTCTCATTCTCCTCCCTGGAGAGAAATTGTTTACATGTGATGCCCGGATCTTCCAGGATACGTGCAAGAGGCTCTTTGCAGTCCCGGGAGTCATGTTTCACACACTCCTCGCAAGAAGTGAGGAGGTTGGGGTTAAACCCACCCAACTCAGACTCCCACGCATCACAAATAGGATAACCATTGTCATCAAGGGCCTCCACCACCGTGTCTTCAACCATCTCTCCGTTCTTGATGAAAAATCTTTTGAGCTGAGCTCCTAATTCACTCTTATCCATGACGGTGTTGGCCTCATCGGGGGTGCCAACCACGACAATAGAATCCCTTTCTTGAAGATTGTTCTTGTCAAATAGAACAGTACCGTTTTCTGCTCTTACGAGTTCAGGTACCCTTTCACCGATGAAAATGTTTTCAGTACTCATAATAATACCTCCTTAAGGTATGGGGGTCTTTCGACCCCCTGGTTAAGGTTTACGAACGGAAAGGAGACAACTTCGTGAACAGGTTGGAGCGCCCAACTTTCGTCAGGCTGGACCAGTCCACGACGTCACCCGGACGGAGACGGTGGAAAACCGCTTCCGCATTCTTACCCTGGATAGCGGTATAGTGCTTGAATGCGGAGTTGGGGTTGGTCTCCGTGCGCTCGACACCAGAAATGGTGGTCTTCTGGAAGTCGGGCTCATAGCCAATGAATCCGATTATTACGTCCATAAATCTCTCCTTTCTAAAGGCTTCTGGTGAAGCCGTAGCTTGTGCGATTACATTTCAGATACGTAACCGCATACTGGCTGCGCCCTTTGGAATCCTGAGGAAAATACTCAGTGTGAACCACAGTAGTCCACGCTCTGGAACCATCCGGATTCCGACTTTTGTCAAACACCCTTTGGATGCGGCGAATTGCACCAGCATGACCAAATTTAGGTGAAATTACGGACTTGACGTTCTTGACCGCAACCCAGGTGGTAGGACCAATCTTCTTTTCGGGAATAACCCACCTTTTGGTAATGAGATTAAGAGTCTGACGATAAATAACTTCCATTATGAGTTCCATTGTAACACCTCCTTTTAATGTTGAATTATTGGTTTGTAGAAAATAAAATCATGCTTCCTAAAACGCTCCCTTAAAAACATCTGCTAGGGGATGACGTTTGGCGCATACTGGTCCTATACCCTTCTTTATGGATTTGGGGTGGGTAAGGAGCGATCCGCAGACGCAGCAGATTCTATAACGAAGTACATCCAAACTGTCCGGAATAATGGATTTACCGAACAGATTGGCCCAAAACCAGCGGAAAGCTTTGTATCGCAGATCGGTTTCAGGTATTTCCGATTTTGGTGTACGATAGAACAGACTGGTATAGAAAGGTTTGTACACCGCATGCTCGAGCACCCCGACATATTTATAACCGGACTTGGTCTTGACCCTTATGAAATAGGTGGACAAGTCTTTTTTGCTCTGCACAACTCGATATGTCAGGTGCTTTTCCGGATTATGGTGGTTGATGGTTATTAATGCCTTGCCACCCAGCATGTAATATACGGCTGTGGTGACATCACTGAGCTTTATCAGCATGCTTTCCAACATGTTTTCTGTCATTGTTTTATCTCCTTTTCATAGTATTTGTATTTGACGAATTTAGAGATTATTCTGTGTCCTCTAGTGGTGCGCCTTCTTTGATGATTTCCCCCGTTGCGCACTTCCCCGAACGCCTTTTTTCCATTCCTTCTTGGCATCGCGATCTCCATATAACCATCCCCAACAGTATTTGTCATAGTAGTGACAGATAAACTGTGCGAAGGATTTTGACCTGGTGACGTCTACCATTCTACAATAGATGTGGAGGGGATTCAAAATGTGTTCCAAATAGGTTTTCATTTTAGTCCTCCCTATTTTGTGGAGGGTTTCCCCCTCCCCTTACTGGATCAACCAATGACGCGGACTGGATGAGGGAGATCTTTTCCATCCCTCAGTCTACGCCTCAGGTTATCAGAAAAAACATGCTCTGGCTTATTCCCAGTCCATGCAATCACTACTGGTGCGCGTCCACCCCAGAATCTCTCGGTGGATTCAATGGACCTACGCTCCATTTGTTCATGGGAAATCTCAACCGCACCCATGCTTTTGATGGGAAAGAGATACGCCAAAAGACGCATGATCAGTTTTTTTACCATTTTATTTCTCCTTTCTTGTGTTGTCCACAATGAGTCTAAGGTTTGCGCCAATGACACGAACAGGAACTCCGCGCGCTTTCATTGTCTTGAGCACCTTGTCCTGGCGGTCAATGAAGAAGTTCTTGATCACAGTAAGATGGCCTATCGCCGGAATAACGTGTTCCAGCAATCCGTGCTCATCGTCTTCTTCGCATTGGTTCTTTAGGGCTCTGAGCATGTTCAGGAACATACTTGAGTTGTCCGAACAAATCCCTAATGTGTTTAGATCTTCGAAACGACTCATGACATCACCTCCCTTCTATTGTTCAACCATTACAACATAATAACATTTATATCCGTCCTTGACGTTGACGAGCAGACGGGTTCCATAAAGATGGAACTGCCCATCTTGATACGCACAGGAAGAGAGTTCCTTGATGTTCGCCGGGAGAATCTCCGTCCAGCCATAATCCGACTCGTGTTCACCATAGATTCCATTAAACCTGAAACTGGGGTTCTTGATGACATGCAGAACCTTGGTCACTACACATGGGCGCGGGAAGGTTTGGAATTCTTTGTTTGCAAATGCAATGGTGTGGCGGAAAACTAATCCGCGATGTTTCCATCCATTTTGCACAAGACGGAACCAAATCCTTCTGTTAACATGCGGCCACTTGTAATTCAGTTCCCAACCCTCGCTAAGAACATCTGGATGTGGAACATCACTGGTAAAGAATGGTTTACCCGCGGCAAGAAGACTCTCTTTGATGACTCTCCAAAGATAACCATAACTTTCGTTGTCACGCGATTTGATTTCGATTTTAGTATCCATTTTAATCCTCCTAGTTTATAGTCATAGTCCCATGGAGGAGCGATGCAGTCTCTTCCTCCAGCTTCCTTTTGCACTCGCAGCAGATGGAATGGCTGATAGGGAGAGTGGCATTGTCTGCCTCCTTGATACCCATGAACCGGCCACACCATGCGCAAACGATTTTCAGCAACACGGATTCACCTCCTTTGTTTTTTGGTACTGGTTGGGTTTAGGATTCGATGATAAAGTGGAAGTCTATCATCAGGTTGGATTGCGGAACTACGGCTTGATAGATTTTATTGTTGTGCGCAAATCGAACAAGTGCGTTGTTGCCATCTTCGTGTGTGATGGTGACCCGCAATCCTCTGGGAAGTGTGGAATCTCCGCTGGTCAACTTAGAATTGACCGGAATGATGGGATACCGCTCAGAGTTTCGGATATGCATGGTAGGAAAAGTTGGATTCGCCATAATTTCACCTCCTTTGTCTCAGTCTCAGATCAAGTGTCCAGCCGGTTACTGATGTGCCTATTACCAAGAATTGTGTAAACAAGTCTTTTGTCCTACCGGTTTTGAATACCAATAATTCTTGTTTTTCTACATAAACACATCGATTTTGTCTCAGTAGTTCACGACGCCCTACACCATTGCTATCATATCGGTCGGCCAATTCACAAAAGAATAGTAGATCGTCCAACTCGGCACACGCCAAACTTCCGTTAGTAATGGTGTAGACAGCACGATCACCAAAGGACACGCCTTCCAAAAGAACAACAACCAACAACGCAACAAACATAATCTTTTTCATAGTAATACCTCCATAATGAGTTTAACAGTGACCGCTCGTCAAGCGCTACGGAGCTGCCCCATAGAATTACAATCCTAGTTTAATGTCTGTAGGAATCGACGCCAGCATATAACGCCTTCTCTATCCTAGGTTTTTGAATTTAATTGTTTGGGGACTCTTTTGGTATATTTCCAAACGATATGCCCAGATTCAATGGTAACCCCATTGATACCGAATTTAGCCACATCATCCAGTATCCTTTTGGATTCGATGAGCTTTTCCATAATCGCGCTACATTTTGCTGCTGGGATGGGTTTGGTTTGAAAGTTGAATGCCGCACCAAGCAACATTACATCGCCTACTAGTTCTTCTAATTGCGTGTTCAATTCTTTGATGTTAACACTAACCGCCATAGTTGCACCTCCCTAGAATAGTTTGGAAATGAGATATACAACACCAAATCCCACCGCCCAAATAACAAGACAGGTAGGCACAGCGATAAACAATCCTTTGAAGAAGTCCATTAGTATCACCTCCTATATTTTTCTACAAGATGGGCACCGCACGTACTTAATGTCTACTGGATCAGTGCCATGAGCGGGGGATGGGAAGTTCCCTCATTTTACTGAGCGGACAGGCCAAATACGATACAAGCCATCATTATAGATCTTCTGATCTACATTACCATTGTGTATGCTTACGCGAATCGGGAGATCCGGACAGTACGCACTTGGCGTACTCGACCAATATAACTCAGATGGGATACCAGTGAACAGATGCCCAACAGGCAGTGCAGGCCACATCTGACCATAATCTACTAGACTCAAGAGTTCTTTAACATTCGGAAGTCTCCAGTCGGAATAGCCGCTGTAGTCAAGGTTGTTGCAAAAATCGATACCTTCTCGCCAATTTTTGCTAATTGAATTATTGGTAAGTAACTGAGGTGATTTTACCCACATCAATCCCGTTAGGTTGTCTGTAACTGTACCATTTGCATTGTCTGTAAAACGTGGGTTAGCCGATGATCCCATTTGAAGATCCCCGTCATCGCCTGGGACATAAGATACCTTTTGTCCAGTCTTTGCAACTGGAGCATAGTTTTCCATGGGATTTGATAACAGTTCTGATTGCAGAGAAGTTTTCTCTTTTTGTAATTCAAGAGTTGTGTTTGTTAGTTGATTTACTAAAGTATCCATAGCATCTAAATCTGATTGCAAAGAGTTTATTTCTTTTTGCAAGTCAAGAATTACATTGTCCTGCTCGCTTAGTTCTTGATCCAATCCATTAACTTGAACTGAACACTCTTCTTTCAATTCTAGAATTACATCGTCCTGATTGGACATCTCTTGCTCTAAGCTATTAACTTGATTCACACACGCTTTTTGCGTTTCGAGAATTACATTGTCGTGATCAAGTATTTCTTGATTCAAGCTAGCGACCTGAGCCAAACATCCTGGCAATCCAGGATTACCTGGTTTATAAGGCACACCACGGTTAGATAGACGATTATGCTTATTGGCTATTTCCTGCTTCCACTTGTTAACTTTAGCCAAACGTTCCGACAATTCATGGTTACCTGGTTTAGAAGGTACGTCACGTTGCGATGGATTCGCCAAAACACCATTGATGCTAATTGTTGTGAGAATAACGAATGTTATAACAAAGGTTATCAATAGCTTTTTCATGGTTAATTTCTCCTTTAAAAATGAATTGTGGATTTTTAATGATTGAAACCCACTTTTAACAGTGAGCATTCAACCTGTACAGTTACGCCTTGGCGCGGGTATCGAAATGTACCAATACCCATGTATTCTAACTCATATGATATCACCTCCTCTATTTAACCATTTTTGTATTGATTACTTTTCCATCCAACAAACCATACTATACTTTTCATACGTAGTTGTTAATTTTTGAAGTTCCCGGCAGTCATACATAATCGAAGTGTTACCACTAAGGGTTATTACACCTAAACCCAACCACGCGCCATAAGTCATTACATTTCCTTTAATCGTGCTAGTGCCTTTGACTAATGCTACACCTTTAATCTCAGGAGTTCCAGTTATTGTGATGTTGCCTTCAGCAAGAATAGCCCCATATATTATTAAGCTGCCGCTAATTTGTAAATCACCAGGGCAATAGAAAATACCTGGTTCTTCAGCACTTCCAAGTGGGGAACTACCTGATAGATCATTTGGAATGATGGTTGCTTTTGATTTGAGATTATCAATTATTTTGGTTATTGAATATTGTGGGCCATCATCACTAGTTTTTACAGGATTACCGCATATAGTCTCAGAGCAAAACTTATTAGCTGATAAATCAGAACTAGTCCCAACTAGAGTAACAACATCATAGTTGTTGGATGAATCAATGTCCTGGCAATTAGAAGGTCCTAAATAATACTGACCATCTACACGCGCTGCGTTACCATTTCTATCAACTCCCTCGGCTCCATATAAAGCTGCATGAATATTACTAAATATGATATCCATACGAGCAATAATTTCCACTACAGCTGTTGACCCAATAGTTGTTCCAGTGCTCGTAACTATCATGATTGGGTATCCAACTGTGGTGTTTTCTTCACAAACTGCATTGTTGTCAATGTTGCCCCAAAGAACAATGTTTCCACCAGGGTTTCGTTTAGGGCGCATTGAAACTGAGAATGACACATTGGTTATTGAATAGTTGGTGTTGGTAAACACAATTGGATCTACCATATTACTCCAACCAGGACCAACGCCTTCATTCAATTTAACTAAGCGTTTGAGGTCTGTCAAAGCTATGTTGGCTCCGGCTTCAGCATTGTAAAAAGCCTTTTTATATTGCGCATCAGCGTTGGCGCATATAATTTCTGTTTTAGCTAGGTTAGTAGAAATAATACCATAGGTAGTAAGCACTGCAAGCATAATTAGTACAATCGGTAACGCAGAACCTCTTTCATTACTTGTTTTCATTGTTAACCCCCTTTGAATGATCTTGTGTTTCGACACGCATTTTAATGTCTTCTATCTTGTTTTGGGTGGCTAGTGTGGAAGTTCTAACAGCGATACTCCCAGAGAAAGTAGCCATAAGTACAATTCCCGTAATAGCAAATGCAATCAATAGGGTCCATGGATTTGTTCGATGTTTCATTACATCACCTCCCTTCTTTTTGCTCCAGTGCAACCATAAACATCCTGGACTCTATGCTGTCCAAGTTTTCGAGGATGACTTGCAGCCCATAGGTGTTGAAGATTTCGAGTTGATCTTCTAACCCATTGAGTTGGGAGCGGATCTTCTCGATTTGACCAAGAACTCTTTTACGCCCCGACTCCGCAAGACGAAGCTCGAGTTCCGCGTCAGTCTCATTTTCACGTACTTCTGTTGTTCCCATTGATAATACCTCCTTTTAGTCAAAGATTCTAAATCCCGCTTTCTTAGCACTTTCAACACCATCAACGCCGGCATGAAACGCGGAAAACAGAACTTCGTACTCTTCGAAGTTTTTCCAACGTCTTTCGCCGTCTTCAACAATGTTGATGTAGTACCTGTTGAATCCACCCCCACCGTAAATGACGCCGCATGACCAGAGAATTCCCTTATAGCTGGGACCTTCTACTTCCTGAAGTTTCTTCAACAAACCATCATCTAAGAATACCATACTATCACCTCCTTTCTTTTATATTTACTTCCTGATTCTACCTACTCCCATGAGTAGATATAAGCAGGAAGGCGACTACCAGCCTCCTTGAGCGGATAGTCGCACTTCCCTAATTAGTGCAGTAGGGTATTAGCCTACTTGCCTGCGGCAGCCCTCTTGGACGCCTTGAGGGCATTGGTGATTTTCACCTCTTTGACTTCAACCACGCGGTTGGTTTGAGAGGGGCAGCCGCCAAGAACCCTCTGTTTTGCGAAAGGCGCGGCGTAAATCTTACAAGCCGCAATTGTACCCATCGGAACAACATTCTTGCAACCAGTACAAGCCGCAACGACAACCAGTCTGTTCAGTTCCATTGTAATACCTCCTAATAGATCGGTTTGTTGTAACAAAAGTTGACGAATTTGTCAACACAACCAATAAGGACAACAAACTCACGGTGTCCTATACGACCAAAGTCAATCTCCAACCAAGCATAGGATCCACTGTGATAGATCCTGAACCACTTGTGTTTAATGATTCGTCTGTGCTTTTGGTTCTTTCGAGGCATTGATAATACCTCCTTTATCTATTGTGTGTTTAAGGTTTTTACAATTATCATCTCTTTCTTTGAAGAGCCTCATGGTGGGGCAATTCCAATCAACGGTAATCGAAAGTCCTTCGGGAGTTTCGCGCACCACCATACAGGAAACGCCCCATTTAGGGCAATCACAAACATCATTGATTCCCGTGATATCACCTCCTTTAATTAAAGATTCTAAATCCCACATTCTCTGCTTTTTTAATATCTTTGGAACGGGCATGAAATGCGGAGAACAAGATCTCGTTGGGTTCAAAAGTCTCGAATCTTAGTTCTCCATCTAACTCAACATTGACATAGTACCTATTCACTCCACCTATCCCATAGATATCATTACCAACCCATAGGATCTCTTTGTATACAGATCCTTCCACTTTCTGAAGTTTCCCAAGCAGGGCGTCATTCAATATAATCACAGTATCGCCTCCTTACTTGGTAACTGCGCGACTGATCATTTCAACTTCACAACCAATCTGTTTGAGTGCGGACACCACTTCATTCAGGTCCTTTTCAGAACCATAAACACGAAGGGTTTTCCACTCTACTAATCCTGATTCTCTCCAGCTTAAAGTAAACATAGTAATACCTCCTTAATATGTAATGAGTTTGATGACATCGTAAGTATACGCATGATGGGTGATAAACCCCCGCATATACTCCTACCACGAGACTCTACGCATGATATCACTTCTGTTTGCGTTCCTCGTAGACTGCACAAGGAATCCCATGTCTAATACACGCGCAGTCTTTGGGGACTACGTGTGTATTATAACATTCTTGACATGGTTTCGTCCATGTCGAGACGATGGATGTCTTCATAGTATCACCTCCTTTCAGTATAATTCTCAGACTTGGGACTGAGACGTGCATTAGTAGGGGTTTCCCCCTACCCCTCTGCATTAAACGAATGACTCCCCGATGATGTCTCTACATGTGGTGAGACCCAACGAAGTATTGTCTCTAATCAATTTCATAGATGCGATTCTACAATCGTGTTTGACGAAATAGTCAAGAAGACGAACCATAGGTCCATCATAAGTCGTACCATCGAATTCATAATGAACATAAACTTTACAAAAATTAACATCATAACGAGTAAAAAGAATAAGACCAATAATAAGTGTAATAGTAGAAACCATAATCCAATCCTCCTTTTATTTCTATAGATTTATCCCATTTATGAACACGACACAATATCGTGTGCATAATGGGGGATAAACCCCCATTTACATTATTTGATGATAAAATACCCACCAATTATAGATAGTGCAATACCAATCCATTGTTGTGTAGTTACTACGTCTTTAAAGATCGCAAGACCAACAACTACACCAAGAATGTTAAGCGCAGTCTGACCTACCATCCAAGGAAGAACAAAATTGGGTGCGAGTGCATAGGATTTGCAGAACGAGAAATAAGTAATCGTCGCGGATCCCAATGCATAAATGACCCAAGAGGTTACACCAACACCAAAAGTGCGATTTGCAACCTGAAAACCACACACTGCGAGACACCCTACAATCTGAAGAATCCACCACATAGTAATATCTCCCGTTCTTTGTTTAAGGTTTATCCACACATCTAAAAATGTAGTATGAGACTTCTTTCCTCTATTTGACCCAAGTCTTAATCTCGACACCGTAGTGTTTGAGAACTTCCCTTCCCATCTTGTCATAGTCCGGGTGTTCTTTGATATAGATAGTTTTAATACCTGCATTCCCAATTGCGGTCGCGCAATGAACGCAAGGACATTCGCAGGTCATATACATGGTGAGTCCATTGGTATCAACTCCCTTAGACTGCGCATTTTTAATGGACTCTCTTTCTGCATGACGTGCGCGACAGAGTTCAAGACCCTGTCCAGACGCAAACCCCAGAATACGACGAGGACACCGTCCATCATCTTCAAACACATGACCAAGGGACCGCGCATAGGACACGCAATCCACCGTAAGATCGGGGTTATTAGTTCCTTTACCAACTACATTACCCGCATTGTCCACTACTATGCATGCAATCGCACGAGACTTGCACACTACTTCTGTCAAAAGATTCGTTAATAGTGTCTTCATTGTAAGTCCTCCTTTGTGTTACCAGATTCATCCCATATATGGACACGACTCATGTCATGTGCATAATGGGGGATGAACCCCCATACCCTAACGAGTGGTTTTTCTGCGGGGAAGAGTAACCCTAATCACAGTAGGAGATACTCTAATCGCAGTAGAGATGCGTAGATAACCAACGTCCTCGATCATTACTGCATCCCTCTCGGATCTAAACGCACGACCTGATCTGTTGGTCGCATTGATCCGAACCATAGACGATTGAAATTGAAAATCCCTCCTGATTTCATCTAGTGTCATTGTCTAGTCCTCCTTTTTCTCTACTTTACCAAATGCATTGTTAATGATTTTCTTATAGTCAAGACTATTCACAAAATTCATAGTCAGAGTCTCAACCTTGAAAATCTCCGTTATTCCACATACCTTTTTTGTTCCATAATCCCACATGATTTGCATATTAAAAACCTCTATAGTTATAATCATATACGGGGGGTATAATAAATATATTTGTATATACCCTCTCATCATAATAGGGGTGCCCACGGCAAAAATTCTCGGGTGGCCCTGACAATGACCACGGTCGTTTAGAAGCCATGTATATAATATATAAATACACAATTATCCAAATAGCGATGCCTAATTATCCAAATAGCGATGCCCAATTACATCCAGTAAAATATCCAAGTAGACCAGTAAATAAATAGGGAATCCGTAAATGAATAGAAAAATAGGATACTCAATTAGAAAAATAAATAAATAGGCTGGCAAAAGTCCAAAATTATTCTATATTATTTATACATACGCTAGCAGGTAATAAATTTTCGGAGGGTATAAATATGGTGGGATTAGAATCGTGGTTATTTTCAAGTGTGGTTTTATGGATGTGTGGTATATTCTTTTTAGGAGTATTGCTCTATAGATCACCAGGCATTAGAGAATCTTTTATAGACACCTTTGGTTCAGTAAACATATTTATGATAATATTTTGGCCCATTACTGTGCCTTTCTATTTACTTATTAATTTT
>Ga0315284_10005069_pt1 | contig 18720 bp, 22 predicted proteins | sample YL17G09_16_MG_FD_203696 | JGI IMG/M metagenome (GOLD analysis project Ga0315284, IMG submission 203696) | Sediment microbial communities from Yellowstone Lake, YNP, Wyoming, USA - YL17G09_16 | ecosystem: Environmental > Aquatic > Freshwater > Lake > Sediment | place: USA: Wyoming | collected... | reverse complement strand
TCATACTGACAACGTAACAACCCAAGTTCTTTTAACCTATCATAAGCTTTATACTTTAATCCACGAGGTAGATTAATTATCAATGTTTCTACACTACTACAATATTTCTTTATATCATTATCTCTGTATACGTTCATACGGTTAAACTCTCCGAAGACAAGATCAACTTCGTTTAGTTCTTTTTCTCGTCTTTCTTCAATGAAGTATTCATCAGTCATTTAAAACACCAACCAAATAAACGCCATTTATTTATCATAGTTCTTTGGTAAGATATTTTTGTCATTCAATATCCTACTCCCCCCTTTATTTGCATAGCGCATGTAATAGCCTGACTTACGGCGTACCTTAGTGTCTTTAGAACCCTTTGGCCTTCCCAAGGTCTTCCCAAGGTTCCTGAGAGCCGATAGACGTTGTTTCGTAGCAATACTAATATTGGTTCTTTCAAGTTCAGCTAGGGCAACTAGAATCGTCATCATAGCTTTTCCTATTGGTGTTGTCGGATCGAGACCTTCCATAACACTAATGACATTACATCCTCTAGCGCATAGATTATCGAAATCCATAATAAACTGACGAGAACTACGCCAAGCTCTATCAAGACGAAAAACGACCAAGTTCTGAAACTTCCCGTCTCTGCAAAGCCTAAGAACCTCATTGTAAACTGGTCTATCTTTAATTGAGCTTTCTGTCTCTCTAAAAACCTCTGTATCATTCCATCCTCTTATTTCACAGTATTTTTTACAAGCGTTAACTTGTTGTTCGTAATCCTGGGTATCCGTGCTTACTCTGGCGTAGATAGCTGCTTTAGTCATTGAATAATCCATTATCAACACTTACTGTTCTAGCAGCTTCTATCATTTCTCCAAGAGCAAGTGATTCTATTCTATCACGTTCCCGTTGAGAATCATACTGCTCCCACCAACCAAGTTTCTCTTTCCATACATTCCATCTGCGGATGTTCTCCTGTTTATCTTGTTCTATGGATTGTTTTTTCTGAAGAAATTCTTTTTTTGATTTAGACCCTGGTTCAAGTGTAAACTCCCAAGCCTCTACAAAACCCTGCGATGCTCTATAATCTCTTGGTTCTTGTGCAGTAGCAAAATAACTACTAGCTAAATCAAGATATTTATATCTATCTTGTCCTATTTTTTGTAGTGTACCCATTGTTCTATCAGTCATTGTTTTCTTTTCTCCTTTTTACAGTCTTTATCTCAGAACGTGATTATTCCAAGTTTGTTAAGCAGCACAAACGCTACTACAACAACTATCATTATGATACATCCGAACACAATTATCTTCATAAGGAAAGGATCAACCTTCTTACCCAAAGAGGCTTCATCGAAACCCTCAGCTTTTTTACCATCTATGAGTTGTTTAAGGTTTTTGCTGCTTCCTCGTTTCATGAATCGTTCCATATCAAAAGGGTTCACATCTGTTCCAGCTATGCGTTTATCCCAGTAGTTCTCAAATGTTTCTAGGAATTTGTTATGGTCTACTTCTGTGAAATCATTATAGACAACCATGTTTTTTTCTAGGTTAATCTGTTTTATCTCAGTCATCGTTTTTTCTCCTTTTTATTTTTTTGAAAACACCAAAAACAAATGTTACTATCATTCAAAGTCCTTGTTTTACCACACTGTATACATTTGTCTTTATGGAAACTAAGATTCAAAAACGTCATACTATCTTCTCCTTCAGAAACTTATCTACTTCCTCATTTATGGTCTTCTGTTTCTTTTCAACAGGAACCGGTTTTTTTGTCTGTGGTTTCCCCTTCGCAAAAAAAACGATACGCCCCCTAGGCTTTTTAGTCTTCATATTCTCTACAAACCTTTTTGCACCATGCAATGGAGGATGGACCATATTCCAATAAATACGTCCCATGCGTTCCAGATAATAAGCCCTCGTATTCTTATCACCAATACCAGGGATGTTCATAATCATGTTGAGTTCATCACTATCATCAAAACCCAATCTATACAGTTCACTTGTCAGATTAAAATAACGAGGATCCGGAGTAAAATTAATGTTCTCCAAACCAAAACGAATCTTTTTCCCACCAAATGAAAACACAGTGTCTTTACCAAGATCCTCAATAAGACCAAGTTTAGGCACATCAAGGAAACTTTCCCCACTGTACACCCTTGTACCAAGCAACGGTACAACATTAGCATCTCTCCGGATATAATAAATCAATGACTGCATAGGACTAATGTATTCAAACTGTTTACTGACACCAGTCATACCCATACGGAAGATCAATACGATAACCGCTGCTATCATCATGAAGACACCAACGTAATCCATACCAAGCAGACTCATGAACGCATCTATTTTTGTGGTGAACCAAAGCATGACACCACCCATAAGAAGCATGATTGAAATGCTTTTCATCATCATTGCTGCATTCCTCCTTGTTGTTGCTGTTCTTCTCCTTTGTTCTGTCCACCCATGAAACGATTCCAGAAACCAACTTTTTTCTGCATATCTGTCTTCTCCTCTTTCAACTCATGTCTTTGTGTTATCAATGCTCGTGAATAGTTTCCTTTCCATCCTCTGCTTGTCTGCACATCATCAATGCTTGACAACACTGTTTCTTCGCATGTTTCATTAAGTCCTGCGTTACGTGCCAACACAACATTCAATAGTTTTCTTTTCCTTAGTCTTAGCATACGAGGATCCTCATAAAAAGCAAGTGCAGGGAATTTATCCAAAGCAAGTATCTGCAGCTTATTTCGTTCTAAGAAAGCATCATCTGTGACATTTGCTTTTTTTTCTATTTCTGTACTCCATCGCATAAAAGCAGTGTTATCACTCATGTAACCTGTTTTTAGTTGTTGTTCTTCTTCTGGTTCAAAAGAGGGCTGCCATTTCATATTTTTTTTGTCTCCTTATCATATCTTATTGCACCTTTTATGTATTGAGTCAAGCTGAAACCCATCATAAAAATACCAGTAAGATACATTGCCAGCATCACATATATATTAGATATTATGACACCAAAACCTAGGAGTATTATTCCTATAGAAAAACTGATGAGATGTTTCTCATAAAAAACTATTTTCTTGTTTTTGATATCTTCATCTATTATTTTTCTTACTGATTCACTTATGTTATAGTTTATTTTTTTTAGATGGTTCAGATGTTTTTCTGTTAGCTTGATATGCACTTGTATAATATCAGGATAAAAAACTGTTTCTTTATCGTTCACAAGATATTAAGTATATGTGTTTATCCTTATATATTTTAAACCGATATAAAAAAAAGAAAAAAAGATAGGGTTTTCTATCTTTTTAAACTTGGTTTCTTCCGAAGTTGCTGACTACACTAAGGATGATACTTGCGATCACGACGATAGCAATAATTGGTGCCAACGTGAATACTGTGTTCGCTGTAGTGTTTGTGTTGTTTAGAGCATTACTTGAGTAACCTGGGGTACTCAATGGAATAACACCGGCAATAATCGAATAATACACTAGTATCCCAATGATGATGGCGACCATCAATGCTATTACTCCACCAAGCATCGCTGGTACTTCACCATTCTTATCACGTAAAAGAGTCCTCATAGATAAGCCTCGTTTTAAGCCTGTGTTCTGCCGAAGTTGCTGACTACACCAAGGATAATGCTTGCGATCAGGACAATTGCTATGATTGGAGCAAGGGTAAATACTGTGTTCGCTGTAGTGTTAACATTCGCTGCCGCTGTCACACCTGCAGCTGGCATACCTTGGATGCTTCCTGCGATCTGATAGTAGACAAGGATACCTATGACGATAGATACAAGGATAGCTATTACTCCACCTATCATCGCTGCGTAACCGGTTTGGTCACCTTTTAGTTTATGGTACTGGCCTTTTATTTCTTCTTTTAGTCCGTTCATCTTTTTTAATCACCGGACAATAGTAATACTTTGGTATCCTTATATACTTTAAACCGAGAACAATGTGTATTTAATTTTACACAACGTGTATTTCTATCGAGAATCAAAAAAATAGCCTATACTATCTTTTTTTATCTTCAAAGGCTCTTTTAACTTAATTATACTGACACGGTATTTCTGATCTTCAGCTATACGGATATTGTTCCTGACATTTTTAGTGGCTTTATTCTTACCAAAATCACGGGCTATACTAGTTGACACCTCAGTATATGAATGTTTCATAAGCTCATCAAGGATACGTTTAAAATCATTGTTCTTTGAATTAATATAAGAATATCTCATAGTTTTTTCCTACTACTAAACGCCTGAAAACTAAGAGTCACAAACATGATGAACATGATTGTACTCAGAAGCATAAAAACATATGATAACGGATCAAGATTGGTTTGTACTATCTGAAGGCCGCTTTCTATGTTTCCGCTACTGGAATTATACATCGTATACGGTGTCTCTATCCCCTGTAACATAAACAACGCTAGAAGAAGCCAAATGATACTGTCAACGATGCAGAACACAGGGTTGAAATCTATCAGACAGTACAGCATCAATATCACTGCAAATAAGAATAATAATACAAATATTATATCAAGCATGTTTTATCTTCCTCCGTAGAATACATTGTACATAAGTGCTGCGATACCTATACCTGCGAAGATGATATAAAGTACACTTGCGCCTATAAAACCAGTCCATACACTTCCTACGGTCATGAATGCACCAGCCATTATCATATAGATACTCACCAATGCTGTATCTCTTGTTTTAACGAACAATGCTGCAGCTATGACTGTAAGAGGGATGATTATCCAGCCAGGACCAAACAATCCTATATAGGCTCCGAATGTGGTATTGTACGGCTGAGTTATGAGGTCTGATCCGTTTATCATCGCATTGACACACTCCCGCCAAGCATACCAATAACAGCACCAGCGAAAATAAACATCATACCCAAAGTAATCATACCTATAAGAATAAGCGCAGCTGAGCTTGTCAGAAATCCTCCTATGTTGAATATACCTATCATATGAAGCCAACAGCTCCAGAACACTGTCCCAAAGAGATAAACTGCTATAATGGTTGTCTGTCGTATCAATGTAGCAAGGATAATGGAACCAACACCTGCAAGAGTTGCGGTACCTATAAGCCATAATGAAGTGAAATCAAATGATGATCCTGTTGTTATATCCTTTGACATATCCCCAAATGTACCATTGGCATCATTACTATTTATAGGTACACCTGTGCTTCCTTCGATTGGGAATGCTCCTGTAAGGTTCACAAATGCGATACCCATACTGACAAATATCATGAACAGACATGCTCCTATGCAGAAACTATTGAATGTATTCATACTCTAGCTACTCCCAAATATACCACGGTCACGCACCAACATAAGAATAGCAAGGAAAATAATTATGATGGGGAACCCATCACCAGCTAACCCAGCCCAAACAGTGTTAAAACCAAGATAAATATTCATGAACAATAACAATACACCAATGAGTAAAGCACTCATATATGTCTCTCGTCTACCAAAGCTGAAGAAACAACCAAGAAGCACTAAACCCATGACGGTATTGCTCCATCCGAAAGGATTCCAAGCATAATTATTCAACTGTATATCAAATCGTTCAGAAGTACCTTTTTTGAATATAGAATGATAACCAATAAGAACAATATTCATTGAATGATAACCCATGTTAGAATGATTCACATTCAAGACTACATTATAATCACCTGTGTTATCACAAGGTATAACATAAGCGAAACTGTTGTTTGTACCGGAGAAAGACCATAATAACGCTCCAGATGTAGCATTATAGATATATAGTTGCCAATCTGTAGTGTTGCTAAGTGCATCTGTATAATTCACATAAATCTGGCTGCTTGTATTATCAAGAGTCGCTGTGAATGTTATCTGTTCATTCCAGTAATAAACAGGAGGTGGAGTAATAGATAATATCATCTGAATTATTTTAGGGTAGTTAGCACCATAGAATGTTGGGTCTGGTATCCATTCTGTTATGGAACTATCATATCCTGTTTTAGATGCAAATACCTTATAATGATTCTCAGGTATAGCCCAAAGATCATAATCTCCATAACCGTTAGTTGCGTCTCTTGCTATTGTTTCATATACTCCTGTTGTATTAATGTATTTTTTTATATCTAATGTTGCCCCTGTTATTGCTTGTTGCGCTTGGTCTATTACATGTAGACGATATATTTTAGTTGTATTAGCATCTGTCTGGTCATCACCGTAACCCTGGAAATATTCAGGTGGTAGATAATAGGAATTATTGTAGATTGTTGCATTGTAGATTGCTTTAACATATGATCTAGTCTTATAGGATGTGTTGCTTATTGTTATGTATATATTTGCTCCTGTGGGTATGTTGGTTATGTTGATGAATGCTGTGTTGTTCAGGTTATATCCTTTGTAGACGAACTTTGTCCCTGCCTGGTTGCATATCTCCAGGTCAAATCCTATGGCTTGAGAGGGGTTACTTTCGTTGAAGACATTGAATCCTACTATGCTCCAGTTGAACTCTGTGTAGTTGTCGCTAAAGTGCCATAGTGTTGGGTTTACGGTCCAACTGTCATATGACCATGCGCTGACATAATGAGGAGTTTCTGGTGTTGTTTTAGTTATGTTTAAAAGAAAATATGTTCCTGTTCCATTATAAACTTCATCTCCGTCATATGGTGTTATAGGATACTGATTAGAATTATCTATTAAAATTGTTGTGTTTGCTCCCTGTCCTTTTGTCCAAGATATGTTTATGCAGCTTTCATTGATTGGTACTGCTCCTGTGGATACTGGTCCATATGGTTTAGTTAGGAAGTATTGTTCATCCCCATAAAAGTAAGACGAAGAAGTAACATAACTTGTATTTATTTTTGTTCTGTAGAAATAGACCTGACCAGGAGTCAATCCAGAGATAGGAATACTACTTGTGTCTCCAGTATGGTAAGTCCCGATGTTTGAGGCATTATAAGCATAATCAGAAGTTCGGTTTATACTTATTCTTAGTTCCACCATGCCTACAAAAGCTATCCCAGAGCTAAGATTAGCTATAACCCTGCATCTTAGTTCTCTGCTGTCGTTCCAGTTCGGATGACTGTAGTTAACATCTTGTGTGATGTCTATCCAATCAGACCAAGAAGCAGAAGTTGAACTAAATATATTATATTGTGTTCCGTTGGTGTTATTCCAAACAGGCTGAAGACTAATCATTCCATCATAAGAACCAGAAGATAGGTTTGATTTAGCCCGTACTTCAATCTTAGAGATGTTACCATTCTGATTTAATCCTGTGCTATTACCAGAATGAGAAATAAAAAGAGAAGTCGCATAATTTATCCCAACTTCAAGATACATTTGGGTTGAATCTATAAAAATACCTGGTTCATCTTGTTTAACAACCCCTATCTCAATTTTGTTTATATCTTCTAAAGTCCAATTATCTCCAGTAATAAAATTATTATTCCATATTGTTTCATAATTAGCCCAGTTCAATGTTGATGTAAAAGTAGGCCCATTATCTTGTGTTCCATCCAATATAAGAAAATCTATAAATGTGGGAGTAGTTGATCCTTGTGATATCATTCTATTGACTAATTTTACATAATTTATTTGTATGTCAGATGGATATATTGATGAAAGATGTTCTAATGCAAATGATTCTCTTGCTCCCACTAAACTTCTATAGATGTAAGTTACATATTCATCTGGTATTATGTCATCTACTTTATCATAATCTGACCCTGCAACTGGTTCATCAAACCATTGGTCATATGTTCCCATTCCTGTTGGTCTTAAAAATATGCTTCTGTTTATTGAGTTGCTAGCATAAGTATTTTCATCTGTATCATTCATATAATATGGATTAGTACCCCATTGTTCTGTTGCTGAGGACTCATTGAAATAATATGTGTAAGATGTTGTGTTATGTGGAACAGTATCATAGAGAACGGAGACGGTATTATTAAATTCGGAGTTGTTTTGTAGTGGGCTTCCGTCATTGTTGATTGTCCCTGTGATTGTTGCTCTTGTCTCATTAATAACACTACTAGATACTGGATAAGACCAAGGCCAAAGAGCAGATGTTGAGATGTTACTCTGTGTCCCTACTGTCCAATCATCAAGAAAAACCCTGTATCTTTGATTAGGAGTAACATACTTAAATGAGATACCATAGAAAGGAAGATACGAGGTATGCACCAAGTATTTATTTAGTATTGTCTCCGATGCTGTCGCATTGCTCAATGTAGCAGAAAAAGTATAGGTTGAGTATTCAATATTATAAATTCTAAGTGTGTAAACTGTATCAACATTCCAATCATTCATAGATGTGAAATAAGATACCCGGTAAGCACCTACTGCATCACCATGTTGTAAATAAATACGTTTACCAGCTAAACTATCGTTAACCATTCTTAGACCGATTATGCCTTCGTTTACCCCGCTTAATACTGAACCATATAACTCTATTTTGCATTCTGTCCCATCTGGTATCTCCTTAATAATGAACTTGAAAGAATATTCAGATGGTTTAATGGGTAATGTATGATTGAAATATACCGCTCCATTCCCTGTGTTTGATGTGTTGATATCCATGCTGTATTTCCCTTCAATGGTATTGTTGGTGTCAAGTGTTGCTGTAGCATAACTGACAAAGTTTGTAGGTGTTATTCCGTCTTCCATCGTCATATACAAATACGAACCATCGGAACGAAGATTAGAACCAACAGAACCAGAACTACCCGTGTATGTGTGACTACTCCAAGATGATTCAGAAAAACTAATACCTCCGCTACTATTGGCTACACAAACAATATTACTAGATGAATCCCTGTTCACAGTATAAGTAATAAAGGGAGTTAGTCCACTGATGTTAAACCATGCAGTACCTGTACTGGCTGTTGCTGTGAATTTAAACTGCTCATTCTCAGAAAGACTGGATGCTATATTATTGATGCTTACATTCACACCATTAGTAGCCCAAACACTGATATTGGTATGATTAAAACGAATATAAGATGTTCCGATCTCTATGTACCGAAAGTTCCGAGCTGGGTTTACACTAAAGTTAAACTTTCCCACTGGAAAAACACTGTCTGGATAAACTGTTACTGTGATATCTCCTCCAGCTTGTGGTATGATATTGAATACACTAACCAAAAGAATAAGGATTAAGATACTTGTATTCAGCTTCTGTTTATCCATAACATATTCCTTTTAACTATTACGTAAATGTTGATTCAGTCCATTCCCCAGCTATAGTTTCGCAGATATATAATTTATGAGTAGAAACATCATACCACATACGACCAGGGACATTACACGTTGAAACATTTGTAGTAGGAATCATAAATGCAAGATATCCGTTATTATCACGAAAAGTATTATTAAATAGAAATCCAGATTTTGTGTCTCCAAGATACTCTATCTTAGTAGAATACGTTAACAACGATACATCGTTACCAGTAAAAGAATTATTGTTTATTCCATATAAACTAGCATCGACCTGATACACTGTTATTCTGCCTCCACTAAAACTATTACCTGAAATAATATTATGTACCGTATCATTATATTGTGCAACAATATACATTGAATAATAACTACCATAGATTTTATTTCCAGTTATTCTATTGTCTCTTGTACCAGAAAGAGTAATACCTGCACTACCGCAATTTCTAATAGTGTTGTCACTAATGGTATTATTATCTGTTAAATTCCTTCCCCAACTTGGAGAAACAACAACTATCGCAGAATCACTACCAGAGGTGCTTTCTTTTATGATTGTATTCTGAGAAATAATATTATGACTACTATCAATCATTATTCCTCCATCCATATATGCATTCATAATAACTGTGTTACCAATGACAGTGCAATAAGATGCCATAAGTTCGATGCCCACCCCGTTTAACGCAGGGTAAGCTGGTTCTCCAAGTTTTGTATCCTCAACATAGTTATATAACACCTTGTTATTTAGATTCATTGAGCAATTCTCATATGTTTTGACTAGACCTGGTGCATAAATTTTTATTCCATGATTTTGAATATGACGCAGATCATTAAACATTATCGTATTGTTGAAACATCCTGTGTTTTCATCGTTTAATTGAATACCAGAAGAACCAGAAACTGTATTTGAGACATTTCCTATTCCATATAATTTATTAAATGATATCTCGCTATTATTCATTTCATAACAAAAAATACCAGATGTATTCGTATTCATTATTGTGTTTCTTGTTATCAACAGACGTTCTGGATCAGAGCCACCAATTCCAAATATGGTTATTCCTCCGCTATCACCACCAGCATATTTATTCCCATCTAAAACAAACCCCTTAATAGTAACATCACTGCAACTTCGTATAGAGATAATAGAGTATGTTAGTGCTCCAGATGCTTTTAAAATAGCACCATTGCTTATTAAAGTTACATTGCTTTTTGTTATTGCTATGTCATTTGTTATATCTATTTCAGTTTTTGGAACTGTTACTGTTATATTTTCGCCTAGGTCTACTGCAATTTGTAAATTTGCATTTGTCGCCTCATAAGATTTCCCATTACTGCAAACAATCAACCCGACATCATCACCAAACCATCCCTGACCAGTATCATCAGTCCCTAGTCGTATCACACCAATAACACTAACAGGAACAACAAGTGAAAGTGTTATTGCGATTGTCCACAGCATCTTAACTTTTATGTTTATGCTCATATTGTTTTTCAACTCCATTCTTTTTTATTTGTTTCCGATCCATAAAACCATCTTAACCTTTTTACCTTAACACCCAGGACTTTAAACAAAAGAACAACCCAAAGCAATACACAACCGAGACTAATCAATGGACTGTATTGCCAAAGAGACTGAAAAATATTTGTATGATTCATTGTCACATACCAATAACCAAAAGATAATACCTTATCACCCATAAGTACAGCTATGGCTGCATGTCCGAACTCATGAACAGGAGGAAAACAAAGTATTATACTGTACCATAGGTAATGAATACGAGAAAAACTGATACTGCGTTCTATCTTGCTTCGGATCATAAAAATTTATTTCCTTATCTTCATCCTACGTTTTGTAGATGGATGCTCTTTCCGCAGATGTTTATCCATACGCGTAATATATTTTTTAGAACCTTTAATAACCAACTTTATACTAATCACCGTTTTCTTTTTCTTGATTCCAACATCTTCAAACTACCAAGCACGTTTCCAGCGCCATAAGCAAGACTTGATGTCCCTGCTAGGCTCGTACCCATAGTTGCTGCTTTCAATGCTTGCGGTTGGTTTCCAGCAACTGAGAATGCTAGTCCTGTACCTATGGTTTCTGTCATCAGCATACGGTTCTGCGTGTTTATCCTTTTCATAGGATTATACTTTTTCTTATTCATATCTGTTCCATTCCTCCTTAAAACCTCATCTTTGGTATATGAGCAGTCATCACATCATATGGTTTGCTTTTCTTCTTCTGTTTATGATGATGTTTCTTACCAGAACCAGCAACAGCATATGCTTTACCCTGAACAACAACATAATGTTGTTGTTGTACATGATGCCGTGTCTTTTTTATCTGTTGCCTAGGAGCATTAAAACCAAATAAATTATTATATCCGCTGCTTTGCCTTTGTTGATTACCATTTTTTTTACGAGTCATAGGAGGAGAACCAAAAATATTCCCAACAACAGAACTAGAACCATATCTTCCCTGTTGCTTACCATGATGATGCGCACGTTCAATACGACCTTTGCTATAGGATTCTTTATATGCTTGTCGTTCTAAAGAACGCTGTTCTGCTTTTTCAGCAGCATATGATTTTATTTTGTTTTTAAAGTTATCTAATTTTTCAGCACGAGCAGCACGTTTATCATCTATACGATCTGCATTGATCTGAGCGTTACTTTTATTTTCAACCTCTACAACATTACCTGCTTCGTTTCTAATAAACTTTGTCCGGCTTTCTTTTGTGAATATACCCATATCAGTTCACACCCCAATCTGGTTCTCTGCTCATCATACGGACAGCAAACCAGATAATAGGACTAAAAGCAGCTATAACAAAACAAATATCTAAAACAGTGTTAACCTCAGATTCCAAAGCAGCCATCTGAGGGATACTAGCACCAGCTGCAGCAATACTGGAAATCATGACGGCAGCAGGACCACTGATAACAACATATGTTATGATGATGATTACCTCGGAGATAATCAATGCTATACCATCATGTATCACATCACCCATTAGAATCCTCCCTGCTGCGTAATCTCATTATATTTACGGATAACCCATATTCCACCAAAAATAAGATACACCACGATGATGCCGGTCCAAACCATGAGCAACAACGGGAAACTAGTATAGGTTGTGGTATCAGCTAGGTTGGTGTCTTTGAATATCTGTACGAGTCCATCGCAGATCCAGTAGGCAAATCCGAATACTACTAGTCCTGTTAGGTACATTAGGACTGGTATGACACTGCCGGTGTTATCATCAGAGAGTTTCCTCATATTTTTATTCCTTTCATCAGTTTATTTATATCAGGTATTTTGAACTCTCTGAACTTATAACGAGAACTATATGATTTTTTATTTCCTCCGCCTCCACCACCTGAAGAAAATGGTCTAAAAAACGGAGAACGAAACATACTAGAGGAACGGCTAGAACTACTTGAAGAACTACTAGAGGAACTGCTAGAAGAACTACTACTAGAACTACCTGAAGAACCACTTGAAGAACTACCTGAAGAACCACTTGAAGAACTACCTGAAGAACCACTTGAAGAACTACCTGAAGAACCACTTGAGAAGCTGCTAAAAGAACTAAGACTAGATGACGAAGAACTGCTACTTGATAAACTACGAGAACTTTTTTTAGATGAAAAAGAAGAACCCAATATAGAAGAAATACTACTTGATGAACTACTATACTTAGAAGAAAACTTTAGATTCCCCGTAGTTAAACCAATATTCTTTATAGATGGATACATATTTTTTTGTGTGACACCTAGATTTTCAGGGGTAACACCTATATTCATTTTATAAAACTGTTTTTTGACATTTCCAGGTAGCTTATCATATAGTTTAGAAACATAGGGTAAAAGTTTTTGTCCTATTGTTTTATGTTCAAAAAGATAAGTTATCCTAGATGAACTCTGTATAAACGGCTCTTTTTCTAACTCAAAAACAATTTTTGTGAAACGACCAGGTCCAGACATTGGTCCTGGTATTTTCCCTGTTTTTATAAATGATAATCTAGTAAAGTAATTTGCTGACGATGAAAGGCTTTTTATTCCTTCTGATGCGGGTAAACCAAAACCTACTTCTCCAGTGGTTGCTGCTGTTTTTATTAACGGTGCTGTTTTCATCCCGAAAATATCATAAGGTTTCGGTTGTCTATAACTTGTAGTAGCTATTATTTGCCCTTGTCTAAAAGAAGGTTTAATATCAAAACCACTTAACAAATCAGAATTATATTTTTTTAGCTGCAACATATCTATAATGTATCTGTTAGGCGCTGTATTAAAATCTATATCTGTCCCTTTTCCTTTTGGATAAAACTTTGATGCTGTTCCACCCATTATCTCAGGTTGATTTTGTCTTAATAAACCGCTTCTTGCATTTGAGATATAATCAAAAGATTTTCCTCCTTTTGTTTCACTCCCTAGTATATTAGAAAAAGTGTTTTTCCACCCCCCCTGTGATGTTATTAAACTTTTTTGGAATGTCTCAGATGATATACCACGCAACGAAGCTAAATTATTATAATATTCTGAAGTATATGCTCTGTATAGCGATGCTGTTTTAGGAGAAAACGATTCATAATTCCATGTGGGAAGGTTTTTATCTGTGATACCAAAATCTCTAGCTGTTTGTCTCTCAAAAAAAAGATTATTTATATCTTTAAGTTTAGGGTTTCTTATCAGTGTACCTTCAAGATTAATAATAGTATCTCCATTAAATTTTCCACTTGCTAACTCCAGTTTATTAGCATATTTATTTGCTCCGCTAAGACCTCCACGTTCACCCCATGTTAAATCTGTTTTAGTTATATATTGAGAACCTGATTGATACCCTTTTATCCCAGAGAGTAAACTAGCACCTAATAACCAAGATTGACCTAATGCTTTACCCGTGTCCCCTGAGTGTATTGATCCTACGATTTCTCTACCTTGTAAACCAATAAAAGCCGAACCTACCCCATATGTAACATATTTACCCGCAGCTATAGCGCCAGGTGTACCTGCTATTAATGTCCTACCAGCTAAATATGAACCACCTGCGCCAAGAACTGCACCGATGCCATAGCTGGTAACTATTTGCGTAGCTGGAGAACTAAACCATCCGGTCCAATATTGTCCACTAAAACCTACAACATCCCCAGATTCAAGTGTTTTTTTTGCTGTTTCATAACCTGAAAGTTGTTCTATTTGTCTCTGTATCGCTTTTTCATTTTGTCCTGTTAATTTGTAATACGCTATATCAATATTTCCTAGGCCACCCCATCCCCAGCCTAATGTTGCTGCAAGAGTCGGGTTTTCTGTTAAAAGTTTTTTATAGGTAGTATATTTTTCTGCTCCGGCATATGGAAAAAAAACCTGATAACCACCCTTATTAGGAGATTTAAGTATCTTGGTTTCAGGATCCCAACTTGTACTAATATCAACCGGTGATTTCAAAGCATTAACATTTGAAAACTGGTAACGCCTCACATCTATTTTACCCTGTCTAATCAAATCTGCTGCTTGCATCCGTGTTATTGTTTCTCCTTTTTCATTATAAAAAATAAAAGGATCAGTGACAAGAGGACCACCAGAATATTCATAATATGGTTTAAACGGCTTAAATTTTTCTTCCATTCTGTTTAATATATCGATTTGTTTACGTGCCTGATAAACTCCTCGTATTGCATCTATTTTACTTTTAGCTTGTTCTTCTTGGTATTGCATGGGAGTAATATATTCATAACCCTGTTTTTTTTGTTCATATGTAAGCTCAGGATAAAATCGTTCTTCTTTCGCAGGACCACCACTAGATATCATACCTGTTTTTGGTGTTATAAGGACCGGGGATGTATTACGGTTCTGTGATGCTGATGCTAATACGTCTTTAGATACTGTTTGTGTTGGTACTAATGGAACATAACCTGGACCAGTGATCACTCTATCGTTGAGTGTACCGCCAGTTAAATTAACAAGTGGTGTTGTCTGTGTTGTTCCACCACCAGAAGATGAACTTGGTGTTGATGCCGGAGGCTGAGAAATAGGAACATAAGTAACCTTCGTAGATGGTGCTGTAGGCTGAACAGGAACTAAAACTGGGGTCTGTTGCTGAAGAGGTGGTAAAAGTTTCTGCAACGCAGGAGGCAAAGGCATAGCCATTTTATTTAAACCCCCAAGTAAAAATAGTTTTCCGAATCAAAAAACTTTATCATCGAAAAGTATGATATGCGTTAACATAATATAAATTTTTCTATACATTCTTTCTGCGTAGTTTTTTTCTGCGTAAAAAAACCAATCCTATGATTCCAAGCATACCACCAGATGCAACACCAATGGATAATCTATCTGAACCAGCAGATGTTGAACTACTGCTCCTTGTCCCTGTCGTAAACGTATAAAACTGCTCAGCATAAACAGTCCCATTGATCTCAGGCTGAACACTCCACCAATACTGCGTACTGGCATTGGTCATGTTTTGGTTGAAACAACTCCAAGTACCATTCCACAAAGCCTGAACAAAACCAAACTGAGTCCAAACACCACTACTATTGCTTTTAAAGGTGAGATTAACAACACGACTCCAATTAACAGGAAGATGATATGTAATAAACAAATGTGGTTTATATTCTTCATGTCCCCCAAAAAAATCTGATAGGTATAATTGTATATATTCAATTGATGGAACAATACTATTTATATCTTCACTGCTTCTTATCATAAGTTTAGTAATTCCACTCTTATTTATCCAACCTATTCCTGTATTATTTAAAATTATGGAAAATGGATTAGTAACAGTTGGTAATAATGCAGTATTGAAACTTCCTCCATCATTAGAATATTTTGTTAAATCATAATCTGATATTAACATTGGTTCATGTGGATAAATTGGCTGTCCATTCTGAATTATTAAACTAAAATCTCTATCAGAATCATAATAATATAAAGTAAAATTCAAACTTAAACTATCAATTATAGCATTAGAAGGAATGGTCCTTGTATCAAACATTAATCCTCCCCTAAAACATTTATATAACGGGATATTTAACTGACCAATTGTAACATATCCAAAAGAATCAATAACAGCACTACAGCTCACTGCATCTCTACATGTCAGATAATCAACATCTAAATTATATAACATTCCATCCGTTGTATTAGAATTTATAGAAGATGCTGTTATCGTTAAATTTTCTGGTGTATCCGTAAAATTCTGGTAACTTACATCTACCGCACAATCCAAACCCAGAGGAGAGCTGCTAAGATTATTGTTCAATAGTATTCCTGTCTGATTAATACTGTTGTTAGCCGGGTTAGGATCAGTCATACTGAAATCATCTCCTGTGCCTCCTCCTATTCCCACATGTGTATCATTCACCCACCATTCACCGTTGACGCCGGTCAACGCAGACCACCAATAGGTAAGACTACCAGATACACCAGAACTCATATCATTCAATACAAGACCAGATATATTACCAGTATAATTATTCCATACAGTATAACAAGTACCATTCCAATATGTCGCATTAGTACCGGTTATTCTCGTAAGATTAGACAACACAGAAATACATGGAACAGGCAATAAAACCACATCAAATATCATCTCCTTATTCATAGTAAAATTAAGATGCACATCCTGATAACCAGATAGATTAACCCAAACATGCGCCGAGAAATTACTATTAGGCTCTACCGCGTTCTTCTGCCAGATAGACCTATCTAAAAAAGTATAAGGTGCAACACCATCAAGACCAGAACTTATTGCAGCAATCAACGTACTAACCAAAGAAGATGTATTGATCTGATAATATCTTATGATCGCACCAGAAAGATTATCGATCTGATTACGAGTACGGATCTGAATACCATACTGAAGCTTCACAAGAGGCTCCCCTGTAGAAGTACCAGTATACAAAGCATTCATATTTCCAAGGACCTTAAAATTCTGAAGCTTATGAACATACGGGGTGATACCAATAGGTGTCCATTGGAAAAGATAATCATAACCATTCACAGAACAGTTACCCGCAGTCAAAGCAGATGTACCTATCGTGATAGGTATGCTTATGTTATCGAAAAACTGGTCATCCATAGTACCCTCAGTTCCTAAAACACCTCTCAGGCCAGAAATAGCAGAAACAAAAGTGTTCCTTTTAAATATACTGTTTGTACCACCATTATTGACATAACTGTTCTGACTAAAAACACAGTTCCGTATATCCAACTTACCACTTGTTTCGCTGACACGCAAAGATGAATTAGAACGGTTATCAGGATAAGACATGAAACTACACGCATAAAACTTTAGGTACGATACCACACCAGTACCACCCATAGAAACATTTACATCAGGTTTTTCGTTTACAAAATAACATCCCCAACGAGCAACACCAGTACCATCTAGGTTACCAAAGACAAAACGACCTAATGTGCCGGCATTGATAACTGTTGTCGTTGACGGGTAAAAAGAAATAGTTGTATTGGTCAGATTATAAAAACCAGAAACAACAAGTGACTCATTCACAAACCTGTAACTGTTCACACTCGTCTTCCATATCCTTCCCCATTGCCCTTGACCAACAACCACAGATACAGATGCACTACCAGAGGCAAGACACCAATCCACTACCTGAGACTCATTAGAAGTCCTATAAGTCTTCGTAGCATTCAATGTACCATTACCGGTAAACCTTATGTCCTCTGTCTGAGCAGCACCAAAGAAATCAGTGCCATTGATACGGACCGTCATATTAAGGAGTGTCGCATCCCAACCAGATACAGTAACATAAAAATCATTGTTAGATCCTCCGAGCATGATATAGTCAGCAGGTTCAAAAGCATAGGTATGAAGCACCGGGCTGGTCTCATTACCTGTCGTTGTCGCTGTACGCAACGCAAGAGTACCATCTTTATCAGCCTGATACATCTGTTCGACCCAGTTCTCATTTAAAGATGCTGTAGATGCTAACGCACCAGATGATGGAGTATATGATATCGCAGCATCAGCATGGTTAATAAACAGGCATAGACCAGATACACAAGCTAAACTTATTACTCCTATCAGGATCATTGTTTTCTTCATACTCTATTTTTTCTCCTATCTTTCCACGATAAAAATATAATACAATTCTGACATGTCTTAAGATATAATTCTTTACAGAGGCATCCGCTGATATTACATTTGTAATCATCCAACAAATATTCTTTCATATTCTATTTTTTCTCCTTATCTTTTCCTACACACTCCAAACAAAGAATCTCATATGTTTCTGCAATATATACAAACTCATCAGGATCATCAGAACAGAAATCACATCTGCTGCACTCCAACTCATTTCTCCATTTCATACTCGGTGTCCTCCGCAGTTCATACAAACATAAGGAAAGAAAACATCGCTGTTGGTCTTACCACATTTTTTACATATCCACATTTTATCCGGCATAAACAGTATCACCTAGGTATTACATAGATTTTTTCTATAACAACCAACCGGTCTATGAACACCATAATAATTCCTTGCCATCT